>Ga0172375_10001146_pt1 | contig 42628 bp, 56 predicted proteins | sample LakKiv1m_FD_114537 | JGI IMG/M metagenome (GOLD analysis project Ga0172375, IMG submission 114537) | Freshwater microbial communities from Kabuno Bay, South-Kivu, Congo - kab_092012_11.1m | ecosystem: Environmental > Aquatic > Freshwater > Lake | place: Democratic Republic of the Congo... | reverse complement strand
GTATATTCCAATAACGATATCTTTAGAAAAATCATCAGACATCTGATTCATTCCAGAAGGAGATGTTGAAACTATCATTTTGTCTTTTGCTTCTTCAATAGCCTCTTTTGTAATTGGAGCATAAAGAGCCATTGTATCTCCATCAAAATCAGCATTAAATCCACTGCATTTCAATATATTTAATTTGATCGTATTGCCATCTATCATTACAGGATGAAATGCTTGAACAGATTCTGAATTAATAGCAGGATCTCTTTTAGCCAAAACAATTTTATCTCTAACTACTCTCTGAACAGAAAGTTTTATAATAGATTCTAATTCGCCAGTTAGTTCATCACCCTTATAAATACCAGTAATTAAACTTCTTAAAGTTGGAATAGATAAAGACATTGAATTGTATGCCCTCAAAGCATGAGATAATTCACTTTGAGATACATTACCACTTTTAGTTAAATCATGAATAATAAAGGGTTCAAAGATCTTAACTAACATCTTAACCGGTACACCTATTTCATCAACTTTAATTTCTGATGATGCTCCAGTAATAACACCTCTAGCAGTAAAATCTGATCTCTTACCTAAAACGTTACTTCTTATTAATCCTTGTTTCTTACCCAATTTAGCAGCAAAATATTGATAGGTTTCAAGAACTAGTTGACTCATTCTAGTAGATAGAACATTAAATACATCACCGCTTTGAACTGGTTGGAGTTGTAAAGACAGTCTAAGTATTTTGATGTAAAAATCATTTATTGGATCAATTCGAATTGTGCTGTGTACTGGATCAATTTCAATATCACGATAATATGCAGGAATAACTAAAATCTTTGAAATAAAGACCATATCTTTTTCATAGTAACTATTTAACATTTTAACTAAATCTGCTCTTTGTTCACTTTCATCTGATCTAAATCTTATTTTATCGAAATGTTCAATTATCGACAATATACCATTAATCTTACCTTCTTTATCCTCTACTAGATCACCCATCTCATTTATTGTATAAGTAGCTTTTCTCTCTATTGCGAATATTATTTTTCTATCTAATCTCTTAATTACTGTATAAAGAGCAGGATGTAAAACCTTACAATTTAAGTCTATAAATGAGAATTGCTTTCTTCTTTCTATTGAATCCTTTGAACCAAAAATTACTTCAGAAAATAAACCCCCTGGATGAACTGCAGTCCCCTTACCTATCACATAATCAGGAGATGTAACAGGTGTAAAATTCTTTGTAAATTCCTCAAGATTGATTAAATTAATCATAAAAAACCTTTACGTTCCAACTGGAGCATTTGCTAGTGCTGGTGGTTCAGCAGTTAAAGCTTTATTTTTTCCGTATTTTTCTTGTACTTTTCTAAGAGCTAATTGTCTTTTCTGTAATCGTTGCATTTCTTTTTGCATTATAGTTCTGAACTTACCCGCTTGAGATAATAGTGCAGCTTCACATTTTTCAGGATTTTTCGTTCCACTACATTTTCCTCTTTCAGATTGTATTTTCGCAATCATAGCATTTGTTGCAGCAATCCTGCACTGGCTTATACATATTTGTATTTCGTATCTATGAAATGGATCATTCTTATTCGTAAATCTCTTTCTACACTCCACAGCACACTTATCAAAATGTTTTTGTATAAGTATGAATATTACTTTTGCCAATATACCAACACCAATACCAACACCTGTACTTGCAAGCATTGTAGCCATACCACTACCAAGAAAACCCAAAGCTCCGGAACCCATCACTGTACCGGCAGTTTTAGCTGCATAACCAGCAGATACAGCCCCACCAGCAAGTATACTGAGTGGTATATTCATAAACATCTTAAATTTTGATTCAGCTGCATTCAGAGCGTTAAGCCTTACAGCTTGTGCAACAGTAGTATCATCTTGTTCAAGAAGAACTTGTTTATTCCATGCAGCACAAACTACATCTTCATATGAAGCTTCTTCTTTAATCCACCGTTTAACATCTTTATTATCTTTGTGTCGGGAATTCTCTACAGAATAAATTAGTATTTCTCGACTCAATAAATCTGCTAATTGTTTTTCTTTTGTTGTTAACATGGTATTATAAAGATTCTCCCTTAACTATATTTATTTGTTCTTATAAAATTACCACAGTACAATATTACAAAAAGTTGTTTCTTGAATGGTTTTTTTGTCTATATATATTACTTTAAAAGGAGATCGTAAATGATAAAATTTGAAAAAACCAGTAAAAGAAAATATACGATTTATGATGTAGAAGATAATAATAGAAGAGAAATTGTAAAACTAGATTTAATGTTTTCTCCGATCACGAATAAATTTGAACGATTGATAGATTTTGTTGAAGACTGCAGTGTTAAAATTGGTAAAGATTTCGATAACTGGCTAATCAAGTTTCTAGATGATTATAAAGCTTCGAATTATGATTATTCCGTAGTTAAAAATAATATAGATCAGTTAATGATATATAGTGATCAATATGTAGAACTTTGTAATATAAACTTTAATGCATATATCAATAAATCAAAAGTCTCAAAAAATTCAATTTTCTTTGATCATGATGAAATTAAGAAAATAATTCAAGTTGCTAATTATCTTAAATTATATTTCTTGATTTCTCAAGACGGAACTCTAAAACTTCCAAGCAAATTCCATAAAGAAGTTTATAATAAACTCGTTAAAAAGATTACGGATTGTGCAATTGTCTATAAGCTATATAAAATAGTATCGAGCAAAACATACGAATATAATCATTCAGACAAATATATGTGGGATTACATTAAAACAATTTATTGTAAAACTACAGACATGCATATCATGTCAATTTTCAATTTTATAATGAACAATATCCTTGTAACTTGTTCAACGAATTCTAATCCAATTCCTTATTTAATTAGTGTAATTGATGAATCAATTAAATGGATTCTGAAAAACATATATAAAGATGCGATTGTGTATTCTGAAACAATTAGTACACAAGACGTATATACAATTCAAGGCAAAGATAATTTAAATAGTTATGCTCATAATGATACTATTGGTAAATTGTTGATTACTGCCTATAATAAGTTAGACGAAATTGGTATTGAAGATCTTGATAAATTCAAATCGACAGTTGGAGCTTTAAAAGAGATTTCTCTCTTTGCTAATTATATAAGCTATCCAATTTTGTCTAAAGTTCTGAATATACCATATCGTCATTTCTTAACAATTCCTGTTAGTAATTCTTATTTGTTAAATATTTTAGTATATTCATATTTGCCTACTGAATTCAAAGATAAATATTCAACAATATCCAAAATGCTTCTTTTCTATAATAATGAACGACCAATTTCAAAAACGACATACAAAATTAAAAACATAAAAGAATTTCTTGATTCGTTTGGGACATTCTTGAGTTTTAAAAACAATATGACTGCTTATGATACATATAGTTCTATCATAGGTAAATTAAGCAGAAACACATACGTTTCTTTTGTTAATGATCGGAAAATTACAAACTTTCCATTAGCTAAACTAGAATCGGATATTGTTCTGTTTTATAACGATTACTTCAATAATAGATTAGATGAAACATTTAAGAAAATCGAACTCGAAATCGATAAGACAATATAAAAATTAAAGAGCTCTTGGTCTTCGGATCAAGAGCTCTTTTCACACACCAAAAAATCAAATAGGTTCAGAGGGTGTTCGTCGATGATATAATGTTTGTTTAGACAACATATCAATTCTATATTTGTATCTTTTTATTTTATTATTTAACAATACTATAGTATTATTTACTTTTATTTGACATTTTTGTGGATCTGGTTGTTTACTACATTCACTTCTCTTCGTCAAAAGAGTTTTCATTATATCATTACAAGCTAATATTTTTGCTTTATATATACATATTCTTCGATTAATAAGATCCATTCCTAACCATCCAGTTCCCTTACACTGTCTAGCATATTTACTAAAAAAGAGATAATAAAGTTTAAAAATACCAACACCAATCAACGAAGTCAGAGTTGCAGCATAAAAAGCAAGTATTCCTATTACTCCTGGCGCAGAGGAAAGCTCATCCCAAAATCCCCCCTCACTGATAACTTTCTTTGAATCAAAAACTGGCAATTTACCTTCTTTTAGATAAGTGTTAATTATTCTCATATTACCCCTAAATTAATTTTATATTTGTTCATATATTATCTTACTCTCATTGTTTTTAATTGACCCAAAAACACATTCTTTCTAAAAAATGGTCCCGGACAAACAAGATTATCAGTAGTCGTTATTTCACTATGTAAATAAATATTTGTCATGGGTATTGCAAACATATAGATCAGAGGGGCAATACACCTATATGCCATTTGTTGATAGAATCTTAAAGTTGGTTTCACCAAATTATATTTACCGGCCAATGCAACATGTATACCTCTTTTATTAATATTATCGGGTATATCATCATATATGCACATTCTATTCAAAGGTCTTCCAAACAGTGTTTCATAATCTGTATTTATTCTTTCAACAATAAAATGATAGTTATTATCAACTTGTCCATTTAGTATCCAGTTATAATCTCTAGCTATTTTTGTTTCGGAAAATTTCGTATCAATTTTCAATTGATCAATTCCAGAAAAAACACAAGACATATCGTGAATTATCACATAACGTGGCTTGCTTCTAATTAATGACATTAACGCAGGTCTATATGGTAGTAACATTAAAAAGCCTTTTTAATTTGTTCTCAAACTAGTTATATACTGGAATTACTTGAAGAAGAGGAAGCTGCTTCTGTCACCAGTACAACTAACTCATCATCTAAAAATAAACTATATTGTGTATTTATAGCTCGAATTCTTAAAATATAATCTCCGACTTCACTAAATATTGCTTGTGTCACAAGAGATGTTTCATCAGAGAATGCAACTTCTCCAGGTCCAGAAATTTTAACCCACTGAAACACAAATCCAACGAGTGGAATATTGCCACCATTTAAAAATGCTTCTAAATCTAATATTTCATATAAATCTATAGTTCGATCTTCTCCGGCTATAAGAACTGGATTAATAACATCCTCAGCTTCAGGAAATACATAAGTGCCCAACATAAAATCTAAAATCTTTTCTTGAAATTTTTCAGCTATCCAAGCTTCTCGATCAACATAATCATCATATTTACTTGCTAAGTATTCATGTGTAATTTGATTAATTCTTCTTTCTTTTTCTATTACACCCAAAGAAACATCATAACTAAGTTGTGTTGGATCTAATGTATAAACTAAATATTCTTTTAAAGCATCACGAAGGTAACTTGTAGTGGGGATACTTGTGGCTTCTTTAACTAACTGTACTGTTCCTTCAAGTAATGTATGATCCGTGGTGAGAGCAAAACCAACAACATCAGTAACACCATATGATGATATTGTATCCCATTTACTAATAAAAGAACTTAAAGTATCTTTAGCATCTTTTCCAGCAGTTGATAACATATTTTTAGCATCTAAACTATTGAATTTATTTAATAAAGTTGTAAATGCTGATTTTGGTTCAGTAACCGAATACCATGTAGTCTTATCTAAAACTGTTGGTGTTAATTTAAAAATTGCATCAGTAGTTAAATGTTCAGTAGATAATGCAAGATTAATAGTGTTTGAAAATTCTGGAAAATCATTCAAAAAACTACTAACATTTTGAAATATAGTAATACCTTGAGGAGTTAATGTTCCTTCATTATACAGTGTTGTGAGTTGATCAAAACTCGTTTCAAAAAGTTCTGTTGCATTTGTAACAACATGCCATACAGCATTATCAAAAACTGTAGTTCCTTGTTCTTCTAATGAAATAATAATATCTATTAAAGTATCTTGTGTTACATCACTTGAAGTCAATCCCAAATCAAGAGTTTCAAGAACGGATAATGATGATCCAGCAAATGATTGTAATTTTTGTAAAGTAATTTTTCCATCATCTGTCAACAAATTTTGCTCATTATAAGATGTAAATTGATTAAGTAACGAATCAAATGCACTCTGTAATTCTTCCGGTTGATAAAATGATAACTTATCAAAAACTGCTTGTTTAACAAAATAAGGAGAAAGAAGAGAAATGCCCTGCGTTGTCATTTGAGCTGTAGTAATACCAATTGTTATATTATTATAAAGACTATCTTGTCCTAACGTTTGTATTTGATCAGATAACGTTGATAAATTTGACAAATAATTCTTACCATCATTTGTCAAATAACTTAACTGATTTAATTTTTCAAACGCACCAAGATAAAAACCAAAACTTTCTTTGGGATTTGGTGAAAGATTCAATGATGATTTTGAAAGTATTGTTTGATTTGTTAAATATGCTGGAGACACTTGTCTAATTACTGTACTAATCTGATCAATTGGAGAAAATGCACTCGCACTCTTAATTTGCTCAGTTGCTTTACTTATTGTGTCAGTAAGTTGTTGTGTTGCTTCATTAACTACATTTTGTATTTCTGATGGTATAGCTCTAAAGCTCTTAAAACTTAAACTCATAATTAAACGTCTCCATTACCTGATATTCCCTGAACAATTCTCATTGCTTCTCTTTGTTTTGGTGCGAACATCACATTCATGTCATGACTACCATCATCAAAATGACTCATTTTCCAAGTACTCATGCACGGTATTCCGTTTTCTGTATCTGTTAAATATTTCACATATCCATCAATTAGTTTACCATCACTATCATAAACATAAACTCTACCGAGACCGCCCCACTGTCCGTCTACATATTCCTCATTGTTAATCTGTCTTTCTTTTGGAACTTTCACCCCAGTATACATTTGATAATATACAACTGGATTCATAGAATATAGATCTCTATTGCTGTTCGCAGTTAAAGATATTTTCTTCAATGGAACGCCCAACGTCTCAACTAAAAATAAAATTAATTTCCGAATATAACCAGGTGAAGGTAATAAGTCTCTATTTTGTTGTTGATTCATATTATAAGATTTAGAACCAAGATTAATGATGTAATCAACACCCGAACCATTTAAAAAATCAACAACACTACTCACGTATGATTCTTGTGCTTCTGATTTCCATGAATTGGTAGTATACGGCATCTCTTTAATATGAGTTAAAAAGGGATCATATGGACTGCAACAAAAATCAAATAATGTTGGAACAACAACAATATTTTCTGATTTAGCTTGAGCTAAGAAATCGGCAAATCTACCCCACCATGCAAGATTCCAATCTTCCCAATTCAGACTAGTTGTTCCTGGATTTCTATAATTATTCCAAACAGATATATCATCAAGATATATGTTGTCAGCACCCGGATTAAGATCTCTTAAAAGATGAAATCCCACATGAGTAGCACCAGATGCTTTAGCAAGCGGAATAACCATATCCCTATAGTCATCTTTTAAACTAATACTAAAAATATGACCAATACCCATCAATTTTTTTACAACAGGGGTTGGTGTTGTTGATGGTGCTGATGATGTAACAATAGGCGGCAACGTGGGTGGGAAATCTAATATCTCTGTATCAATAAATGGTCTTGGTGGTGTTGCTCTTTCAACTTCATCATATGCATCACCTTCAGGAATTGGTAAAACAATCGTTGGTAAAGGTGGCGGAGAAATTGCTGGTATAGGCGGTAATGATTTTATGATATTAATAATTTCTTGTATTCTGTCACCAAAGGGTGTTGCCGGTATTGCTGTTCCTGATAAAACTGCCAGAATAGTTACTAACCAGGGTGGTGCAGGAATAGCTGGCATCACACCTGATTGAATATTAGACCTAGATCCCTGCATATTGATAGGTCCATCAGAATTCAAATTCATTGTTGATGCACCAAGAATATTTGTTGCTGCTTTAGAAAATATTTCATGACTTAAAGCAGCCTTACTTCTTACTAACGCCTGAGAATATTTTTCAATATTTCCCATTGCTGCTTTAAATATTTTTCCTGCTCCAGTTTCACTTATATCTCCAACTGCTGATCTAGTCATTTTACCTACAGATTTATCACTCATATGACCTATTGATTCACGAACATCGCATCCCATAGTATGCCTATAAGTATTTTCCATGGATGATTCATGAATGTTTACATCAGATTTAATATGAGTACTACCTATACTGTGCAACTTATAGTCGTTACCAGCTTCTATATGTATATCACCAGCTGCTTTAATTTTAATATCTTTTCCACTCTCTATCTCAATATTACTTGCCATAAATATATGCAACTGATCCAATACTCCTTCATCATTAGTATGAAGAGTAATATGATTTCCTCGATAATCTTTAATCATATATTTTTCAAAACCATCACGTTCATCTAATAGAAGTGTGGTCATATTACCAACAATTTGTTTTACAGAAGCAGTATCACCGTCTGGTGGATCATTTATCATCCTTTTCTTTCCAGTGATCTCAACTCTCTCATCAAAAGGATCATCTGAAAAAACAATACAACGACCCATTCTAGTTTTGATTAAAGTCCACTTCTTTTCCCATTCAGGTCCTAATTGATTTTCAGGTAAAACCATTCTAGCTCCATTATCAGCTGCAGCAAAATAACATGGATAATTCGGATCACCATTTTCAAAGAAAATCCACACCCATGAACCTTTGGGTGGTATTAAACAACTACCTTGATAATGTCCTTCAGTAAATTCACATATTGAACCCATCATATCTGGAAGATTCCTACCCCCCAAATAATTATTAGCAGGATGAGCCCATATTCCCTGCAAACACGGATTTGGACCTTCAGGTGGTGGCTCAGGCATTATGTCTGGAATCCATAATTTTACCCTACCCATTTTTTTTTCGTCATGAGCATCGATAACTTTTGCTCTATAGAAATGGTACCAGTTGTGTTCTCCCTCTTGTGATATATTACCTCTAATTAAATTATCTGTAATTTTTTGCATATCTTATACAGTGCTTGATACAGATGGTGTTCCCCCACCCCCACCAGGAGCTCCACCACCCCCACCAGGAGCTCCACCACCAGAACCAGTACCATCTCCCTCACCACCACTTATTCCAGCTGATAAATTTACCTCAACAAGATCACAACCTTGAGCTTGTATGTCACCACATGAATAACTATCCATTATTCTGAATGCCTGTTTGCTATTAATATAAACGATAGGATCTCCAGTTGCCGCCACTGGTTGATGTTTAAAAAACGGAAAGGGTATAATACCATATATCCAAGCAAAATGTTCTTCTGCTTTATCCCCAACTCTGGATGCACGTTTAAAACAAGCAAATGTATCATTAGATGCTTCTATTAATGGCTTAGGAGGGAAATAAAATATCCCTATCCAATGACCCATAGAATAATCTCCGAGCCGTGCTTGAAATGGCATCTTTAAATATCCTCAATAAATGATTTAGCCTTATCTTCTATAGCAGTAGCTATAGCAGTATAATTTGTTATTTGTTCCATAATAGTAGATTTGATTGTTTCATATTTGCTTGCTATTAAATTAGCATAGTCTGCCATAGTTCCAACATAATTCATTTGACTTCCGGGTTCTAAACTTGAGCTCATGTTGGTTCATATCCTTTATCTTCATAAGCTTTATCAATTATCTCAATCATCTTTGACTTCAATTCATTTTGCATTAAACTTGAAACAATTTCATCAAGTTTATCAATAGATTCTTGCATTTGAACAGCTTCAGCGGTTAAAGTAGAAAAATATTGTAGAGCCTCTGATTCACTAATAAAACTCAATGTTAATCCAGATGTACTCATTCGGGTTTCTTCCAATATGAACTTCTTTCTTCAACTATACTTTTTATGGCTTGAGCTGTCTTTGGTCCCTGATTCATAACCGTAGTAAGTGCTGTTTGAAACGCCGAAGAAACAGTTGCATCAGAACTTATATAAGCTTTTAATGCTTCAACAAAAAGATTAATTCCTTCTTGTTCAGTTGGAGGATTTACAGCTGGCATATTAAATCGCTTTCTGAATTGAAGTTACAATTCTTTGATATGCCTCTTGATTATAACTTTGCACAAAGGATGGAACTAGTGTATTACCATTTATAGATGCAACCATTAAAGATGATCCAAATCTCATAGAATCTTCTAACAAAGGAAGATTATACATTTCGAAAATATTCATCATGGTTGAAATAAATCTATAAAGATTTAAACCCGGCAGAACACCAGAATCATTTAAAACTTTAACCAGATCTAAAATACTTGAAAAATCATAAGCATTCATATCAACATTTAAATCTTTTCGATCATATTTTGAAGTTATTGTTGCTCTATCTAAAGCATCTTTTTGAGACATATCAAAAAATGATACTAGTACATATACACTAACAAAATATCTAATTTCAGGTATCAGTTTTGAATAGCTTCCAGAAAGACCATATTTCTTTGAAAAGATTTTTAAATATATTGCTGACATGAATTCGATAAAGGGTATAGAATCAGTTGTAGAAATTTTAGCTGAAGATAATTTACCAACAGAATGACCCATCATCAATAGTGCATATAAATCTCTAGGTTCAAGACCCGTAACAGATCTATGCCCTGTTGGTGGTAAATTAATGATAACTTTTCTAGTGGTTTCGTTAAAGACAACAGGTAAAGGATACTTTGGTATTCTGACAACATCAAATGCCGATAAACCAGAATCCAAATGTAATTTTATATACGGGTACGTCAGATGCGATTTTGCTCTATTACTGAAAACCTTAACTGTTGAAAGAAATAATTCTTTATCTTCATCATCTATTTTATAAGTATCAATTGTTGCTTGTGGAAGAGTAAATATATTGGGCTTTCCACCGATTAAATTTAAAACTCTTTTTATCATATAAAATATCCATTTTATTATTTGTTCTACTTATGAACTACTTGAGCTAGAAGAAGGAGTTTCCTCTAGGACATCCCAACTAATAAAATCAGTAGTATCCTCTTCTATAACAGTCTCTGGATTCCAATCAAGTTCTACAAATTTTATATCTAAGACTTGTCCTGGAAGAATAACATTTTGCAAACCATCCCCGTCAACATCTATAGATCTCCATGATAAAACATGATCCCCTACCACTGAACCCGGAAAAGATTCAACGTTATCATTCGTAATTTTAACAACTATATAAGAACCAATTTCTGCAAGATAGTTATTATATTGTATTTGTAAATCTAACGTTTGTGCCAAAGCAGGATAATCTAAGATAATATATCCTCTATTGCTTATTTCTTCAGTTACAGATACTACCTCTCTTCTAAACTTTACAGGTGTATCTGTTGCCATGTTAATTTCCTAAATTTCTTTAGCATATTGTATTTCCAATATCATTCCGACATCTATAACATCAACTAAACCAGAACCAGTTACATCATTTATACTCCAGGAAACCCGTCTATTTAATCCAGCAGAATCTTTCATTAAAATATAATCTCTACCATAAGCAAAAGCTGGTTTATCTTTAATTTTGAATACAATAGACTCTGGTATAGCATCTACTGCTAAGTCAATAAATTGTTGAGATGCAATAGGAATTGTTATATCAAATGTCTGTCTAACAAAATATAAATTCGTTGGTGGTTGTTGTACAACAAACGGATCTTGTTCTTTTATAGTAACTTTCTGCTCTTTAGCAAATATCTTTGCATATATGCTGGGTGATAGATTCTTTACTTCCTTTAATACAGTTGGGGCATCTATTATTGTTTCTCTGGCAACTCTATAAATAGAATCTATCGTTGGAACATAAATGTTATTAACAGTAAACTCTTCAATTGTCGGAATATCATTAACAAAAAGTAATAAAGACCATAACGTTGTTGTACCATATTCTTCATAAGATACATAATCAGGTCTAAGAAAATTCTTTTGACTAACTTCTTTTATAACTGAATTTTTCAAAAAATAATATCTGAAATTTTCGTATGTGAAAATAACAGGAGACACAAACCGGATTACTATATTTGTATCAGTTAATGCATCAACTTCACGAGTCTGATATTTTATACGATATCTATCAACATCAGTTAGAAGTAAAGAGAATCTTTTAGACTCTTCATCTATTTTCTGTGCCATAACAAAAATCTCCTCAGGCTACTTTTTCTTGTAATCCTGGATAACTATCTTTCGTCCACTCAATCTTACAATCACATATATGCGTATTACAAAAATCAACAATCGTCTGTTTTTGATCTTCATCAATTATATAATTACTGATGATATATTTATAATCACCATTTACATAATCAATAGGTAATTTCTGAAAACCATTATGAAATTTTTCATGAAGACTTGATAGTAACACCATATAACCGATTTTATTCTGATAATGCAATTCAATAACTTTGCTCGAAATATCAAAAGTGTTAAATTTTAGTTCTTGTCTTAAAAAATCATTCACTATACATTTCGTTATCGTATATAAATTAATAGGATGGTGGTGTACTTGAAGTTCACACTCTGATGCTTTTTCATGAGTTAAAACACAAGAATTATGACCAAGCACATCCAATACATAAGAAATCCACAATCTATATTCAATACTTGAATGAATCAATTTCTCGACATTTTTAATAAAGGCGTCAAGATTTTTTTCTGAATGAAATTCTGAAATTCTTAATGGAAGACATAATGCATCATCATTTAACGCTAAAACATTATTATCATTAGTTCTCGTTGCCAGCTGAAGTTCTTTCACCAAATTAACTTCTGTAGTTTGCATATTTTAACCTGAGAATTTATTTATCTTATTATTAACATACTCTTCTGCTTTTGACTTTTTAATTGAATTATCTGAAAAGCTATCAAGTTTATCATCGATATAAGAATTGACTCTTGATTCTCTAACAACTTTCTTATATAGATTTCTGAATGATCCAGTTCTTACAGAAAATGGCTTAGCTTTACTTCTTAGTAAATCCATATTCTCATAAACTTTGTCCATCTTAAGAGTTGAGAAAAGATAAGAATATGGTAAAGTATAGACCGCACCACCCTCAATAAACGATACAAAATATGCTACTTGGTTTGTATTGTCGGTAAAGATAAATGAATTCCAACCAAGCCTAAATAACTGTCTTAGTTTTTCAGATCTAATTAAGAAATTCTCTCTATCATCTTCATGAAAATCAGAAACATCTACAATAGCAATAGCTGCTGAAAAATGATAAAATTTTGCTCTACCCCGCTTAGCACTGAAAGTAGAACCATCCATCAATCCTTTTTTATTAAGAATTATAGTTCTCCACAATGTTGGATCATATGGATCAGTAATCTTCTCTAGTACTTCACCGCCCAGCCATTTTGGTATTTTCTTTAATATCCATCTTAATCCACCAACAAATGCTCGAGCTAAATTTCTCCACATAGCTTTAAGAAGACCCATTATAAAATACGTATAATAGTCACTCATCAAAACATGAATGAAATTATCATAGTTTTTAGCTATAAATGGAACAATCTTAGCACCAATGTTCAACTCACTCTTTTCATAATTTTCTAAACCATGTTCATCATCAGTGGTTGTGTATTCTCGTTGTCTTTCACCCGTATCTGTATATACAATTTTAACTTTCGGACCACCAACATATCGTATATCAACACCTTTTAATTGTACTTGTGTTGGTGTTAAATCAACTTGAGTCATCGGAGCTGCTTGATAAGAACCAGTTGGTTTTTTACTGTTTCTTCTTTCTTTCTCTGTAGCAGCTGACTCCTCTTCTTTATCTTCTTCTCTTTTCTTTCTTTCATCTTCATTTTTTTGTAGTGTGAGTCTTTGTTGGTCTAAATCGTGTTTTTCAACTTCAGATCTCTTTTTTTCTTCATTGGCGGTACGAGTTTCATGTCTACTAACAGCATCATTTAAACGATCAAATTCTCGATCAAGTTCCTCTCTCTCTCTTTCTAAAACATCTGCTTGTCTGCCTGTTTCATCTGCTTGACGTTCTCTATCAATTCTATCTGCATCTCTTTTGTCTCTTTCAATTTCTAGTTTCAATATTTCTGAATCTATTTCTGAAGATCTCTGTACATCATGAGGTCTATTTACATCCAAATGACTTCGTTCAATTCTTAAACTCTCTATCTGTCTATTATAATCATCAACTTCTGATTGAGCAACTCTAGATTGATTTCGAAGACTGTCTTCTTGTTTTCTATATTTTGATATATTATCTTCTAATCTATTAATTCGTTGTCTCAAATTATTTAATGTAACAGGTGATTGTTCAAATAAAACAGCCATTAAATTATCTTCCATCTTCTTAAAAACTTCTTCATTTTCTTTAAGATAAGTTGGATTTTTTAAATTCTCATCTGGAGAACTTAATGCTGAAGTTCCTTCTGCAACGAGAGCACCATATCTACGAGTTTTTCTATCATAATAACAAGCTATACGCAATTGTCCACTAGTAATAGACTCTGCTATCATTGTAACAAAATATATCTCAAGTGCTTTTGTAACAGCAGGTACTAATCTCTGATCTACATTTTTAGATACTGCTGCAGGAAATACAAAGATCATATTTATCTCCAATTTATAACCAAACTACATCTTTTTTTCTTTTAAGACTAGGTATTTCAGTCTGGTCTATTTTTTGAACAATCACTGGCTTTTTAATTTTTTCTAATGAACTTAAATCCGGTATAGTATTAATATCTTGAGTTTCTATTTTTTCAATAGGAAAAACGGCGGTTGATTCTTCTGAAGAACTTTCTTCAATTAAAGAATCAACCGCCGTGTTGAGGTCTTTTTGTATTACTTGTGTATGTGTTTTCTTTATAGTTGCATGTTTAATTTCTTCATCTAGTTTTTGTATAAGTGATTCATACATTTTTCTTACATTTCTTCTTTAGCTCCAGATAATCGTCTCTGTAACTCTGCTATTCTTTCAGAAAATTTTTGAATTCTAGCTTTTATTTTCTCAGATTTACTTGGATCTTTAGCCATTCTAATTTTCAATCCTTGTATAGCTGCAGTATACATCTTTATTTTACATTGATATCTGCAAACCTGTCTTTTCGGATCATTAATTTTTAACACACCACACTGTCTTGAACATTTAGAGAATATACCATTCACAATTCTCCAAAGAATCCAGTCATTAAATAATGCTCTGGCGGCTAATCCAGCAATATTCCATTCCGCAGGACCAGCAACTGCTCCCATAGATGCTCCCGCCGCTCCCATTGTAGCAGTTGCAAGACCACCTCTAATTAAACCAATTCTAGACATTATATCTTTTCTTTTCGAAACATAATCTTCTTCAATTAGAGTTTTTTTTTAGATTCAGTCATCAACTTAGCAGTTTTAACATGATGAATTAAAGCAGTTCTCATCATCCTGTATGCTTCTTCTAAAATCTCACCCTGAAAATCTTTAGCTTTTTCTGGATGAGCACATTCCAATAAAGGAAGACCAATTAAAGCATTATCAAGAGCTATTCTCAAGAACCTTTCAGAAATCACTTTTTCTGAAAACTCAAGTCTGTTCTTAATATTCTTATTTAAAGATTCTCTTACAATAAACTCTTTAATGTGTTTCTTGAAATCGGGTGATTGAATCATTTTCGCAGCTGTGGCTTTACCCATCTTAGCTACTGAAACTGCTGATTCTTGTAAAACCTTATCACTTGATGCAATCTCACCCTTTGGATCATAACCAATATGTTTATGATATTCATATAGATTGCTAAGCAATGCTGCTTTAAGAGCAATGTATTGTTTGAAATCTGATCCTTTAACAAATACATTACGAGCATGCTCATTCAATAAAATAGAATCAATAGCATACCAGTTTCTCAAATTTTCGATAATCGGCTTTTTATTGATCTTCATCTTTCTCTTCCTCCAGAGGGTTTCATAAATTTAAAAACATTAATTTTATATTTGTTCAACTAAGTATGTAAAAGATGTTACATTTTAGTTATTGTGTAGCATCAGCATTTTTCTGTTTCTTGAACTAAAGAATCAGTTGAAAAATGAGCTTTAATTGCTTCTTTTACTTGTTTATCAAATTCATTTTTAAATTCTTTATCAGAATTATATAGACCAGGTGCATCTTTAGTTCTAAATTTCTTATTCGGTAAACTAACTAAATAATTCCACGCACCAGATTCCATTCTTTTTTGTTTGACTAAGAAATTATAATTAGTCCAAAAATTAGAAATGCCTCTGTTAAAATCAACAATAAGTTCGATTGGAATATTGGGTTTAAAGAACTTATTCTTGATACATTTAGCTTCCATAAGAAGACCATTAAAACCATACATTTCAGGTTTTAAATCACCTCGTGCTCTTAAAAATAAAAGATGGAATGAATTGAATTTTACAGCCTGACCTCCAGGTATATCTTTATCACCCATCCATCTTAAATCAGCAGGAGCAGAAAATTGACCCATATCAAGTTTTTCTCTCAACTGATTTACAGCAATTAGAGAAATTTTATTATCTTTTAGTTTTGGTATATAACGAGGAAACAATGCAGATAATATTCTAGCTTTTAACCCAATTGTTTGATTTGGATCATCTGTTGTAAATTCTTTTTCACAACTAGTATTAGCAATAGAATCCCAAGCTATAATACCGGGATAGTTAAGTTTTCTCAGTTCTTTAAAAGCACAAAATGCTTCGATAGTTTTAAATACTTTTTCGATTGTTACTTTAAAAGAATATGGTCTAATCTTTGGTTGATTAACACCCAATTGTGCAAGTCTCTCAGTAGTCATTGTATTTTCTGAGTCATAGTAAGCTGTCAACAATTTACCCTGATATTTTCTTTGTGCTTGACCGAAAAGCTGAGCAACTAAAGCAGATTTAAAGGTTCCCGGATTTCCAATAATCTGAGTAAATGTTCCTAAACCAAAACCACCACCCAAAATTGCATCCAACAAATCAATACCTGTTGATAGTCTTTCTATAACACCATCACCTGCTTCTATATCAACTTTATCAGAAACAAAAGTTTCCAAATCCTTTTGTAAATCTAATACAATCTGGTCATCTTTTAAACCTTCTTGTTTTTTGGCAGCTATAGCTTTATCTTTATCTGTTATTTTAACTGAATTCTGAACAGAAGCTACAGCTTCAGATGCTGCTTTATCTATATCTTGCAATTTAACAAGATCTTCATTATTTTCAGTTACAGCTGGTACATTGATGTTAGCCATAATAAACTCCTATTTTATTGTTTGTTCTCAGATTCAATTTTTCTTTCAGGATCTGGTTTTTCCCTTTCAAAAACAACTCTCTGATTTCCAGCAGTTTCAATTGCCTCTGCTAGCTTTCTAATATTAACAGAAGATTGCTCTTCATCTGTTTTATTTAGTTTTCTTCTGATCTCAATTTCACCAGTTAAAGTTTTATTTATTTCTTGACGAATATTCAGTATAGCACCATAAAAACTAGTAGCTGCTTTGATCTTTTCATCAAGCATAAACTTATTTCTATAATCTATCTGTTCTGGAAAAAGTTGTTTTAAACCATCTTTTAAATGAACAATATCAGTTAAATCTTTCTCAAGAGCTGTTCTAGATTGTGTTATCTTTTCAAGTAATTCATCTATCTTCGGATCATCACGAGTTTGATCTTGATCATTTTCACTCATTAAAAACTCCTACTATTCTCAAGAAGGTATTTTACTTTGTAATCTTTCAATTCGTTTCTGCCAACGAGCTATCTTATTATCGATTTTTATAATGCATTTTTGAGGATCTTTAGTACCCCTGCACTTAGATTTTCCTTGCTCTAACATTTTAATTGCAGCTTGACAACCAGCAATTTTAAATTTTCTCATACAAACTGTTTTATCAATACCACTTCTTCCCGAACAAGCTCTAGCTGCTTGACTAAAAAATCTTTTATAAGCATAAAAAGCTGCAACAACAAGAGCTATCCACAAAGGACTTGCAGAAACACTAGCGCTGTGTCCCATAAGATTTGCTGATAAACCAGCACCAGTAGTACCAACATTTCCAGAAACTCCCAAATCAGCTTCGGGATGATATCCAGTTTGTACACCAGTGGGTCTGAGTGCCACACCAAAATCAATTTCTTGTACATATTTCATTACTACAGATTTATTTTCAATATTAGATTCCTGAATAGATTCCAATATTGCCATCTTATAAGCCCATGCTAAATTTTGTTCATTAATTGTTTTCATTACTAAAATTATTCCTGTAATTTCGCTAATCTGGCACGCCATTTATTAATTTGCATTGCATATCTACGAGCACACTTATCTGGATTTTTAGCTTTTGAACAACCAGTTCTAGCTTGTTCCAAAGCAGCAACCGTAGTCATTATTGACTTAACTTTAAAATCTTTTATACAAGCAACTCTATCTTTTGCACCTTTACAAGCTTTAGCTGCAGCACTATAAAATCTCTTATAAATAAAATAAGCAGCAGTTGCAATAGCTATAGCACCAACAACACCCAAAGCAACCCATTTTGTCGCTGGATTACTTAAAGCATTACTAACTGAAGCTTTTGCTGAATCTTTTGCTGAACCCCATATTGATTTTTTAGCTTCACTATCAATTGCATCTCTGTTTCTCTTTAGAAGTGCCATTCTATTTGCTGTTCTGAGTTTACCTTGTGACTCTAGTGATCTCATAACTTTTAAGTCTGTAGTATCTAATTTACCAGCAGCAGATTTAGAAGAGAGATATCTGAGAATATCAGTAGAAGTAACAGGAGCATTAGTTGTACTTGGTGCTGCTACTTCACTAACTAAAATAGATTCAAGAAGTTTAAGCTTACTATTAATATCAGATAATGAACTCTCTTTAACTTCAGATTTCTTTTCTTCTTTCTTCTCAAATTCCGTTGGTTTCTTTACTTTCTTCTTGGCCTCTTTAACAGGAGACATGTTCATTACTTTGGGCAATGTAGCAATAACAATAGCCTCAAGAATCTCAGAACTTAGATAATTCTGTTCTCTTCCTGGATTATAAACTAAGTTCAAAAGTTGTTCATATGTAGCTTCTTCTTTAATGAATTTTACAGCCACAGAACGATTTGATTCTGTTAATACTTTACTTCTATGACACTGTTCAAGAAGAGCAGATCTCATAGCCCATATAAAATCTTTTCTTACACTATCTTTTAGTAATGACATATTGTATTCTCCGTGTTGAAAAACCTAAATTTTTAATTTGTTCACTATTTCTTCTGTATTTTTTTGAGTCATCAATGCTCTGATTAATAAGCCTTCTGCTACTGCTGTCATCGGATCAGAAGCATGTTTAACTTCACTGACATTAATTGGAAAATCAGAATACTCTGCTAAAACTTCTTTAAATAAAGGTAAGAAACCTTTAGCTAAACTTGTTCCGCCAGAAACAATAATTGGAACAGATTCAGGAAGTTCAAGATTTCCAGAAGCTTGTTCGAGTTTCTCTTTAACTCTTTCAAGACAATATCTTATGACCTCCCTATAATAGTATGTCACGGCCTCGCGTATTCTTCTCTCTTTTTTACTACCAACACTGAAATTAGTTAAATCAGTATTCTTCTCTTTGATAGCAGTAATTCTATTTGATACTGTTCCCAGTGACATAGCAGCTTGTTCATCAATCCAGTCACCAGCTCTCGCAACAGAGAATGTAATAATTGGGACGCTTTTGTATGATAAAGCGCAGTTATGAACAAATACTCCAGAAGCTAATGCAAAATTATGATATTCATCTACAGTTAAATCATAAACATCACATTCTTTTTCAACAATTTCTATTTTCTTAACTTTATGATTCCAATTTAAAACTGTCTCTACTAAGTTACTTGGAGTATTATCTAACTTATTAAAATTCCAATGATGAACTCTATAATTAAACGGTATCTTAGTTTGTGATTCAACTACCATTCTGTGAACAAATTTCCATCCTTTAGTAACATTATCATAATATTGATAATAACCAACTATAGGACATTTTTTTTCACTAATTCTTAATCTTAATGGCATTAAAGAATCATTAATTTGTAAATCTTTTGCCTCTTTATATGATCCATCTCTCATCATCCATAAATGATCAAGTGTACATTCTTCAACAGTACCATCATCTAATTCAATTCTAACTACTTTAGTAGCAGTTTTTATTTTTCTGGGATGATGTGCTTTACCAGGAATAATTGTTCCGTCTTCTCTGCATGAATATACCCAGAATTCTTCACCTTTAGAATATAAATCAGTTAATTCTTTAATAGTTTTTATTTGACCATCTAATAATCTAATTTTAGTGTTTCCACTAAGACAATTCACCATCCCAGCACCAAAACTAAAAGCCAATCCAGTAAACTTATTCTCTCTGCATTGACTATAAATAATAGCCATTGCTTCATTAAATGATTCGGCGGTATAACCAAGTTCTGTAAATATTCTCTTAAAAACACCCTCGTGATAAAGAATATTATTAGTCATGTCAATAGAGGGAGCAGGAACACAATAAACAACATGACCACCGAATGATTTACCAACTAATTGTTTAATAATTAGTGTTAGAACATCTATACCATCAATTTCACTAGGAGAAATCAAACCCTTAGACATTGGTCTCTTAACTTGTTGACCGAACATATTTGCGAATTTATAAGCATCTTCACCAATGATATAAATAGATTCCTCTGACTCAACATAATCGATATTGCTCAATTCTGCCATGGTCAATTGCGATTTATCCAGTTGTAGATACATGTTACGAATAGTAGAAAATTCAACTTTTCCTTCATTGGTTTGTTCAGCCAAAACCAGGTTCATTGTTCCTGCATCAACACCCAAAAGTCTAGTCTTTTTTGGTTTTGTAGTATCTACAACTTCTTTGGTTTTTTCGCTCATTTTAACTCCTCAGTTTTATCCAGCTCTTTTAATGATTGTAGTGTTTTACTGATATCAATTGTTCTTTCTCTTTTTTCAACCTGTCCTGCACTAACTTTTAAGTTATCAGTATTAACACTGGGTATAAACATCCTATCATTAGTTTTTTGTTCTGTTTTTTGATTTTGAATACTATCAGAAGAATTGACTTGAACTATAACTTCTTTGTTTTGTAGCTGTTTTATGTCATCCTTTAAACCATCAACTTTATTTGACAAACCTGTTATTGTATTAAGTAACTTTTGGACTAACGATTCATCTTGCTTTTTCTGTTGTATCTTCTCTTCAAGTTCTCTTTGAAATGTTCTAATACCCATTTTATTTCTATCTCTTTGACGCCACATCTTTATCTTTTTTCGAAGCCAACATAAGCCACTGTTTATTAGCAAGATAAACGAATACATATAGGCCTTTAATTTTCTTACCATTAAAAAGAATGCTCCTATGAGTAGGTTTATTTAGAATTATTTCACATTCACCGGTGTCTACTATTTTCATCCTATCACCAGCATCTTCAAGAGTACCTTGAAGAGTTAGTATACTATTTGGATGATCTGGTGTTTGAATTGTTAGTAATTTTTCACCTGGTTCAGGAAATCGTTCTTTTGGTAATGCCCAGCTCCAGCAATAACGTTTATCTGGTCTAAGAACACGAAGATCCCAATGTGTCCCATGTTGTCTTCTCCTATAATGTTCATGAACTGTAAAGGTTGATTTAATCATTTCTTTTCTAACTCTTTCATTCCACAAAGTGTTATTCCACAAGCATCAGCAATATCTGTCGTTATCCCTGTTTGCGCAGCTATATCTACAGAAACTCTTGACATCTTTTTATCAAAATCTATCTCTTCTTTTTTAAGATTTTGTTTCTGTAACATAAGTTTCTTCTCATAATCTTTAAGTTCTTCTCTCATTTTAGTTTGATTTTCTAAAGGCAACGGATCTCTTTTTCTTGCTAATATAGTCTTAAAATTATTTATATCAACTCTAGATTGAAATATCTCACTTCTTTTAACTTCAAATAGGGTTTCTTGTTTTGCAACAGCAGAAAATATGTCATTAAAATTCCCTGTTATCGAAATATTAAAATGTTTTATCGCAGCAATTTGTACTTCCCATTTTTTAGCATGACCACTTAAACCTTCAAATGAGTTTTTTTTCCAACAATCAGGAGAATACAACTTAACTCTTTCTTGAACAACCCCAAACGCTGTATGGATAGCAACACCATTGATTCTACTTAAATATGCAAGTATTTTTGGTCCAGATATCCCAAGAATAATATCTTCTATAAATACCCATTGTGGGCTAATTCTTTCCAAAACTCTAGTTAAATTCAAATGAAAATACTGAAGTCTTTGTGGCAAATCCATTTGGGTATCAATATCTATAGTACCAAATTCTTCAAGAACACCATTATTCAGACATGCCCATCCGCTGTGTGTAGAAAGATCTAATCCAACACACTTCATATCTTACTCCTATTTAGACTTACTTATCAGATTCTTTATCAACAATTTTAAATGCAAATCGAGGTATTACACCATCTTTAAAGAATATCTTAGCATATGGTATCTTACTCAAATCACTAAACTGACTAAAACACCTTGAAAAAATATCTGACTTTTTAGCTAAATCTTCTAAATTATCTTTAGTTAAAGTAACTTCTTCATTTTCGTGTTTAGGAAAATTAATACCGATTACTCGAGCTGGTTCAGACGACTTAACTAATTTAGATACTGATACTTTAATTGGCTCATACTTAGATAGAAATTGAGCGAATTTTTCAGTCTCTGGAATTCGTGAAAAATAAACAGTAATGCCTGAATTATCTTTATCTACTATACCATTCTTTTCTATATTGGGTATATCTTCCTTTTTAGCATAATAAAATAAATATGGACGTTCAACTAACATATCAATATTTGGATGCTTGTCTGAATCTAATTTGATAATAACTTCTGAGAGTAAATGAAATTTTTGTATATTGTTCATAACTTAGCCATGATCAAAAATTACATTGGGTAGGCTTCCACGCTCCATTTTGTCCATACATTTATCATATACCTCTTTTGCATCGTTAAATATATCATCTGCATTAATTTGTATTTCACCGAATGGAGTTTGAACTGGAGCATATTTCTTTCTAATTCTTCCAATCATCATTCCAAACATTCCATAACATAAATCAGTAAATAAATCATAGTGATCTGCGATAATCGTTGATAATTCTGGATCATGAGCTCTCTCATATTCAATCGTAGCTGTCCCATTAAATCTCGGAGTAATTCGTAATCGGTTCGGAGTAATAAATTCTGTATTATAATTGAAGTTTGACCACAACTTCAAATTATTAGCTCTCATTGTTTGAAGGTGCCACGATTCTAGTTCTTCATAAGTCCAAGCACCAAGATAAGGATGACCCAATAAAAGGTTATTACCAAATTGTGGAATGAACTCAGTAACATTAAAAATCTCTCTGTCATCAGGTTCAACTAAATAATACTCAGAAGTTCTGTGTGGTACATAGATAGTGGGATCTGAACAATCAAGAGTTAATCTCCATTTTTGAGGGAAATAGGTACTATATTTTTTTACTGCATTCCTACGAAGATAATCTACAATTTCTTCGTCTGTCTTTTCAAGCTCTTGAAAAGGTAGTGATAATTCCTCTTTTACGCGCTGTAAAATTGCGCTCCAGCTTAACATATTATTTGCACTCCTTCTTTTATTTTTGTTCTTAAAAAGAATAGAATGCTATTACTAAAAAAGATTAATTATCGTTCTTTCATTAAGTGTGGCCGCAAGCCCAGCTTTCTCTAATGCATTAAACAAAACAGACGAATTCGGAGCCTTCGTTAAGTTATTAGTATTCTCTTCTAATTGCTTTTTCTTATCTATCATATCTGTAGGAAAACACCCATTGACATGTTCTGATAACAATCTAAATGATAATAGCTTTAAATTTCTAACTACAATATCTTCACACTCCAAAACTCTTTTTAAAGAACCATCGTTTTTAATATCATATGATTTATCAAATATGGGTTGTTTCTGCAAAATATTCTGATATACTTTCTCCATTGAACCGCCACAAATAGTAGCTATCTGAGGTAGCATTTCAGCACACCTAGTGCCACCAATGCTCGGAACTCCTTTGAATCCATCTCCCTCATCACCAATAATAGCTAAAGCCATACAAAACCATTCCATTGGTAAATTAACTTCTTTCTTTAATATATGTGAAAGTGCATCTTTACCAGTTAACATCTTAACATGTTTATAATGCTTATAAAACTGAAACATATTATTTGAGTCTAAACACTGTAACATATCTTTATCAGTCGAGTATATGATATTTGCAGACTCCTGAACTACTTCTTTTGGAAGTACACACTTCATCAAATACCAAGGTACAAAATCTGCTTCTAAAAACATTAACCTGTGTACTGAAACATTCGGTATTTTATTACACACTTTATCAATAACATGATAATTCTTATCAATCACTTGAAAAAACAGCTCTCTTTTAGCATCGTCCAAACCAAAGAAATCACCAATTCCTCTGTTACTCTTATAATCCTTATATATCTCCTTATGATAAAATGACTTACCACTCTCTAAAAAGAAATACATATTCATCTTAATATTTCGTTTTTTAGCATATTGTTTATGAAACGAAATAAACTCTAATACAGACGAAAACACTGATGTATCAACTAATCTAGTCCCCTGAGATTGTGATATTATATATTCAACAGCCCATTTTTGAAATAATGACTGTAAACATCCTTTTAGATCAATATACAAATTAAGATTGCTTTTACCAGTAATACTAAGAACATCATCCAAGTAAGTATACTTTGGATAATACGACATTATCTGGTTAGTCTTAACCGGTCCCCATTCCATAAAATCCTCTCTTATTTACTATCGTCGGTCAGTCTAACCTGCGTGTAAATAGTAATAGGTATACCGTAGAATTTTTCTTCAAACTTACAAAGTAAAACATCTGCACCAACCTGATATGCACTTAAAACAACATCAGAATTAATTTCCATTGAAAAAGGCAGATATATCATCTTAAAGCTTCTTTTTGGCATCTGCTTATTTAATGCTATACCCTGAATAACAGTAGCTACGTTTTCTTTATTCATTGTATAGATTTTTAACGATGCTTCAAGATTCTCTAAATCCCCCTGGATTGTTTCATTGTTGAAACCCTCACAGATGTTCTTAATTCTCTTTGCCATATAAGCACTAATAGTATGAGAGAATATAAGATTTTCTTCAGATAAACGTATCATTGAAGTGAACTCTTCATCTGTAATGAAGGTATTATCTAAGAATTTCTTTAATGGCTTTCTGAAAACCATCTTTGACAACGGATCCATAAAAACATAGTCTCCATCATTAAACTCAATTCCGATATTTGCATCTTGCACTGTAACATTATCATCTAATTCAAATGTCTTCAAAAGTTGAACTTTTTGTTTAACAAGACTCAAACAAAGATCATTAGATTGTAAAACGCTAGAAACATTTATTTCAACAATACAGTGTCTATCGTTTGTTTTTTGACGAATTTTTCCACCGACAGCATCACAATCAGTACAACAATTTTCAACCAGTTTAATTGAACCTAACAATTTAGTGAACTCATCTCTCTTGATAGTTATACTACTTGACATTTTCATCTCCCCTTTTTAAGTGATCATTAACTTCCATTGATATTTGAAAATCTAATTTATACGAAATTTCATTTTCTTTGATTCCGTGTTCTTTACATACCTTGAAAATAGCTTCTTTTATAAATTGCTTCATATCACTCTTTAACTTCTCAGCATCAGTCATTATTAAACTCCTTTTAAATACTTAATTACATCAACATAATAAAACCCTTCAGAATTCGATAAACTAATATTATCAACGAATGTTAGAACATCTTCTAGATTCTGTATTAAAGATGTTATTCTTTCGATATTATGTACTTTTCCGCCTTCACCACCCTTAAGAGCAAAGATCATACGAATACACGGACGACCCTTAAATGTACTTTTAACGAAGCTCCAGAACGAATCACCATGAAATATGAACTGACCTTTCTCCTCACAACTCCGAATAATGACTGGAATGTCTTCGTTTTCTTTAACAATTATGCCCTTTTCGATTATCTCATTATATAACCGTAAAATTGCTTTCGTCTGTTTTAAAGCCATTATTCCCTCATCTCTCTAAATAAAAAATAATTTTATTTTATTCGATACTCAGAAATTCGTATCTTTATATACGTATGGTACTACTGGAAATACACCAAAATCTTTACCTGTTTTATTACCCCAAATTTCCAATTTCTTGATTATATGAGAATTCTCTTTCTTGAATTTTCTATACCATTCGGGTTTCTTATCATTATCCGATAATATCGTCACATTACATTTATATAGATTTTCGTTAAAACACACCGATTTCAGAAGAGACGAATACGAGAATGAGTTACCAGATGCATAACAAAGTACGTTACCTTTTAACTTTAAAGAGTCAGATACGTACTCCCCGAGTATATCGAAATTACCTTCTGATAAAACAACTGTGCCACTATCTATGTTTCCTCCCGGAATTGACCAATAATCTAGCAAACTCAAACTATCGGGTTGCAACGATATCTTCTTAAACTGAAACCATACAGTTGGCTCTATACAACGACAATATAACGTAGTATGATTGTGGCTCAGAAAACCTACAAAATAGGTACTTAACAAATCAAACTCTTGATTTGATAGTATTTTATCGTCTCCTGCTCCGACAAGATTTAAGCCATTAATTCGAAAAAACTCGCCAAAATCGAATACAAGATTGGGAATATCTGTTATCTCGATTTTGTTCAAAGTGCGTCTTTTAATATATAACCGTTTATTCAGAAATGACTCAAAACCAATAGCTGGAACTTTGAGTTGTCTCGTACGTTCTTTGAACTTGCGTATCTTAGACTGACTGGTTTGAGCCTTTTTCTCCTCATCTGCTGAAATCACCTCATTTGCAGTAGCAGAGCTACCTGTTAGTTTTCGTATCAAATTCGAGATTGTGAGTCCACAATTACAGTAAAAACAGTGAGCAGTCGGAATAGATGGATCTTTAGAAACGTACATGTGACCCCATTTTTTAGGGTTCGGATGATCGTTGCATACGGGACAACGAACAATCACGTTCTTAGACGTCTCTTTGATATATAGCTTATTTTGCTTCAAAATAGCTACAAGCTTCTCTAAATTCACAGTTTATAATCTCCTTTATATTTTGTTCGTATTTTACGTTTTTTCGGCCATTTACTTTGAATAGAACGGCTAATCTATATATATTTACCCTTGAATTATATAGAAATCTTGTAAAAGAGATCGATATAATTCATGAAGTTCAGAAATACGTGACTTTGTGTTAGGTATCTTTGCTAGATCAAAGGGTCAACCAGAGCCATATAAACCGAGACTTCTGAACTTCATCTTTAAACTTGATTTTGTTCTAGATCTGTCATTTTCGGTCCAATGATCGTTGATATCAGATAGCAGAAATACTAGTGGAGAAACTGCCGATTTTCACCCCTCTAGCAGGAATACTAGTGGAGCTTATAACGTTCAAATCCAGTAATCGTAGAAATACGGCTTACTTTGAATGGTATGCTAAAGCTATATATATTTACTTGTGATATAGTATTTTATTTGACTCTCTTTCCCGCACCGAGAATATCCATCTCGCGAGAAACAGTCTTTCTGCTAGTTACGTACATGTAACCAGTATGATTGATTAGTTACTTCGTGAGATGCCTTAATGGCGCTTACCCAGTAGCTAGTCGATCATACTGGTTACGTGTACGTGACTAGCGAACGAATATCGTAGCTACTTGCTACTTCTGTAGTTTTCTTCGTGCTTTGTTTGTGGTCTGATTGCAGGAATAATAGAGGAGAAACAACAATCAATAGGAGGGGTGTATCATGTTCTCATTGTTAGTGTTTGTGTTACTTGTCGGTCTCTCAGTCAGCTTAGCCATGAAGATGGTAAAGCTACAACAGAATGCCATACGCAATCGCATGGCAGAACGAACGACGAAATGTCGTCAACCACCGAAGATCACATCAACAAAGGAGTGGCAGTCATTATTCGAGAAAATTCAAACGAGTCACTAAACGTCGGTAAAACAAAGGAGAGGTTCAATGAAGAAGTTCTTTACAACGATCGGTGATTTTGTTCTGGGGTTGTTCAGCAAGAAGGTTGAAGTAGCTCAGGTAACTTCTGAAACTGCAGAAGTTGCCACTTCAGTAGAACCCAAAGTCGAGAAGGTGAAGAAGACCAATACTTTCTTCACTGGTATCGGTGATCTCATGGTTGGACTCTGGGATGGGTTTCTTCAACCGCTTCTGTTGGCACTCTGGAACGGTGGAGTGTGGGTGTTCAACATCCTTTATCGGAAGGTAAAGGAAATGGTGCAAACCAAAGAAGGTTGCATCGTACTGGTTGTTATAGCCAGTATCATCGCACTCGGGATTGTAACAACGATGATTCTGGGAGCCATCGTTGGTTTTCTCTATGCCACATGGGCAGAGAACTACAAAGTTAAGAAAGAACCAAAAGTCATCTTAACTGAACCCAAGCCTGCAGAGCCAGTACAACCATCTAAAGCAGTGATGGTTATTCGGTAAATCAAAATCCCATCTAGATCCGCAGTCTAGATGGGTTGGCCGGAGAACGGGTGAAAAATCGATCCCGTGCCCATAGTGGGTGTTCCAGATCGTATAATGAAAAACATCACAAGAAGGAGTTACCATGAAAAAAAAGCATAAAGATTTTATGGACACAGTGCAGCTAAAAGCTCTTAATGATTTTAGAGCTATGTATCCAGCTGCTAGTTCAAGTGATCTCCGAGCATTCATTTTGGGGATGAAAGCTATGCAAAACGAGATAGTTAAAGAAGTCACTTGCATATGTAAACACACCTACTTGTATATGAGTGGTGGGACAAGCCGATGTCCTAATTGTGGGATGAACTAAGAATAAATCCCATCCAGATTGAGACTTTGGATGGGTTGGCTTGAGAACGGATGAAAAGACGATCCCGTGCCCATAGTGGGTGTTCCAGATCGCAGAGTGAGTCAACATCACAACAAGGAGAGCAATCATGGAAAACAGAAAATGGAGCAAGATAGGGATATGGTTTCATAACTTCAATAAACGTCATCCCGTCTTGACAACGACGATTAGGATGATATGGTTGGTCGGAATAATGATCACATGTATCTTGGTTTTCTTATTCCGTACATAAGCCGTAGGGTTTGTGGGGTCCAATCCACAAGCCGGCAGCTCCCCTGTTTCGGCTTCACGGGGCAGCTTACTTCTGGGCAAAAACCCAGACGAGGAGGGATAGCTTCTAGTGGCTATCTGAGTGCAGCCGGGGTCGTTGCATAACAACTAGAGTTATGCAACGACTCTGCTTACAAATGACTGGCTTTACTATTTTCATAGCCATAGAAAGTAGCGTTGGTGAGAAAACGAAAACTCATCTGATGGTGGGATAAATCAAAGGTTCGATACTACTGCCCCACTCCAGTAGTATCATGATTTTTTAGAATATGTCAAGGTCCCCACAAATGACTGGGGAAGGGAGTTTATCATGAAGAAGCGTTGAATAACTGTTGGGTATACCCATGATGCCCCGGAGCGACGAGCAGGGCTTAAATAAATCCGATCTGTGTATCTGTCGATAAAGGATACTCCTATGGTTAGCGGTCAAACCAAAATTTCATTTATCCTCTTTTTCTTTTTCGTCAAATAAAATAGGAGTTCAGAATATGAGCAAACATGAAATGACATCGGTCGAGGATGCAAGGAAATTGTGTGATGTGTACAAAGTACACGCTCCAACTCTCGATAAAAACATGAGACCTGCATTCAGGCTATTGAATGTGCAATGCAAAAGAGGTCTCAATGGAGAATGTAACAAGTGTGATTTTTTCATCGGTGCATTCTCTGAAGATGGAACTTTCTCTTCTTCTGGAAGTTATGAAGGATTTTGTCAGAAGAAAGAAAATGAAATATCACTATAAAACGTTAAAGGGAAAGCATGAACCTGTACCAAGTTCAAGACGAAGATCGCCCGATGTACGTCGTAGCCGAGTCGTGGGAAGCTGCTTTCGATGCATGGTGTGAGGTCGTGGAACGCGAGAACAACATGGGGTCGGAAGATGTGGTAATGCCCAAGGGAATCGTGTACGTCTGTGATGAGCACGATCTACTCCTTCCGCCAACAGTGTGATTGACGTGACTTCGGCCAACAGAGAGAACATCTCGAAATTCATAAGGGAGGATTAGCTGTCCATATAAAACTTCCTTCAGGATCTTGGGGATACTTGGGTAACTTTGACTCATGGGAAAGAATAAAAGAATTCTTTCAAATGCGTCGTTTAAAATGGTGACAAGTTAAAAGAAAGGATCAACATCATGGCGAAGAATTATAATGAATGGGTTCGAATCAGAGATCTTTGCCAGAAAAGGGGAATCAGCTTCTCTGAAGCTGGAAAGAGGGGTGCAACTGTTCGGGCTGCAAATGTTGCAAAAGAAAACAAAGAAAAAGAAAAAACAAAACAGAAGGAGTTTGCCTTTGTGGCATCTCTTGCATAAAGAACAAAGGATAAATAAATATGCGTCTATTACACATATGCCCCATCTGTGGGTTTATTAGAAGAATCACAGAAGGGAGACAAGATGAAGGAATAACGGGTTCTCTTATTCAGTCAGGTGCTCATGTAAAAAATATCAGTCCTGACAAATGCAAGAATCCAAACTGCAAGAAATATCAGAGTGAAAAGTTAAGTAACTCTGAAATTGCAAAACTAAGTTATCAGGAGTTTTGCAAGTCTCAAGGTCTCAGTGAAGATCCGAGATTAAAGTTCCTAAAGACATAAAAAGGAAAATATGAAAAAGATTAGGCTGGAAGAGTGGATTAAAAAATTCTTGACTAATGTAGTCATCTGTTTAGGTATAGCTATCATATTGTCGATAGCTATACTTACATCTTTCGATGTTGAGAGTTTGTTCTCACCGAAAGAAGTACCATTCGTTCAGCCAACTGTGACTACTATGGTAATATCAAACCAAGTACCACAGGTTTCTGCTCCTCTAGTTGTACCTGTTATAGAACAGGAACAGGAGCAAAAAGGATGGATACTGGCTGATGGAACGGATGTCGATGATTTGTTACACCACATGGAATGGAAAGAGTCCCGTTACCGATATTGGAAAATCGGTAAATGTGGAGAAGTTGGTGGTCTACAAATCAGAGCCATCTATCTGAAAGATGTGAATGATTGGATTGGTCCCAAAGAAATGAAAAAAATATGGGGCAAATCTCGTCTCAGTCTTTCCGATATGAAAAACCGTGAAAAAGCAAGATGGGTCACCAAAGTATATATGGAAAAGTATGGTAGCATTTATGAGCATCGAACTCGCAGAAATTTTACTGCAGAAGTCTTTGCTCGAATACATAACGGCGGCCCAGACGGTTGGAAAGAGAAGAAAACTAAACACTACTGGTATGACGTCAAAAATCATATGATGTCTGATGGATCACAGGTGTTAGTAGCTTCTCGGTAGGAGGTTAGTTTGATCAAGTTCAATACAACAACACCATCTAAGTTTGACGAAGTGTTTAGCAACTTCGTTCCTTCAAAGGTGGTATTGGATGGAGTAATCTATCCAACTGTAGAACATGCTTACCAAGCTGCAAAGACAGAACTGGTGTTTCAAAGAGCTATGATAGTTCAAGCTGAAACACCCGGAAAGGCAAAAAAGCTTGGTAAGCATGTGACACTCCGTAAGGACTGGGAAGCAATTAAATACAGTATAATGTTAGACTTGTTGAAACAAAAGTTTGACAAGTATGGCAAATATACTGAAGTTCTTCTCTCTACTGGAGATGAACCAATTGCTGAAGGTGCTGAGAAGTGGGACGATCGAGAATGGGGACTAGGCAGTGATGGCTCAGGAAAAAATCTTCTGGGTCGTGCACTTGTAGAGGTCAGAGAGTGGATCAAAAAACAAAAATCAAAAGGAGCAACATCATGATAGTGGGAATTCAGAAAATTGACATGCAGAAGATCATCGAGAGTATTGGAAGCATTGAAAAGCTTCCTTTGGATGCGATTGCTGGCGCAATCAACATCCCAATCACTCTCGCATCTGGAGAGGAACTCATCTTCCAGATCAAAGGAGAAAAAGAGGTCAATATTGATCTCTCACACGTTCGTAGCGTAACGAGAACACCATCGAGAGGGATTACAGACCCAGAACGTTTGAAAGTTGCAGACACGGTTCATGGATATCTGAAAAGTCTCATGAATCACGGAATGACAATCAAGACCATTGCTGAAGAACTTGGTTGTTCAACAAATGCTGTTGGTCTGTGGTGGCGTAGGAAAGGTGTTCCTGAGCAAGTCAATCAGGATAAACTTTTCGGTCTCAAGCCACCCGAGGTATCATCGGGTCATCTGAACCTTTCAAAGAAACCGTTGTCACCTCTTGGTCAGGAAGTGACAAAATTCTGCGCTGATCTTTCTATCACAAAGAAAGAGATTTGTGAAAAATGTCAGATCCCCATTAACTGTATGGCACCCTTTCTCAGGGGAGAATGGGGAGACGAAACTACGAAACAGCGTGTTCGTGATTTCATGAAGGAGAAGAAGCGAAACGAGGTTACGGCATAATATCTTGATGATCAAAACTCGAGTCGTTGGAATAAAGTGACACAGAGTTAATAAATAACATAACTCAAAACATATATAAATAGAGCTATTCTCGATTGGCTCTTTGTGTGTCACAACTGTTGCTGTTTCGAGAAACAACAACCAACGAGGAGAGGTGCGTCATGATCATCGGGAAACAGTGGGGCGAGATGAGCAAGCTGGATAAAATCCTCTACAGGATCGAATCTAGTGAGTTCAAGTTCCGATTGACGGGAAGCAGGTTCTTTGGAGGAGCGAAGGAAGGATCTGATTACGACTTCTATGTCGAGTCAGGTTCCGATGTCGAATCCTTTCTGAAGAATCTTGGTTTCGTTGACTTAGGAAAGGAGCATCCCTACCACAAGGGAGATAAGCTTCTGGATAAGCTCTTCGAACTGCAGTTGTGGTCGAATGATTATGCTTACGATCAGGGTTGCGAGCCTGACATCGTCATTCACGTTCAACTGATCCCACCAGATCGGATCCAGTTGAAGGACAAGATCCAGAATGCTATTCGAGAGAGTGGTATTGCTGGAAGCCTTCAATCAAAGGTTGACCGAAAGGCCCTTTGGAAACTCGCTACCTCTCTGGCTACTGGAGAGTAACCAGAGTCTTGGAGTGCTATAAGTTCAATCCTTATAGCACTTCTATCATTCTCAAGAAAGGAGTTTGGATGTTTTGGTTTCTGGTATTAACTTTAATCCTATTCGTGTCTGAGGAAAGAAAACGAATCAAAAATCAGAAGGGAGATAATGATGTTCTATAAAACAAGTGATAAATATTCAACTGATTTTCTTCTTCAACTTGATTCATGTAATCTCTATATGCTGATGTTGCATACAGCAGCATGTATTGTTGCTGAGATTACAAGTCCTCAACGTCCAGCTGAACAGTTATTGAAAGCAGCATGTAACTGGGCAGATCATGGTTTTACGAATGCATTACAGTATCAAGTTAGCCTCTTATATGAATCTGTCAAATTATTTAATTCTGGTACTGGAATACAAAAATTCACTGATAAGCAAGAAGAGCTGATTTGTAAAGCTCTGAAAGTTTATCAGGATTATAAAACCGATCTGATCAATCAACAGAAAAAAGAAATGAACTGCGCTCACTTTGGAGACTCAACAGGTTTCAATAAAATGGATTGGACAGATGTATGTAAAGAATTCAAAGATGCAAACAGATAGACAAAAATCTATCACAATACAAAGAAAGGAGTAATGTAATAGAGGAAGGAAAAACATAAACAGTTAGTTGTTGGTTTAGTTAGTCAACGTTGTTACGTCGAAAGAAAAACAAAAAAAGGAAAGAGTATCATGAAGAACAAGAGTCTCATCGTCGGAGTCATTACGGTCTTGGTCCTTATTGGCATCAGCATCTACGCGGCTGACAAAACTGGCATCGTCGGAAAGTCCGATGAGCAGAAACAGGCTGAGTTGGCCGGTATCACGGAAGCCAGAGCCATCATCACCGACAAACATGGTGAAGCGGTGGTGTTCGTTGACGAAGCTGGAAAGGTTCATGGTCATATGCGCCAGAAGAGTTTTCTGGGTATCTCCATGGGCTGGACGGTTGAACCGGAAACAGTTCAACTGACCAAGAAACAGCTGGCATACAGAATGAAAATCGAGAGTGATTTTCTTCAGGCCAAGGCTGAAAAAATGAAGAAGGAATCCGAAGCTCTGGCTCCAAACCAGAAGCTCGCTAGCAAGTAAATTCCTTTGATGCAGTACAGTCCTCCCTTTTCTTAATTGGAAAGGGAGGACATTTTTATCTTCTAAAAAGGAAAGTATCATAACAAAGAAATCAACAGGTTTGGTTCGAAGAGCGGTAAACACAATCGGAGCGGCCTTTGCACGAAAGATGACACCGAAGAAATTGGAGTCAGAAGATCTGAATCTCTTCAAGTGTCCCAAGTGTAAAGGTGTGCATTTCCGTCATGCAGGATACCTCCATACCACAGTTCCGTATGTGAAGGCAAATCGTGAACCGGAGGTGGCAAAGGATCAGTGTCCGGTCATAGTCTGTGTCAAATGTAGGAAGTGCTACATTGACGTCCATGGTCAGACGTATGATGTCACCGACACCATCGATCTCAAAGCCTGGGAAAAGGCTGAGAAAGAAATGTACAAAACCACAGGACCTGACGGTCAGTGCTGAATTCGAAAATCCCATCTAGATCCGCAGTCTAGATGGGTTGGCTTGAGAACGGGTGATAAAGTCGAACCCGTGTTCCATCTGGAATGTTCAAGATCGAAACAATTTAACAACAAAGAAAATTACAATGAGTAATCATCAATGTCCTCCGGACATGCCCAGTCCAGTTGACTTAACGATCAGACAGTTGACTGAGTTAGCTATGCAAATCAGTGCATGTCTTCTTTGTATGGCTGATCGTCAAAGTCAAGTCGAAGAAGCAATGAAGAGAACAACAGATGTCATGGATCAAATTAAGCTTGACGAATTGTTGGATGGTGTTAAAGAGAATAAACAGATTCTTATTGACTACTTATCCAGTATTCGAAAAGAAGCTTACAACAGAATGACACCTGAAGAAAAACAGCGTGTTGATAAAATTGAAAAAGAAGTGAGATTAGAAGAAGAACTAACAAAAGTTGTTGATCCTGAAATGGCTAAAAATGCCCAATTCAACTAATCTCAACCAGAGTGAGTAACATCATAAGGAGTTAAAATGATCAAGAGAGTAAAAGAAATAGTAGCTCGAACCGGATTCAATAATCCGATAGAAATACGGAAACGCAATCCCGTTCTTCGAGCTCTTTCTGGTTGGTATTCATACGTCAGAAGTTTACCCCAATGGGGAGTTGCGTATGAATTTCTCTCGAAAGAAATTGGTTTTGTTGCTGCCAATAAAGCTGCCAAAACTGGTTTCTATAACGGGATGAAAATCGGAAAGTTCCTCGTAAAGAAAAATCTTCCTGAAGCAGTTGTTTCAGGTTGGCTTCAACAACGAGGTCAGGGAAAGTTCAAATTCTCCTGTAAGTTCAATGATTTACTCCGTATGGCTGAAACAAAACATTTTACGTCTTGTTTCAAAAATACAAGAGCAAATCAATTACTTCACCATCTCTATGAAAGAGATGTTGCAGTAATATTTGAACCCAGCGAGAATGGGGATATGAAAAGTCGGTGTATCGTTAGACTACTTAACCACCCAGAAAAGAAAGGAGAACATGTTCTGGGACTGTACAAAATGTACGGTGATGGGTTTACGCACAACGATGTAGCAAGAGCTCTTGATGGAAAAATGGAGTGTTATACTCTATTAAGATCATTTAACGATACAGAATCAACCGAATTAAAAACAGGAGGTATTTACAATTATACAGTGATCGTACCAGATTGGTCCGATGCTGGTTATCAAGTTAAGTTGTTGGATAATGGTCTTTATGTTCGAATATACAGAGGTCAGAAACTTCTGTAAAGGAGGAGAAATGAAGTGCATCAAGTTTAAGATCAAGGGCATCAATTTCAGCATTCCGAAACCCTCGAAGAAGGATCTCATGGGTTATCGGATTGTTGGACACAGACCCGCCAAGAAAGGTGAGTTTGTGTTCTCGATGGTGAAGGGTAGGATTCTGCAGAAGGATCACAAGACGACGACTGCTTACTGGGTTGTTAAACTAAAGTAAATAGTTAGTTGTCGAAACACATAGCGATCAAAGCAGCTATATGTTAAACTATATTAGATATTAAAATTATAAGACTAGTAACAGGAGAAAGACTTTGGCTAGTCTTTCTTGCAATTCCATAATCAAAGGTCATTGATTATGGGTATCGGAGCGGCTTCCACTTGAACAAGCTGTACTACAAAAGACTCTTTGTAGTATAGGTGTTCTATAATCCCTCATTCATAACAAGATTATAACGATGCCTATGGAGGTGTTATTTTCTTAATATTGTTTGAGGTAATAGTGGCAAAGAGCTGTAAGCCGATAAATGATGGAAGAGGAACTTTCCAATGCTTTGACGAAAGCATAGTGGTCATGATTACGAGAAGAGAAACAGTTACTTTTAGACGTAATAAATAACTGGTTTCTTGGGTTTTTGACTTCACAAAAACTCTATATAAAATATATTGGAATTATGGGTTGCTACTGGGTTAATTGAAGATAACTTGGTAAGCAGGGACAGTGATCGTCTATGTGGAGTCTGAAACGACTTCAATGGTTTGAAGCTTGACTTTTACTGCTTTGGTCAAGCTGGTTGTTTACTAACCTGATGAAGAAAGATTGCTGGTCTTTCTTTGTCTAAAGACTGGGAGGAGACTTCAAATCCTCCCTTTTATTATTTTTCTTTTTTGGGGAATAGCTTAATGGCCTGTTCGTACTTTCATAAGTATGTATATAGATCAAGCTGGAATTCTTGATAATTTATACAAAAAGTGAATAACAACAGACTCGTCCAGGAGTAGAGCATCTTGAATACCCAAAAGGTTACTTCAAGAAGATGTGGGTTCGAATCCCACTTCCCCAGCTTAACATTTCTAACAACGAAAGGAATTAACATAAGAAGTATAAGTCATCCTGACAGAGTTACTGTTTGTGCAAAACGAGCACGAAAGCTCAGACGAAAAGGAGAAAAATGAAATCAATCACACTTGATCTTATTCAGTTATTAAAAACTGAATACGGAGTTAATGCACTTGGTGAAATTCTCAGGTGTATTTTCTTCAGTCAAAAAAAGGGATTTGGTTGCTACGAAACATTTGAACTGAATCCTGATGTGAAACCGCTACCCAATGAAGTTGATCATCTTGAAGAAAATAAAGATATCACTTACACTTGTGCTGAGTGGAATGGTATCAAGATGAGATACTATTGGGATGGTGATGGTTATCTCGAATTCGAGTTGGATGAAGATGGCAGGGCAATCTACAACGACGACTGCAAAAAAGATCACGGTTGGGAATACACCCACTAAAAGGAGAAATATGAGTATCATCAAAAAGTTCTGGCGGTGGCTGAGAAGATCTGATGAGATCGATCAACTGAAAGTTGAAGTTCATCTTATGGAGAACGTCATAGGTCTTTATACTTCAGGAGTAGCTGAAGATATGAAGAATATGTTCAAAGTGCTCAAAGCAAACTTCACGAATGAAATGCATAAAGTTCGTGAAGACGTTGCGGAAGCACTTCTCGACACAGGGCATAAACCATTCGTTACATCATCGATCGCCGAGACCATGGAATATGGTTGGGTAGGTGATAAACATGGTAATGGTTTTTGGAACATTCCTCTCTCTCAAGATGTTGTTGAACAATGGAAACAACAACAAAGAGATGATGAGATGAATAATCTCATAGAAGAGTTTGGTATGACAGCATTTGAAAATGCCAAACAAGACTATGAGAAAAACGACGACATTCGTTTTTCAAGTCTGCCCTTAAATGAAAGAAAAAAACATTGTCGAAAAGCCAAATACGCTCTCAAGAAAAAGGAGAAGAATGAAAATGGTAGGACATCTAAACGCAATGATAAGGCTCTCGGAGCTTCAGCAGAAGCTCTTCAAAATGATAGCAGTGGCTCTGGCTGAAGACGGTAGTTCCAAGTCGGCTGAAGGAGTAATTTCTATCCATCTTCCTGATTATTTTCAAACCAAAGATAATCAGGAAGTATTTCAAATTGAGATCCAATGTTATGTTGTTGGTCCATCCAGACGTTATTCTTATGTAGGTAAGACTCTGGATGAAGCCATTGATGCAGCATTTAAAGGTCTCGAAGATATTGAATATGAAGAAAGTCTTAAACCTCTGGAGGAGGGATAATTCATGAACATGTTCACCTGCAAAATTTGCGGAGAACAAGTCAGTAAACGTCAATCTCTTTCATACCAAGATGGGAGGGCTTGTCGAGTTCATTCTGAGGTGTCTGAATCAGCTGCACAGAAAATTGCTACTGAAGCTCAGAGAATTCAGAATGAACAAAAGAAAGTGGAAGAAAAACGTCAGTATCATCAACATCGATTCGATCCCTACAAATTCGACAGGATGGAAAATCAATGTTGGATTTGTGGTTGTGAAGGAACTCATCTCAGGGATATTTATCTCCAACAGATGGTTAATATGGAAAAAATCAAAATAACCGCTGAAGCTACAGGGGAGAAAATAAATATTCTTAAGATGATGGATCGATCGAATCAGATGGTTGATCGGTCAAAACCTATACTGGTTCCTGTTGAAGTTCCTGATGATAAAATCTTTCTTGTTGAAAGAAGGATAAAGAGTCAGGACTTAGCTCCATTAGTTGGACTAACAAAAGGAGCACAGTTGTGTGGTAAATGCATAAAGGAACTTGGTCTTTCATGGAAACCACCTGAAGTAACACCTGATCAGTTGGTCGCCTCATCTGTTATGTACGATATGACTTTAAAGCCAATCGTACAAAAAGTTGCAGAAGAGCAACTGGCCTCTGAAGCAAAGATGAACTAGTTAAAACAATCACAACTATAGTTCAAACCTGTAGTTGTGATCAAAGGAAAAATGCAAAAACTGATAGACTACGTTCTGAAGTATTCTGATCGTGGAGAGTGTGCATGTGGTCACTGTGTAGACGCTCCATCAAAACCTGAAGAAAAACAACCCAGTGGTCATGTTGCTGATATGATTTTCTTTAAGGTAAAGGCAAAAGAAGGAGCCAATTCTTCTGAACTAAAGAAGTTGGTTCAAGATAGTGTTGAAGGCACTTTTACGAATATAAATATGTTCGATGGTAAAGAACATAGTTTCATCGAAGTTGGTGCCTGGATTGGTGACCAGGGGACAGCATTGATACTAATGGGGTTAGGATCGTTACTTGGATTGTGGAACCTCTTAACACCAAAAACTATGTTACCTACTGGATCTGCATCGGATGAAATGTTAAAGCAAATGGCTGGTGCTGGGTACATCACGGTACAAAGTAAAAAAGAATAAAAAATAATGCCCCCGTAGCTCAGCTGAATAGAGCATCGGATTTCTGCAAAAGTGGGCTCTAAAGAGGAAACCCTTTAGATGTAAGTAGTCAAATTCGGGGAAACCTTTAACATGGCAATCCCGAGCCAAGCCTAGAAATAGGAAGGTGTAGAGACTTAACGGCTACCACCTAAATCAAAGGATATGGTGAAGAGAAAGTCCAAGGAGTTAAGAAATTAACACAAACTTGAATCCGAGGGTCACAGGTTTGAATCCTGCCGGGGGTGCCATAATTTGCCCAGGTGATGAAATGGCAGACATAAAAGACTCGTAAGGGTCGGCATACTAGAAATGGTATGTTCGTAAGCTGTAAATTCGGCGAACGGGTAACAATGACTAAACTCAAAAGGTTTAGCAATCTGTAAATACATGTCCCCAACGCCGAGCCAAGCCTAGAAATAGGAAGGTGTAGAGACTATAATCAGCTACCTAAAATAAACTAAGCTCGGTGGTATCCTTGAAAGAAAAGCTACCTTGAAAAAGGAGATAGGTTCATAGCGAGTGGATTTGTTATGGTAAAGGCATAGTCCAGACCACAAATGATATTAACGTATCAGTGGTGAAAACCATAGTGGTAAGTAAAATCTTTTGTCCGTAAGGACGTGTGGGTTCGACTCCCACCCTGGGCACCAGTTTCGAAATGTGTAGGTAGCTACATCAATGCTATCTGTTCCTACGATAGGAAAGAATCAGTCGTTGAAGTCAATAACCTTTGGGTAATACATAACCAAAGATAGACAGACTGATAGTCGTATAATTTATGTAATAGAAGATGAAGCTGTTCTGTATGACAGCGACTATGACGAAGTGAAAACTACCAGACTATTTCTTTAAATAGAGAAAGTCCAAAGGACTATAGGATGGTAGTAAGTAATGGAGTAGTGACTAGACCACGTACTGAGGGAGGCATCCCAAGACTCGTGAATCTTCTATTACATTTTTCTTTTGACCGACGCAATACTATGTAGGAACCTCTTATAAAGACAGGACTCATAGTAACGTCTTGCACTCCCTGGGGGTCTGGTCAACCACTTAAAACTCAGGGAGTATTTTTTCAAAAGTTCGAACAAAAAAAAGGAAAAGTAAAATGAAAAAGTTAATATATTTGGCATTAGTGTTTATTATAGTTCAGCCCCTAATGGCTGGACCTCCGAGACCCCCCCGTCCTCCAAGAGATAATGAACAATCTGATACTTGGAGTGCAGGAAATTCTTCTGGTGGATCAGAAATTAGGTTACCCAGACTTCCTAGATTACCTGATATTCAAATTCAGATTCCTCCTCCACCACCTCAGGTTTATTATAAAGCTCCGTTGGGCTATTATGATTATAGACCTGAACCGCAGGTGGTGTATGTTGAAAAGAAAACTGAAGTGATTTATATACAACAAGTTCAAACACAAGTTGTATATGTTACAGTTAGTAAAGATAATTCAACAAATATCAGGCAATCAATATCTGTTAGGTTATCAGATTATTACCTAACAGAAGTAATAGCAATCGATAGAGGTGAATTAAAAAATAAAGATATTATATCACAACTCGTCAAAGAGGAATTCAGAAAAATTAAAGTTGATGATATAGTAGATAAAACACCTCTATTTCTCGAGACTGTTGAGCGCCTTAAATACAAAGGAATTCAAATATTGATAGATCAATATTACATTGATGACATGAGAAAATCAAGAAATAACTAATGTCATTGATATTCTCTTGGTTAACTGACTAACCAGATAGTAAATCAGATACTACAAATGAGTCAGTAATTTCAATAAAGTTATACCGTTGAAATTAGTTACCCGGAGGCTCACATGTTGCTGATGACAAAGTGAGCAGTATAACCAAAATCTTAACTATAACAGAGAGGTTAAGTATTTTTGAATAAACCAACATCTCTGCTATATAGGTATAAGGCAGTACCTACGAAATGACTCTGGAACTCATAATCGAGGTTCCCGGTCCAGTTCCAGAAATAGCTCAAAGAGGGTGAGAAGCCCTCTTCCATTCTCTAAAACAAAATAAAACAAAGGAAAATAAAAATGAGTACGTTAGACATAATTAAAATTGTTGTGATAGCTGTGGTAGCGGTTGGTGCTCTTATTGTATATTTGGGCAAAGATATTGATTGGAAGGAATGGCCAAGAGTCAAAAAAGAAGTAAAGGATGCATGGAAAGAAGGACAATCGGACATTAAAAAAGGAGCAATAGTTATTCTTGTTATTGTCGCAGTTCTCTTGGGTCGAACAACAATGCCAGATAAAGTAACCATTGATAATATTGCTTTCGAAGATAACGCAAATGGTGTTCAAAAAGGATTAACTGGTCTTGTTGTTGCTTTATCCAATCCAGATATTACAGACTGTATCATTTTTAAAGTAGCTGAAGTAAATGATGATGTATATCTCTATACTTATCTATTTACAAAAAAATGGTACAGGTAGAAAGGAAAACATGTACTGGTATTCTGAAGGAGAACTTGTTGGAGAACATTTGATGAAAATGTCGAGATAACACCAAAGTTGAATGAATTGTTGGTGAAAATAATATGATTACATACGAACAAAAAACCAATCAATTGATTGATGTAATCGATCCAACTAAACAGATGTGTTTAGATTGCAGAGAATATAAAGATAAAAAACTTTTCACAAAAAATAAGTTTTTTTGTGATCAGTGTCCAACACATCCATTTAAAATTAAATCAAAAAAGATGTCAGAAGAAGAAATTAAACAATTAGTAAAACAATGGAGTTTAGTTCGGGACTCAGTTGGGAACTCAGTTGAGGACTCAGTTCGGGACTCAGTTAGGAGCTCAGTTTTGGTCTCAGTTAGGAGCTCAGTTTGGGACTCAGTTTGGAACTCAGTTTTGGACTCAGTTGGGGACTCAATTTGGGACTCAGTTCGGGACTCAGTTTATGCATATATCGGAAGTATGTTTCCTGAAATAAAAAAATGGAAAGGAACGAATCTCGAGAATCCTTGGGATCCAGTTCGAAAATTATGGAAAGCTGGATACGTCTCAAGTTTTGATGG
>Ga0172375_10001145_pt1 | contig 42639 bp, 31 predicted proteins | sample LakKiv1m_FD_114537 | JGI IMG/M metagenome (GOLD analysis project Ga0172375, IMG submission 114537) | Freshwater microbial communities from Kabuno Bay, South-Kivu, Congo - kab_092012_11.1m | ecosystem: Environmental > Aquatic > Freshwater > Lake | place: Democratic Republic of the Congo... | reverse complement strand
TTCTTATTTTAAAAGTATTAAAAGCAATGGCTAAATTTAATTGGCATCTTTCAAACTTAGTAGCGTTTATACGATTGAATTTGTTTGTTAAAATTAATCTACAATATTGGTTGGATAAACCTTCTGAAGAAAATCATGAGCCTCCGCCAAAGAACATACTGGGGGTTCTTTTTTAAAATGAGTACTTTTTTTTGCAAAGTCCCAGAGGCGTGAGAGTTTGTAAAGTTTATAAAGTTTGTAAAGTTTGTAAAGTTATAACGTGAAGAAAGTGCCTATAATGAGCTAAAGTTAACTAGAGTACTTAAAGTTGAAAAACTCAATTTAGATTGCTTCGCTTTGCTCGCAATGACGTTCTGAAGAAAATGTTCGATTGCAAAAAAGGTCCTCACTGAAAAGTGGGGATTTTTTGTTTTCACAACAATTTACCACTTAAAGATATCCTCTTTATTGTAGGGGCGTTTATCGCGCACCCATTTAAAATCTTTGAGCACTAAATCTTTTGCTGTTAATTGGTTTAGTGGGTAGAGTACGGCAGTAGGGCTCGACACAAATACAATTTTTTCAATACGTTGGTCTTGTATATGAATGTTTAAGCTCGTTGCTTCTGCTTTATTAACACCAATAATATCTCCTTTTTCTTCACGAACAAAATAAATAGTTTCGCCATTTCCGATAACGGTAATTTTGGTTAATTCGCCATTAGTAAAATAACCAACCATGTTTTTTCCTTTCACCTGATTGAATCGAACAGAATCTATATTTGCAATAGTGTCTTGCAGGGAGTCTTCCATGGTTGCAATAAATGAAGAATTGAGTAAAACCATTTTTTTCATCTCTTTATCTCCCATGGTAATGCAAATAGTGTCACCTGTTAATTGATTGGATTTTGTCCATAACACCGGTTGTTTAAAAAGAGTTATGGTTGAATCGCTGAAGGCATAAACCAATGAATCGCTTGTGCCTTGCAAGTCTTTTTTATAAAATTTTACTTTGTTATAAGCAAACATAGTTTTGTGCGTCTGGGTTGAATCGAAGACTGCACGCAGCGTGTCGGCATGCATAAACAGGGTGTCGTAGTTTACTTCCTGTGCTAAACAGGCATGACCGGTTATTAATGTCCTGCGGGTTTTTTCGTTGTACGTGGCGTAGTCTCCCGTGATAAGCGTTTTTTGAAGCGAATCGACCATTGATACGTGGCTACATGCTTTACCCGATCCTGTGGCTCTATTAAAAAACAAGCTATCGCCTTTGATAGTCTGTTCTTTATTGGTGTACCAAGCATTTTTTGTGAATTCAGCATTCTGGTTTTGCGAATTATACCAACCCTTTTCGCAATATATTGTATTAGCTGTGCTTATTATTTTTGTTGGTCCATTAAAAAAGGAGGTTTCTGTTTCGGTGTTGTACAACATGGTATCAGAAGTCAGCGTATATTCAGGGTTCACAAGCTTTACGCGTCTTTTAAAAAGGAATTCACTTTTATCAGAATAATAATCTCCGATTGTACTGGTAAGTGTGTTATCGCCATCGACAATTTTTCCTCCGGTCCAGTAATTTGCCAGATGACTACTCGTATTATAATTGAGATGATCGGTGGTAAGTGTCATGCTGTGGTCGATTAACACAACTTTATTGTTCAGTTGTGCCTGCTTAGTGTTACCATTATAGGTTAGTTTATCACTTTTAATATCTACCCCACCGGTAACAATATGAATATGACCATAGGCCTCAACATTATTCGAACCACTATAAAGATAAGCGCTGTCGCAGTACATGATAGTGCTACCCTGCCTGAATGAAACATTCCCTATTAATCGTTTAACATCTTCGCCTCGGCGTTTATCAAACTCCAAACTGTTTGCACCAATAAGCTCAATCTTTGATTGTGCCAGAATTTTGTTTGGTATAGCAATAAAAACAATGACTATCATTAAAATAACAACTTTAATGAAGTCGGCACTTTTGATTGTTTGAACTATGGTTGAACTTGTCATTGTATAATCAGCAAAATTATAAAAATATGCTGAACATATGCAAAGTTTCAATTGAAGCACTTAGCAAATTGCGTTAAAATAAGTTAAATGATGTGCTGTAAAAAAAAGCTCAGTTGAAAAACAATTATTGTCCGAGGTAAGACCTAAGCAAACGATTGCGTGAATTATGTTTCAATCGACGGATTGCTTTTTCTTTTATTTGGCGAACCCGTTCGCTGGTTAAATCAAACTTCTCGGCAATTTCGTCCATAGACAAACTATGACTAACTCCAATACCATAAAACAAAATAATGATATCGCGTTCTTTAGCATTTAATGTTGCAAGGGAACGTTGAATTTCCTGTGAAAGTGATTCGAAGATCAATCGGTCATCCGTTTCCGGGCTGTCCTGACTAATAAAAACATCCAACATGCTAATGTCTTCGCCACTAACCAAAGGAGCATCGATAGAAACATGCTTATTTCCAATTCTAAGTGCAGCTGCAATTTTTTCGTGAGGTACATCAAGCGAAGTTGCAATTTCGTCAACAGAAGGAAGGCGTTCAAATTCCTGCTCCAACTTAGCAACCTCTTTAGATATTTTTTGCAAAGAACCAACTTGATTAAGGGGCAAACGAACAATTCTGGATTGTTCAGCAATAGCTTGTAGTATCGATTGACGAATCCACCAAACAGCATACGAAATAAATTTAAAACCTCTTGTTTCGTCAAAACGACTACCTGCTTTAATGAGTCCTAAGTTTCCTTCATTAATTAAATCAGGCAGCGATAGTCCTTGATTTTGGTATTGTTTAGCAACAGAAACTACAAATCGCAGATTAGCTTTGCAAAGCTTCTCTAGCGCTTTTTCGTCTCCGTTTCGTATTTTTTGAGCTAATAAAACTTCTTCTTCTGCAGTAATCAATTCTTCTCTACTAATCTCCTGTAAATATTTGTCTAATGAAGCTGTGTCGCGATTAGTTATTGATTTTGATATTTTTAATTGTCTCATTTAATGTTGTTCCTCTCTTATTGTTTGTAATCGTCAATTTTCCTATTCAAAACGTCGCAAGTTGGTGAAGTTTTTTGATTTTCTGATGAATTAAATTCTAACAATTTATCAACAACTTAGATAAGTTTATCTAATTTTTTGGATTGCAGGCGTTTATATTCCAAAAGCATAATAGGCCATCATTCCATTTGGGTAAACTCCTTCGATAAGCACTCCCCCTTTTTTATTATGTAGAGCATTCTTGATATCGTCAACAGTTTTAATTGGTTTATTATCAATGGAAGTGATAATAAATGTTTCTTTAATACCGGCACTTTTTAATTTACCGGCTTCTAATTTTGTTATTTGGATACCATAGTTTATTCCTATTTTTTTTAAATAGCTTGCCTGAACTTCTTCAAAAGTAGCACCTAATGAGGAATAAATATTCAAGTCTTCTTTTTTAAGAAAACCAACACCACCTGATTTGTTTTTAAGTGAAACATTATCGAATGTTAATTCTGATCCGTTGCGTTTTATCTGCAGATTAATTTTATCACCCGGATGATGACGACCAATGTATTCCTGTGCTTCTGCAATGTTACTTACAGCTATATTATCAATAGATAAAAGGACATCACCTGCCTTAATTCCTGCATCATCGGCTCCACTTGCATCTAAAACTTCGGCTATATAAATTCCAGTAACATCCTCCAGCCCTTTGGTTTTGGCCAGCTTACTATCTAACTCCTGAAAAGTAAGGCCTAAAAAGCCCCTTTGTACTTCACCGTATGTTTTCAAATCCTCCACTACTTTAGTCATAATATTTACGGGAATAGCAAAAGAATAACCGGAGTAGGAACCCGTATTGGAAGCAATAGCCGCATTGATACCTATTAACTTTCCATCTGTATTAACCAACGCTCCACCACTGTTGCCAGGATTAACGGCGGCATCTGTTTGTATGAAAGATTCAATGGCTGTGCCACCGCCTAAAATGTTGATGTTTCTTCCTTTTGCACTCACAATCCCAGCTGTTACAGTCGAAGTTAAATTAAATGGATTGCCAACAGCCAAAACCCATTCACCAATTTTAACGCTGTCGGAATTTCCAATTGAAATCTGCGGTAAATCTTTTGCATCTATTTTAATTAAAGCGATGTCAGTAGTTGGATCTGTTCCAATAACCTTTGCTTCAAACGAGCGCTTATCATTCAACGTAACCTCAATGATTGCTGCATCCTGTACCACATGGTTATTAGTAACAATATAGCCATCGCCCGAAATAATAACGCCCGAACCGGATGCCTGAATTGCTTTAGGTTGGTAGGAATAAGGGTTTCCGAAAAACTCCCGGAAAAAAGGATCCGCTCCAAAGTAATTATCATACATCGTATTTTTTTGCTCATATTCAGTTTTAATATGAACGACTGCGTGGATAGTTTTTTCGGCAGCTACAGTAAAATCAGGATAGCCATTGTTTTCTTTTTCGTGTGCATAAGCAGATGAAAATAGTAACAAAACACCTACTAACAGTGCAAATGCGCTTTTGCTAAAAAACTTTTTCATAATTTTAAATTTTTACTATTATTTATTTTAGATTCTATGCAAACAAACGAAAAAACGAAAAAACTATTTTAATAATTAGTGTTAATAATTGTTAATATTATTTAACGATTTTATGATTTCTTTCTTATTCTATTTGTATTTTTGTAAAAATTTAAAAAATCTTTTCTTTATAACCTTAATTGATGCGCAAAATTAAAAGCAACTATAGTTTTCTTTTTTTTGGACTTCTAATTGGTCTTTTGATTGGCAGCAGCATTATGTGGTGGAAAGAAAAGCAATCGGGCGAATGGATTTTTTTTAAGAAAATAAATTCTTTTTTTTCCGTATTAGATTTTTCGGATGATAAAAATGCAATCACCTTATCAAAAATAAACCAAGTGAACCTGCATGCTCGTAGTAAAAGGCCTTCACGTTATACTTCAAGCTATTCTAAAAATATAAATAACTCATCCGATTCTACTACTATTAACGAATTTGACCAGGCAGCGCTTGATGAATTTATTGCACAGTATGGCCAGGGAGCGGATTCATTGGTTATCGATTCTTTTATACGCAGTCAGCATAAGCAAACCATTTCGAGTGAAGATATTTTTGTTGCGAAGGATCAATTATTATGTGTAAAACTCATTGAAGCGAAGGGAGTAGAGGGGATACAATCAAGCAAATCAAAAAATCTTGATTCTTTGCTCACTGATGAAAGAAGTAATGCAAAATCAAGCACGTTACTTTTTGATGTTGAATTCTGGAAGTCTCCAATCAATTACAAAGGGTATAAAAGAACAAAAAATCATGTCGTCATTTTTGGTGTTTACCAAACGGAAATAACAAGTTTGAAATATTTAAACAAAAATCTCTTTTTGGTTTACGATAACAAGTATTATCAGATAGACAATTCAACAGAGTTCAAACCGCTGATTCCTGTAAACAATCCTCAGACGCTATCTCAACTTAAAAAATCATGATACTTCCATTTTCGAAATACCACGGTGCAGGCAACGATTTTATCATTGTTGATAATCGCGATTCGCGATACGATTACCTATTGCACAAAAAAGAATTTGTTCAGCACATTTGCTCTGTTCATTTTGGAATAGGCGCTGATGGTTTGCTTTTGCTTAACAAGCATAAAAAGTATGATTTCGAAATGCATTACTTTAATTCAGATGGCAAGCTGGGAACCATGTGTGGAAATGGAGGCCGATGCATTGCCGCGTTTGCTTATCAATCGAACATTTCGGGGGAATTTGTAAAATTCATTGCAACCGATGGCATTCACGAAGCGGAAATAAAAAGTGTGGATGAAAAAGAAATTATTGTAAAATTAAAAATGACCGATGTCAATGAAATAACTATAGGCAGGAGTTATATTATGGTTAACACCGGATCTCCGCATTATGTAAAATTTGTTGATGACATTAACAGCTTAGATGTGTACCATGAAGGAAGGCGTTTACGCTATAGTTCTAAATTTAAAGAGGAAGGAATCAATGTAGATTTTGTAAAAGCTTTTGATGATTATCTTTTTGTTAGAACCTACGAGCGAGGTGTTGAAGACGAAACATTGTCCTGTGGAACAGGTGCAACGGCAGTAGCTATTGCTGCAGGGATTAAAGGACTATTAAACAAATCAAATTCAATCAATATTCAAACATTAGGTGGTGCGCTTCAGGTTAGTTTTGATAAAATCGAAAAGAAATTATTCGAGAACGTTTATCTCGAAGGCCCTGCCAGTTATGTATTTGACGGAACTATTGAAATATAAATTACTATGAATCTGAAAGGGAAAAGTGTTTTATTACGTGCTGTTGAACCTTCGGATGCTGACCTAATTTTTGAATGGGAGAATGATGGAAGTATGTGGTTTTTGAGTAATACGCTCACACCGTTTTCTCGTTTCGAAATTGAACAATACGTATTAAATTCACAACTGGATATATTTTCAGCAAAGCAATTACGCTTGATGATTCAACGTGTTCATGACTCCAAAACCATTGGCTCTATTGATGTTTTTGATTTCGACCCTGTCAATAGCAGAGCAGGTATTGGTATATTGATTACTGAAGGTTCACGTAAAAAAGGATATGCATCGGAAGCTTTGGGACTATTAATAGAATATGCATTTGGTACACTCCTTTTGCATCAATTGTATTGCAATATTACCACTAACAATGAAAGCAGTTTAGCACTTTTCATGAAACATCATTTTGAAATAATTGGCAACAAATGCCAATGGCTAAGGGTTAATGGAGAGTGGAAGGACGAGTATATGTTGCAATTAATTAAAAAGTAAATCATGGCCGGGAAAAAAAATTCACTTTTAAAAAAAATTATTCTTGCTTTTGTAATTATTGTATTAGCCGGTGGTGGAATTTTTGGCTACAAATATTATGGAATGATATACCAGTCGAACGTTACACTTAAAGGCAAAGCTACTGAAGTTATCTACATTCACACAGGCGCAACTTTTCAGGATGTTTCGAAAACACTTTACGAAAAAGGATTTATTGTCAATCGCAGTTCGTTTGAGTGGTTAGCCGAACGGAAAGGTTATAACACAAAGGTAAAACCCGGCAAGTATCTTATTAAAAATGATATGAGCAACAATGAACTGATTAACTTACTTCGCTCAGGAAAACAGGAAGCTGTTAAATTGGTATTTAATAATATTCGCACAAAGTATCAACTTGCCGGACGCTTGTCAAAACAAATTGAGGCAGATTCCACATCGTTGATTGATTTAATGAACGATGAAAATTTTCTTAAATCATTTTCACTAAACCCTGAAAATGTGGTTGCACTTTTTATTCCGAACACCTACGAAATAAACTGGAATACATCGGCTAAGCAATTGTTTGAGCGAATGAAAACAGAGTATGATAAATTCTGGAATCAGGACAGAAAAGATCTGGCAAAGAATGCAAACCTAACGCCGGTTGAAGTTTCTGTATTGGCATCAATCGTTCAGGAAGAAACCAACAAAACGGATGAAATGGCAAGAGTGGCGGGTGTTTATATCAACAGACTTGAAAAGGACATGAAGCTGGAAGCCGATCCAACCGTAAAATTTTCGATGGGTGATTTTAAAATAAAACGTATTTTGAAAAAGCATTTACAAACAGATTCGCCTTACAATACCTATATGTATAAAGGTTTGCCACCAGGTCCAATATGCGTTCCCACTTCTACGACTATTGATAAAGTTTTGAATTTTGAGCATCATAAATTTATTTATTTTTGTGCTAAAGAGGATTTTTCAGGTTATCATAATTTTGCTCGTACAGGAGAACAACATCGTGAAAACGCACGCAGATATCAAAATGCTTTGAATAAACGTAACATCAAATAATAATTTTTAATCAATTAAATCTACAAAATGAAAACAATTATTGCTTTTTTAATGCTGACTGCTATTAGTGTTTGCAGCCATGCACTGAATCCATCCAAAACGTATGCAACAAATCCAGGTGAATATGGAATGGCCTATGAAGAGGTTACTTTTAAAACTGACGACAATATTCAACTATTCGGATGGCTTTACAAACCAAGTACGCCTTCTACAAAAATGATGATTATCAGCGACGATGGTGATGGCAATATGGCTGACTTAATTGAAATAGCCAGTAATTTCGTTTCGCTTGGTTACAATGTGCTGACTTACGACTATAGAGGGTATGGCAAAAGTGGCGAATTTAAAATCAACAATAATTTTTATATTTATGCCCAATTTGAAAAAGATTTGAGTGCTGCATTTGAATACGTGAAAAAATTTCAGACTAAATGCAAAACCATTCAAGTCTACGGTGTTGGTATTGGTGCAAGTTTATCGCTTTGCTTTGCAGCAAATCACCCTGAAATTTCTAAAGTTATTGCTGACTCTCCCTACTCCACTTTAGATGATATTAAAAAACGAATCAAAGAAAAAAACGCAACGGATGTTCTGTTACCATTGGGGTTTAACAAATACTTTCTCGAACCAAAATATGCATTAGAAGCGAAAGGCGCAACTTTAAATGGAATTTTATTGATTGCAGGAGAAACTGATTTGATAGTAACACCCAAAGATATCAAGGAACTAGGAAAACTCCGCACTTCTAAAATCTATGTGGTCAAAGGTGTAAAAAGCAACGAAACATTTACAATTAATAAAGCAAAGTACTTCGACGAAATCAAAACTTTCTTGAAGTAAATTTGATAATTGAAACTTGGAATTTTATAATAAGAAATGGGCGCATTCAAAGCATACGATATACGTGGTGTTTACAATCAAGATTTTAATAAGGAAGACGTTTATCGCATCGGATTTTTTCTTCCATCGTTATTAAAAACAAACAAAGTACTTGTAGGACGGGACGTGCGGGTTTCTTCGCCTGAAATTTTTGAATACTTGTGTAATGGAATTATTGATAGTGGGGCAGATGTGCATTCCATAGGACTTGCCACTACGCCTATGGTTTACTATGCCACTGCAAAATTTTCGTTTGATGCTTCTGTGATGATTACAGCTTCTCATAATCCAAGGGAACACAACGGGCTTAAAATTTCGCGCAGCAATGCCTTACCTGTTGGATTCGACTCCGGACTTGGAGAGCTAGAGCAACTCATCAAACAACAACCTACTCCTGTTTTACAAAAGGGAAATATCTTTGAACTGGATATCCGACATGATTATATTAGTTTTCAAAAGCAATATCTGACTGATTTTTCAAATTTAAAAATTGCAGTTGACTGCTCCAACGGTATGGCTTGTTTACTGATTAAAGAGTTTATGAATGAAGGGGTTGATTTTTTGTTCGACACTTTGGATGGCACTTTTCCTAATCATGAAGCCAATCCATTGGAAGAAGAAAATCTGGAAGACCTGAAAAAGCTGGTTGTTCAAAAGAAATCCGATATCGGTGTTATTTTCGATGGTGATGCCGACCGTGTGATGTTTGTGAATGAAAAAGGAAAATTTGTTTCACCTGACTTGATGATTGCCGTGCTTGCTCATTATTTTAATGAAAAAGGATTGAAAGGAAATGTGTTGCAGGATATCCGTACATCAAAAGCAGTTGCCGAGACGATTGAAAAGATGGGAAGCAATATGCATATGTGGCGTGTGGGTCGTGCTTATGCTGCATTGAAGTTACGCGAGATTGACGGCATTTTTGGTGGTGAGTTGGCAGGTCATTATTATTTTAAAGATTTTTATTATTCCGATTCAGGCATCATGGCTTGCCTTATAATACTGCATGTGGTAAGCGATATGAAAAAACGAGGTGTCTCCTTTTCTGAACTAATTTCGCAGATAGCTAAATATGCCAACTCGGGCGAAATCAATTATCGGATCGAACAAAAAAGTGACGCGATGGAAGCTATTAAAAATCATTTTACATCCACCGAAAATCCAACAGCATCATACGACTTTGACGGCTATCGGATAGAGTTCAACGACTGGTGGTTTAATATACGCCCATCGAATACAGAGCCATATCTTCGCTTTATTGCAGAAGCAAAAACAACAGAACTGCTTCATCAAAAAATTAATGAAGTAGATTTAATTCTGAATAAATTTATATAATGCTGAATGATATATAGACTGAAAAAAAACATTTTTTATCTGACATCTATTTTGTTTTTTTTTAGTTTGTTGATTCCTTTACAAAAACTCTATTCCCAAACTGACAGTATCAATCACAAGCGACTGAAAGCAGTTACCATAACTGGTGTCTCGGCTTATGCTGTTTCGCTTGCAGTTTTAAATTATGCATGGTATCAGGATTATCCGCGTTCGTCATTTCATTTTTTTAATGATAACAAAGAGTGGTTGCAAATGGATAAATGCGGACATTTAGCTACTTCTTATTACGTTGGGTATTACGGATACCGTATGCTCAAAAGCACCGGCATCAACCATAGAAAAGCTTTATGGTTAGGAGGATTGTATGGCTCGTTTTTTTTAACCACTATTGAAATCCTCGACGGCTTCTCATCGCAATGGGGATTTTCGCCAGGTGACTTTGCTGCAAACACCTTGGGCTCTGCACTGTTTGTTGGGCAGCAACTGGCTTGGAACGAACAACGGGTTCAACTTAAATGGTCGTTTCATCAAACTTCTTATTCTTCGTACCGTAAAGATTTATTTGGCAGTAGCCTGCCAGAAAACATGCTGAAGGATTATAACGGACAGAGTTATTGGTTGTCGTTTAATATTAATTCATTCCTCAATAAAAATTCGAATTTCCCCAAATGGCTGAATATGGCTGTTGGTTATGGAGCCGATGGAATGCTTGGAGGACGTACAAATCCTGATGCGTACAATGGAAACCCATTGCCCGTGTATGATCGAACACGAAAATTTTTCTTTTCGCCCGATATTGATTTGACACGAATACATACAAAATCAAGAGCAGTAAATACCCTATTGGGTATCTTTGGTTTTATAAAAATACCAGCTCCTACTGTAGAGATTAATACAAAAAAGCAAACAAAAGCATATTTAATTTACTTTTAATTTACTTTTTTAGCAAATCTCTGATTTCAGCGAGCAGCTCTTCCTGCTTAGTGGGCTTAACATCTTTGGGTGCATCTTCTTTTTTAGTATTAATTTTATTCATGGCTTTAATCAACAAAAAAACAGAGAAAGCAACAATAATAAAATCAAAAATAGCTTGTAAAAAATTACCGTAATTCAAGGAAGCACCTTGTTTAATAATTTTTCCGGTGGCATCCAGCACAGGTTCCGAAAGTGGAATTTTAAAATCAGTAAAACTAACACCACCAATAATAACGCCTATTGGAGGAAGAATCATATCACTGACCAATGACGACACAATTTTTCCGAATGCAGCACCAATAATAATACCAACGGCAAGGTCCACAACATTACCCCTGGAGGCAAACTGCTTGAATTCACTAATTATTTTCATAATAAAAATATTTTAATTAATAATTATTTCAGGTAAAATATAAATTCCCCACCTTCGTCCCCTACATTTTTAAGTGGGCTGCCAATAGGCGTTTGCTCCGAATTGTTTGCAACCGCTACTTTAACAAATTGAATAATTTCGCTGCAAGGAAATTGCTTTTTGGTATTGTCTTTCAGGAATTTTAAAAAATAGGATGCAAAAGGACTGTTGTTTCCGCTTGTACCGTCCGAAACAACCTCAAGACGTCCGGATGTAAGTCCCCATCGCGATTTATATTTCTCAACATTATCAATATATCCGCGCGAGCCCTGCGAAAATAATGCACCCGAAAAGCAAGCATCAGCAACTAAAAAGATATGTTTTGCCTCAAATGCCTTTAGGTATTTTAACAAGGTTGAATTGGGTAGAAATTCGGTTTCGGCATCTTTGTGTGCATCAACGGGAATCCAATATCCCTCATCAATTCCTTTATTATAAAAACCATGGCCTGAAAAATAAATGAGTAAACCGTCATTTGCATTTGCTTTACTTTTTATTTGTACCATCTTTTCTAAAATGTTTTTATATGTCGCCTGATCGTCATAAAGCTCTGAAACATTCTCTGCCTTGAACTGATATTTTTCCAGCAACACCGCTTTTACATCCTTTGCATCTTTAGTGGCATTGTTCAATTGAGGCCAGTAAACATATTTGTTTATACCTATAACGAGTAAATAATTCTGTCCTGCTAAACCTGTCATATTGGGTTTTGTATCATTATCTTCAATCAGCTTCACTCCTTTGTTTGCCGGCTCCACAACTTCGGACACATCAGGTGCATTTGCCGATTTCCAAATAATTGCTTTTTTATCCAAGCCGGCCGATGCCATGTAGTTATCATCGCTGGTAAAGTTAACTGTAAACACCGATTCTTCGTGCATACCCAGTTCCGTGGCTTCTTTTAGCAGACCTTTATTCCATTCCCAAATTTTAATTACGCTCGATGTTTTAGCCGCACATAAAAACTTTCCATCGTTTGTAAACTTCATATCATTGGATTCACCTCCACCATTGTCGTATGCAGAAAATTTTGTGAATGCACATTTATTGGCCGATTTGTTTTCATAAACAAAATTGCTGTCGCCTGTTGCAAAAACAAATTTGTTTTCCTTGGGATGATAACAAGATGAATTCACCCAGTAACGTTGAGGAATGGTTTGTGCTTCAATAAATTTATTTTGACTTTTTACAAATATTCGCACACTGTCGGCAATACCGGCTGCAACGTAATATTTATTGTCTGGACTAACACAGAATGTGTAGATGTATTGAAAATCTTTGTCAGTAATATTATAGGCCGTTACCAATTCGAACTTTTCGCCATTTAAGTTATAAAACTGTATTTCATGCTCATCACCTCCAACCATTAAAGTTTTTCCATCAGGACTCAACACAAAAGCAGTAATCCACGATTGCTGTTTGGTATTTGCCAATTGAATAATTTTTTTATCAGCAATTCTTAACACAGCAAAGTCAACAGAACTTTGATAGCAGGAAAAAATCAAATACTTTTCGTCTGGCGAAAAAACTATACGACCACCGCGATTCTTGGAATTTCCCTGATAACTCCAAATCTTAGTAAAGTTCTTATCATACAATTCTATTTTATTATCTCCTGTTGTAAGTGCGGAATAATTTGATTTCGCAGAGAATTTAAAATCGCGAACAAAATCATTGTATCCTTCGAAGGTTTTCCATTTGGTATAAATAAAATCCTGAGCAAATCCTGAAGTGATTGATGTCATTAAAATCGCACTTAAAATAAGAGAAGTTCTTAAATAATTTTTTATGAAGTTTTTCATACAAAATTTATTATGAATATATAGAGCAAACCTACATAATTTTTTTGGATTAGGCAAACCTCTAATCTCAAACCAGCTGCATTGCAAAACTTAGATTTACCAATGGCAATAAATTTTACTAATTTTGCAGCCATTAAAAAAATCAGCCAATGAGTTTATACCCATTTAAATTCAAACCGGTTTTTAAAGAAAAGGTTTGGGGAGGACAAAAAATTAAAAGTGAGTTGGGTTTAGATTTCGCGCCTCTGGACAATTGTGGTGAAGCATGGATGCTTTCGGGCATTGACGAAACACCCTCGGTTGTTACCAATGGTTTTTTAGCAGACAATGAACTCAACGAACTAGTTGAAGTTTATATGGGCGATTTGGTGGGAGATAAAGTGTATGAAAAATTCGGAAATGTTTTTCCTTTGCTGATTAAATTTCTCGATTCACGGGAATGGCTCTCTGTGCAGGTTCACCCCGATGATGCTTTGGCTAAAAAGAAATACCAATCCTACGGAAAAACCGAAATGTGGTATGTGTTGCAAGCAGACGAAAATGCCGAACTCATCAGCGGTTTTAATGGTGAGATAAATGAACAAAAATATTTAAAGGCGATGGAAAACAATTCGCTTAAAAGTATTTTAAAATTTGATAAGGTTGCTGATGGCGATGTTTTTTTTATTCCTGCGGGTCGTGTGCATGCACTGGGACCGGGAAATTTGCTGTTGGAAATTCAACAGACATCGGATATCACATTCAGGATTTACGACTGGGACCGCAAAGATGATAAAGGCAAAACCCGCGAACTACATACCGAAGAAGCGTTAAAAGCTATCAATTATTCGTTCGAAAAAAAATCAAAAACCCAATACGAAACCATAGAGAATGCTTCTTCGCCCATTATTAAGTGCGATCACTTCAATACCTCCATACTTTCATTAACTGAAACAATCGAACGGGATTTTCTTAAACTAGATTCGTTTGTAATTTATATATGCACCGAGGGCAGTGCCGAAATTATTTATCATGATGGTAATGAAACCATAAGCAAAGGAGAAGTTATTTTAATTCCGGCCGGAATAAAAGAGATTTCGTTAAGTCCAAAAGGTTCAAGTAAACTTATTGAAGTTTATATCGATTAACGAAACTTTATCCCAAACACTGTTGAAATATTATTTTTTAATGTGTTTTTTACTTCTTCAATATTTACTTCTTTTCGTAATTCTTTTTTCATCGAAGTAACACCTTTATCAATAAAACCGCAGGGATTGATGTAGCTAAAATAATTCAAATCGGTATTTACATTGAATGCAAATCCGTGCATGGTTACATAGCGACTGGTTCTCACCCCTACTGCGCAAATTTTTCGATCTGATTTTTTTTCCACATCCAGCCAAACACCTGTTGCACCATTTAAACGGGAAGCATTTATATTATAAGCTTTCAAAGTTTCAATCACCGATTGTTCCAAATTATAAACATATTCCTTTACTCCAATTTTAAATTGCTCCAAATCAATAATAGGATAACAAACGATTTGTCCGGGACCATGATAAGTTATGTCGCCTCCGCGATTGGTTTTAAAAAAAGTTGCATTGATTTTTTTTAATTGCACATCGTCAATGAGTAAATTATTTTGCGAACCACTTTTCCCTAAAGTATAAACATGCGGATGCTCACAGAACAATAAATAACTTTCTTTTTTTTCAGATGGGTTATTTGATTTCTTTTGAGTAATCAATTTATTAAATAAGTTTTCCTGATAGCTCCAGGCATCACCATATTCAATCAAACCAAGGTCACGAAAAAGGACTTGTTCCATTACAAAATTTTTATTTCCCGCAGATTTCGCAGATTAACGCTGATGCTTTAAAGTTTATTTACTTTTCTGAAAATACATTTAGAAATATCAGTAGTATTAAAATTTACAAGTATCGCCAATTTTTTTTCAGATAATTTTAGATATGTCATTACAATTTTGTGATGTACCTCTGTCAATTGTTGAATTGATTTCACTTCAATAATAACAAGGTTATTAACCAAAATATCTATTCTGAATCCGACCTCTAATTTTTCGCCTTCATAAACTACAGGCAAAGGTACTTCTGTCTGTACTGTTAATCCCTCTTTCTTGAGTTCAAAAACTATAGCAGCAACATAGACTGATTCAAGCAAACCTGGCCCAAGAGTATTGTAAACCTTAAAAATCACACCTCTAATGATATATGAAATTTTGTTTTCGGTCATACTTTTTTATCTGCGACAATTTGCGTAATCAGCGGAAACTTTTATGCAAACTTACATTTTTTTAATGTGTTTTGAATATGAAAAAAAATCAGGGTTAAATCTTGATCCAAGAAAGACATTAGTCCTGAAACTTTTGTTGAATATCTATATCTATTAGTATGCTTGTCATATATGCCTTGTGCCTTTTAACTTATTTTCTTTCTATATTTGCAAAAAATTAATATTATAGAAAATGGAATTTAGTGAACAGGAAGCCAACCGAAGAAACTCTTTGAATGAATTAATTGAACTTGGTGTAAACCCATTCCCCGCCGATTTATTTGAAGTGAACGCCTATTCAGATGAGGTATTGGATAAGTTTCCAAAAGATAATTCGTTGTATCAAAACGTAAGCATGGCAGGTCGTATCATGAGTCGCAGGATTATGGGAAATGCTTCTTTTGTTGAATTGCAGGATTCAAAAGGAAGAATACAACTCTATTTTAATAGAGATGAAATTTGTTTAGGAGAAGACAAAACACAATACAATACAGTTTTTAAAAAACTCCTCGACATTGGCGATATCATTGGCGTAAAAGGATATGTGTTTACTACCAAAATGGGCGAAACAACTGTTCATATTAAGGAATTTGTATTGCTCACAAAATCATTACGCCCACTCCCGATTGTTAAAGAAAAAGATGGTGTGGTATATGACGCATTTACTGATACCGAACAACGCTATCGTCAGCGATACCTGGATTTAATTGTTAATCCCGAAGTGCGCGATGTGTTTGTAAAACGCACGAAGATTGTAAATTCAATGCGGACTTTTCTAAATAAAAAGTCCTATTTAGAAGTTGAAACACCCATTCTTCAGCCCATTTACGGTGGTGCAGCCGCACGTCCATTCAAAACACATCACAACACACTCGACACTACATTATATTTACGCATCGCCGATGAACTTTATCTAAAACGCCTTATTGTTGGTGGTTTTGATGGTGTATATGAATTCTCAAAAGATTTCCGTAACGAAGGTATGGATCGTTATCATAATCCTGAATTCACGCAAATGGAATTGTATGTTGCATACAAAGACTACGAATGGATGATGAACCTTGTGGAAGAGATGGTTGAGTGCATTGCGATTGATGTTCACGGAACTACCGAAATAAAAGTTGGCGAATCGCTCATCAACTTCAAAAGGCCATGGAAACGCTATACTATGTTCGAAGCCATTAAACATTTTACCGATATTGATATTTCCGAAATGGAAGAAAATGAAATCCGTAAAGTGGCTTCTCAGCTTGGGGTCGAAACCGATGAGACGATGGGCAAAGGCAAACTGATTGATACCATTTTTGGTGAAAAGTGCGAACCTAATTTAATCCAACCAACATTTATTACTGATTACCCTGTTGAGATGTCCCCACTCGCAAAAACGCATCGCAGTAAACCGGGGCTTGTTGAGCGCTTTGAAGCTATCTGCAACGGAAAAGAAATTTGCAATGCTTTTTCAGAACTCAACGACCCTCTTGATCAGCGCAATCGTTTTGAAGCTCAATTGGAGCTTGGCAAACGTGGTGATGATGAAGCCATGGTGCTGGATGAAGATTTTTTACGTGCTATCGAATTTGGCATGCCACCAACTGCTGGTCTTGGAATTGGAATAGATAGACTCGCTATGATTATTACAAATTCACATTCCATACAAGATGTATTATTGTTTCCACAGATGCGTCCTGAAATAAAATCAATTGCCATTGCTGACGATGAATTTGCAGCAGCCGGAATTCCTGAAGTTTGGGTACCTTTAATACAAAAAGCCGGTTACTCGAATCTTACAACTTTAAAAACTGCAAACCTTAACAAACTGTTCAACGATATTTGCGGCTTGCGTAAGAAAATGAAAATCGATGTTCCTCCGCCTACCCGAGAAGAGATTGCAATATGGATCGAGGGGTAAAATTAATTATGAATTCACAATTTATAATTCATAATTAATTAACATTATAAAATAAATCCAATTAATACCCGAATACTTCTTCAAGATTCAAGTAAGTAATTTTGCCATATTTTTCCAATGTTTTAATATCAAGGTCTTTTTTATTTCCTAATATTAAAATCGTAAAGTTTTTATTCTTTAAATATTTTTCCTGAAAAGCTTTAAGGTCAGCAAAAGTCATAGTAGGAATTTTTTCGAAAATATCTTTACGGATATCTGTTCCTAATCCTAGTTTGCGAGCTGATTCATAGCTAAACAAAATATCATCCTTTGTTATACGCTCGGTCCGAATATTTTTTATTACCGCTTCCTTTGCTGCATTAAAATTCTTTTCGGCTTCGGGCATATTGTTTATAAGATCCGACATTCCTTTCATTGCTTCAGGAAGTTTATCATTTTGTGTTCCGATATATGAATAAATGTAATGACTTCTATCCAAACGCGATGGGGAGCGATAAACAGCATAAGCCGTATAAGCCAGGGCTTTTGATTCTCTTAATTCCTGAAAAACTATCGAGGACATTCCACCGCCAAAATATTCATTAAACAAACGAATTACAGGCACATTAGCTTTATTATATTTATCCGATTTTGAAATCATAATAATTTCAACCTGTTTCATATCGTAATTCATTACATAAACATTATTTTGGGTAGTTGGAATTTCTTCAAATTTTGTTTCAACCGGAACAGCTTTAAGTGTAGCTGGAGTTTTATGATATTTCACAATAGAGGTCTTAAGCGCATCCTGATTCTGACTCCCATAATACAAAATATGATGTTGATAAGAATTTAATTCTTTGATAATCGAAATTAATTCTTCAGGTTTCAAAGTCTTTAATTCTTTCTCTGAAAGAATGTTAGTGTAAGGAGATTTTAATCCATAAACGCCATAATTATACATGGCAGATTTTAAAATAGCATCCTTTGATAATTTAGCATCTGCGCGCTCTTTAAGAACATCACCCACCATGCTTTCCAATGCTTCTGGGTTTGGTTGTGCATCGGCTAACAAATTTTCGAAAATCTGAATTCCTTTCTCAAAATTTTCAGTTAGTCCACTCAAACTCACCCATATTTGGTCCGCAGAGTTAAACACACCAAAATTACATCCTGCTTTATAAAGCTCTTGTTTAACCTGAGCAGGAGTTAGTTTTGATGTTCCAAGGTATTCAAGATAATCAACTGCAAGACCAAACTTTTTGTTATGATTAGTTCCCATATCAAAAACATAATACATAGAAAAGGTTTTGTTTTCAGTATTTTCTTTATACAGAACCTGAATGTTTTTTTCGTTCATTCCTTTAATATCAGGAAGCTGAATATTATTCAAATAAAAACTTTTAATGTCTTTTGAGTAGTCTAAAAATACAGGTTCTATATCAGGAGTTTTTGAAGCAAGGATGGTTTTTAAAAATTCCGATTGGTCATCACGATTAACTGCAACCGGTGTCAATGCTGGTTTTGAAACCTTTGTCACATTTTTATCTTCACCGATACGCTTGTAAACAACTACATAGTTATCTTTTGTATAATTTTTATTAGCAAAATCAATAATATCTTGCTTTGTAATGGCAGCATATCGATCAATTTGCCCAACAACTTCACTCCAGGGAGTTTCGGTTATGAATGCATCTACCATAGCCATATCTCTAGACATAATATTTTCTTCCATTTTAACCTGTTGTAATTTTAAATCGTTAATAATTGCAGGAAGCATCCAATCAGGAAATTCACCTTTTTTCACCAACTCAATTTGTGATAACAAAAGGTCTTTGACATCTTCTAGTTTCTGACCTTCTTTTGGATTTCCATACAATATATGAATGGAATAATCTTTTAGTATGTATGGATAAGTACCTGCAGATAATACTTTTTGTGCCTGATTCAGATTAAGGTCAATCAAGCCTGCAGTGCTGTTAGATAATATCATGTCCATCATCTTAAGCAAATCAGCATCTTTGGTTTGAATACCCCCAAGCCGAAAAGCCATCATCATATTTTCAGCATTCGGTCCTACTACTTCTTTTACGATTGGTGTTGTGATTTTTTCTTCAACAGGAGAAACAAAAACAGGAACAGGTTTTGAAACCATGCCGCCAAACTTTTGATCAATCAATGCAATCATTTTATCTGGATCAAAATCTCCTGAAAGAGCAATACACATATTATTGGGGACATATTTTGTATTATAATAATCTTTCAGGGTTTTAAGTGAAGGGTTTTTTAAATGTTCAACAGTTCCAATAGTTGTTTGTGTTCCGTATGGATGTTTTTGAAAAAGGCCAGCTAGTAAAGCGTCCCATGCTTTATCATCGTCTCTGTCTAATGACATATTTTTTTCTTCATACACGGCTTCAAGCTCTGTATGGAATAATCGGAATACAGGATTACGAAATCGTTCAGATTCAATCGTTAGCCAGTTATCAACCTGATTAGACGGAATATCATTAATATAAATCGTTCGTTCAACTGATGTAAAAGCGTTAGTGTTTTTTGCTCCAATTACAGAAAGCATTTTGTCATATTCATTGGCAATAGCCACTTTAGCTGCAACTCCCGAAATGCTATCAATCATATGATACGTTTTCGTTCGTTGTGCAGAATCTTTTAACGTCCTATAAGTTTCAAAAAGACTTTCTATTTTATCTAATTCTATTTTTTCTTTAGCATAATCTTTTGAACCAAATTTATCAGTACCTTTAAACATCATGTGCTCAAGATAATGCGATAGACCGGTATTGTCATGCGGATCGTTTTTACTTCCCGTTTTTACTCCAATAGCAGTTTGGATGCGGGGTGCATCTTTATATACTGACAAGTATACAGTTAAACCATTTGCAAGGGTATATATTCTTGCATTTAGCGGATCGTTCGGAACAGAGGAGTATGTGTATTTTTTTTGTGAAAAAACTGAGGTACTGTAGAATGCTAATGCGACTATAAAAGTAACAAAAACAAATTTTGTTTTATTTATCATGATATCATATTTTTTTAAGTTCGCAAAGATAGGATAAATTAGGTTTGAATTAACACCCAATAATTAAAAATATCTTCTAATATTGAAAAAACGAAATTTAAAAAATTTACTAAAATAGTTGGTGTTAATAAATTAATTAGAATATATTTGTAATCTATTTCTTCCTTTAAAAATTAAATTCATTTCGACATGAAAAAATCACTACTTATTTTGTTAGTGCAATTAGTATCTTTAATTGCAATTGCTCAACAAGCAACGTATATTACGCAAACTTTCAGCACAGTTCCTCCATCGGGGTGGACGATTGATGCTCATTCAAGTAACTGGTTTTCAAACCCATCCGTTTATGCAGGAGGCACTTCTCCTGAGTGTTTTTTCTATAAAACTCCTAATTTTATTGGTGATTCAAGATTAATTACCAGCAACCTTAACACAACAGGAGCAACTACCTTAACGGTTAGCTTTAAACATTACCTGAGCCATTACAGCGGAGCTTATACTGTTGGTGTAGCGAGTCGTTCCAACGGAGGTGCATGGACAACTGTTTGGAGCATTGTCAATCCAACTGCCTCGGTTGGTCCTGCTCAAGAATATTTTTCTTTTTCAAATGCTGATATTGGTGTTGCAACTACTCAACTTTGTTTCTTCTTTTCAGGAACTTCTGCAAATATCGATGCATGGGTTATTGACGACCTTACTGTTTTTAGCCCATATACTCTAGATGCTAAGATGAAAACAATCACTGTTTCTCCTTATCTATCGCAAGGCAATGTAAATATTACGGGAACAGTGATAAACTATGGAACTTCCAATGTTACTTCTTTAATGTTAAATTACAACATCAATTCAGGAACAACAAACTCTATTACTATTAGCCCATTAAATCTTGCACCTGGCCAATCCTATAATTACACTATTCCACCTGTTTGGGCTGCAACTCCAGGTGTTTATTCAGTTAAAGCGTGGATAAGTGAAGTTAACGGTGCTACTCCAGACAATTGTCAAACAAACGATACGCTAACAAAAACGGTAACTGTTGCTTCCCAAACAACAACAAGGTTGCCTCTTTTTGAAGAATTTACCAGTTCAACCTGCAGTCCTTGTGCTTCTTTTAATGCTAATACTTTTTCTCCTTTTACTTCAGATTATCCGGACGCCTTTTCATTAATAAAGTACCAGATGAACTGGCCTGGAGCCGGCGATCCTTATTATACTGCAGAAGGTGGTGTACGCAAAACATATTATGGTGTTAGTGGTGTTCCAATTATGTATGTGGATGGTACTGCTGCAACAATGACATATGGTGGTATGGTATCAGCGCTATCAAGCGAAGCTGCAAAACCCACTTTCTTTGAAATTACGACTACCCCAACTTATAATGGTACTACTATTACAATTCCAATAACCATTGATTCATATATGTCAGGAAGTTTTAAAGTATATACGGTTGTAGTTGAAAAAACAACAACGGGCAACGGAGGAACAAATGGGGAAACTTCGTGGGAACATGTTATGATGAAAATGTATCCTAATGGTAATGGACAAACTGTAAACATTATTGCAGGAACTCCTTATACACACACTTATACAGGTAATTTAAGCACAACTCATGTTGAAGAAATGTCCGATCTTCAGGTAGTGTGTTTTATTCAAGAAAGCTCTACAAAAGAAGTTTTTCAATCAAAATTTGCCGATGTAGTTATTCTTGGTGTTGAAGAAACAGATAGCTTTGGAACGATATCTGTTTATCCTAACCCTGTTTCTGACTACTCATTTATTCATTTAAATTTAACAAACGCTGAAAGCGTTTCTTACAAAGTATATAATATTCTTGGGGATGCCGTTTACTCTGAAGATGCAGGGTTGTTATCCGATGGTAAACATTCTTTAGGATTCAATGTTAAAAATCTGAATTCAGGTATGTATTTTATAAGTATGCAGATTGGAGACAATAAAATTACCCGAAAGATTTCGGTAAACAGGTAGCTTAAAATTATTAAAATAAGCAACTATTTAGAACAGTTTTGTTTTAGATTGATAAATTTTTCTAAGTTTATTAGGGCAAACTATTTAAAAAATAGTAAAAAATTATTTTTTTAGTAAAAATAATTGATTTTAATAAATATTTTTATATATCTTTGTATGTGAATATCTGCCTAAACCGTTTTAGGAATAAATTAATTAATATTAAAAACAAAAAAAAATTATGAAAAAATTTGTACTCGTTACCTTTATAGCAATATCCATGGTATTGCTGGTAAATTATGCAAAAGCTCAGTTAGCAGCCGGTAGTTATGGTCAAAATATCATTATGACCGATATTGCTGGTGCCACTCAAAATCTTTACAGCTTAACAGATGCCGGAAAACCGGTTATTATGGACGTTTCAGCTGTATGGTGTGGACCTTGTTGGAACTATCACCAAACAGGTGCATTAGAAACTTATTATAACACTTATGGACCTTCTGGCAACAATACCTCTTCTGTGTTTTGGGTTGAAGGTGATCAAAACTCATTAGCATGCTTACAAGGAACTGGTTGTGGCACACAAGGTAATTGGACCGCAGGAACAACTTTTCCAATGATGCTAACATGTGCTCCTAATAACACTTCAGTTTTAACAAATTATTCAATTGCCTATTTTCCTACTATTTATTTAATTTGTCCAAATAGAAAAGTAACCGAAGTTGGCCAAGTTAATTCATCTGCTTTACATACTGCAGCTTTAGGTTGTCCAACACCCAGTTCATTCACAACTGATGTAGCTGTATGGGCTGCAAAGAAACCTATTGGTTCATATTGTTCTAGTTCAATTAGCCCACAAATTATCATTCAGAATTATGGTAGTGCTTCATTGACAAGTTGCTCTATTGTTTCAAAAATAGACGGTGTTGTAAAAAGCACCACTCCTTGGACCGGAACATTGGCTAAATATGATATTGCAACTGTAAATATTCCAGCAATTACTGGTGTAGCAGACGGTTCTCATACTTTTACATTTGAGCTACAAAGCCCAAATGGAGGCACAGACCAAGATCTTGCTAATAATAATGTGACTACTAACTTTTCAGTATTTTCAACAGGAGCAAATGTAACTATTCAAACGAAAACTGACAACTATCCATCAGAAAATTATTGGGAAATAAAAGACGGTGCAACAGTAATTGCAACAAGTGATCCATTTGGAGCTGGTCAGACTATATATAATGACATTATTTGTCTTCAGACTGATCATTGTTATGATTTAGTCGTATATGATACTTATGGTGACGGAATGTCATACGGCGGTGTTTCAGGTTATGTAAAGGTTATCTATAACGGAAATACATTAGCGACAATTAATGGCGGCAATACATGGACAACTCAAACTTCTGCTAACTTCTGTACAACAGTTGGTATTGATGAAGTAAGTTCCTTGTCTGGTTTATCAGTTTATCCAAACCCATTTAGTGATAAAACAAACATTAGCATAGAATTAACAAAACCTTCATCCGTTTCTTATTCAATATACAATGTACTTGGAGAAGTTGTATATACTGAAAACGCTGGAAGTCTAGCAAGTGGAAGTCATGAATTTGTTTTAGATGCAACCAACATTAGTTCAGGAATGTATTATCTAAATATTATGGTTGACGACAAATTAGTAACCAAGAAAATTACTATTAACAAATAATCTTTTTTCCTTTTAAAAAAGAAATCAGCAATTTGGAACAGCTTTTGTTTTAGATTGCTGATTTTTTTAAACCCTTTTTTATGAAAAACATTTTTTTAATTATTTTATCGATTTGCACTTATTCCTTTATTTCTGCACAAAACACCGAAACTAAAACAAGGACGCTTCCCTCCGTTGAGGTTTTGAGTCTGGATGGAACAAAAACAAATACTTCAACCATCGCAAATGATGGAAAACCAATAATAATAAGCTTTTGGGCTACTTGGTGTAAACCCTGTTGTAAAGAATTAACTTCAATTTCTGAAGTCTATGAGGATTGGCAAAAAGAGACTGGTGTTAAACTTATTGCTGTATCCATCGATGATGCACGGACTTCAGCCAGTGTTAAACCTTTTGTATTAGGGAAAAACTGGGAGTTTGATGTACTTCAGGATCCAAACGGAAATTTTAAACGAGCCATGAATGTAAATATGGTTCCTCATACTTTTATTTTAAATGGCAAAGGTGAAATTGTTTGGCAACATACCTCATTTAGTGAAGGCGGCGAGCTCGAACTCATCAAGTTAGTCAAGAAAGTTATTGCAGGGGAAAAGCTTGAAGAATAAAAAAATTGTTTTTACTAACCTATTAACGTCTGATTTTCAATCCTACTTTTTGAAAATCCATGATTATCTTTAAGTTAAATTTTGCAGTAAAATATTTTATTAATTTTGCCTATCATTATTTATAAAATAAATTTTAAATGAAATTTACAATAAGGAATTATCAGTTGTTCTTTTTGATAATTTTATTATATCCCTTTATGCTTTCATCACAAGGGTTTAATAGCGGGCAGATTCACGGAAACTTTCAGGTGGATGCTCAATATTACAACCCTGATTCAACCATAGGAGCACCTGCTATTCCGGAAAAAATTCTTTCGAATGGTTTTGCAAATATTATCTATACAAACGGTAATTTTTCTGCCGGTTTGCGGTATGAAAATTATCTGAATGTAATGCAAGGATTTGATCCTCGCTACAAAGGAAACGGGGTTCCTTACAGATACGCATCCTATACTCAAGATGGATTGGAAGTAACTGTTGGAAGTTTTTACGAGCAATACGGAGATAATGGTATTATTCTGAGAAGTTATGAGGAAAGAAGCTTGGGTTTTGATAATGCTTTAGATGGAATTAAATTAAAATATTCACCTTATAAAGGTATTACCATTAAAGCTTTGATTGGAAATCAACGAATGTTTTTTGATAAAGGTCCAGGTATAATTCGAGGAGCAGATGGAGAATTTTCGATTAATGAAATTTTTCAGACCCAAATGCAAAAGTGTAAGACACTTATAATTTTTGGTGGAAGTATTGTGAGTAAGTATCAAAAAGATCAGGATCCAACATTAAAACTACCTGAAAATGTTGCAGCTTTTGCGGGAAGATTGAAAGTTTCTCGATCAAAGTTTGATATTCGGAGCGAATATGCATACAAAATAAATGATCCCTCGACCATCAATAATTTTATTTATAAAAATGGTCAGGCACTTATTATTAATGCATCTGTTTATCCAAAAAAAGGAATGACACTTACACTAGAAGCAAAACGAATAGACAATATGAGTTTCCGATCAGATAGAACTGCAACAGGCAATGCGCTTCTTGTAAATTATTTACCGGCAATGACCAAGCAACATGTATATACTTTGCCTGCAATGTATCCATATGCATCGCAACCTAATGGAGAAATCAGTTATCAAGCGACATTCAGATACAAAATAAAAAAAGACACCAAACTCGGGGGAAAATATGGAACCGATATTAGCATAAATTATTCGAGTTCGAGTTCCATACAAAAATCACAAATTAACGATTCTACTTTAATTAATCAAAAAGGAACGCTCGGTTATCAATCAGATTTTTTTGCAATGGGTGATGACAAATATTATGAAGACTTAAATATTGAAGTTGGACATAAATTCAACAAAAAAATAAAAGCTAATTTAATGTTTATGAATTTGTTTTACAATCTTGCTGTAATACAAGGGCACCCAGGAGTTAGCAGTGTTTATGCCAATGTTGGCGTGGCAGATGTAACCTATATGGTTAAAGAAGAAAAATCAATCCGCTTCGAGCTCCATCATTTATATACAAAACAAGACGAAAAAAGCTGGGCACTAGCATTAGTTGAGTACACTACACCAAAATGGTTTGCTGCTGCACTGGATCAATATAATTATGGCAATGATGACAGTGAAAAGCAGATTCATTATTATTCTTTTATGACGGGATTTACAAAAGGCACCAACCGGTTTTCGATTTCATATGGTAAGCAAAGAGCAGGTATTTTATGCGTTGGTGGTGTGTGTAGAAATGTTCCCGCATCGAATGGTTTCCTTTTGTCAATCACCAGTAGTTTTTAATTTTTTGAACATGAAAAATAGTTGGATTTTCTTAGCATTATTAAGTTTCGTTTTTATTATCCAATCGTGTGATATTGTTGAGCCACCATTTATTGAATCAACAGATAATCCTGTTGTTCCTGGTCAAAAGAAAAGAAAAATCTTAGTGGAGGATTATACGGGTCACAATTGTCCAAATTGCCCTGGGGCGGGCATTATTGCGGAAGACATAAAAAGCAGTTATGGGGAACAAGTTGTTGTTCTTACTGTTCACGCAGGTTTTTTTGCAAATCCTTTTTGTTCGCTTGGCGGCGGTTATCCTTCCATAGACTTTAAAACTACAGTTGGTACTGAGCTTGACAATTTTTTTGGAATAAGTACCATTGGCAATCCGAATGGAATGGTAAATAGAATACAGATAGGAGGATCAAATGTAATCAATCCCTCTAGTTGGACATCTATTGTGGATACAATGGTAAGCAAAGATCCCGAAGCTTATATTGATATTACAAATACTTATAATTCCTCAACCCGAAGCTTAAATACAACTCTCAGCACGAAATTTTTAAGCCTGTTAACAGGAACATACAAACTGTGCGTATTCATTAAAGAAGACAGCATTCAGAGTTGGCAACAAAACAGTGATTCGAATATTGGAACCACACCTATTATCGATCCATATATGCATCGGAATGTGTTACGTGCATCATTGAACAATACCTGGGGAGACACACTTTCCGGTTCAGTAATAGTTGGAGACAGCATTAGTAAAAATTATACCTATACACTTCCCTTAACATGGAACGATGCGCATTGTTGGGTTGTTGCATTTGTTTATCATGCAGAAACAAATTTGATAATTCAGGCAGAGGAGAAAAGAGTAAAGTAAGTTTAATTTATTTTAAACTTCACATCTGGAAAATCGGCAGATAAGTTTTTCAATAATTTACTACAGTCAACATTGTATTTGCTTGCAACCATATCAACCGAAATATTGTTAAGCGTATCGTAAACGGTGAATCGTAAAGCACATTTTCCTTTTTTGGAAATAATTGTCTTGGAAATTTGTTCAACGAAATCATCTGATATTTGTGATAATGTAAGTTTAAGTGTTAATTTACTAGCCCATTTTTCAAGTACATCCGCAAGCAAGTTAATGCTTTGAATTTTTATTTCTAGCTGGTCAGTTGTATTATACCGGTACTGCACCTTGGCTTTAATAATTAGAAAATAACCTTTTTCTAAGTACGATTTGTATTTAATATAATCATCAGAGAACAATGCAATTTGAATAGAGTCGTTAAAGTCTTCTATAACAAAAGTCCCGAAAGGTTTGCCGGTTTTGGTTGTTTTATGTAAAGCAGTATTGATAACCCCACCGAAAATAATGTCTCTGTTTTTATAATTATTAAGATTTTCGTTGAGGTCAGAAATAGTAACATTGCAGAAATTTTCCAATTCAACTTTGAATTCATCTAATGGATGACCAGAGATATAAAAGCCGGTAACTTCTTTTTCTTTATTTATTTGTTCCAATTTTGTCCACTGGTCGCAATTAGGGATGGATGGGTCAGCAATTTCGTTCCCTTCAGATTCTCCAAATAATGATGCTTGCGAATTTTGTTTAAGCGTTTGAACATTGTTTGCATGCTTAATCACTTTTTCAAGAAAATTGCTTTCGTCACCATCTCCTTTATAAAAATATTGTGCACGATGTATTCCGGGGAAATTATCAAAAGCACCAGCCATAGCAAGTGATTCAAGGCATCTTTTATTTATTGCTCTAAGATTTGCTCTTTTTGCGATGTCAAAAATATTCTGAAATGGGCCATTTAAATTACATTCTTCAACAAGTGCATCTACAGCAGCTTCTCCAACATTTTTTATTGCACCCAAGCCGAAACGAATCTGACCTTTCGCATTTACTGTAAATTTAAGTACGCTTTCATTTACATCTGGTCCCAATACCATCAAATTTTGACGTTTACATTCGTCCATAAAAAAAGTAATTTTTTTTATGTCATTCAGATTATGAGTTAACACAGATGCCATGTATTCGGCGGGATAATGGGCTTTCAGGTATGCCGTTTGATAGGCAATTACAGAATAAGCTGCAGAGTGCGATCGATTAAAACCGTATTCAGCAAAACGTTCCATGATCTGAAAAACTTCTTCTGCTTTTGATTTGTCAATTCCTTTTTTAATGGCGCCTTCAACAAAAACTATTTGTTGCTTTTCCATGATGTCTTTCTTTTTTTTACCCATTGCACGCCGCAAAAGGTCGGCACCACCGAGCGTAAAACCACCCATGATCTGTGCAGTCTGCATGATTTGTTCCTGATAAATCATAATGCCATAAGTAGGTTTAAGAATTTCCTCCAGCATGGGATGTGGATATTCAGTTTTTATTCGTCCTTGTTTTCGATTAATAAACAAAGGAATGTAATCCATGGGGCCCGGTCGATACAGAGCATTCATGGCTATAAGATCTTCAATATTATTTGGTTTTAAATCTTTCAGGTATGTACGCATACCTTCGGATTCAAATTGGAATGTTCCAACGGTATCGCCTCGTTGGTAAAGTTCAAAAGTCAGTTTATCATCAAGTGGAATTTTATCAATATCAATTAAAATTTTGTGACGATGATAAATATTTTCAATTGCGTCTTTAATGATACTAAGCGTTTTCAATCCTAAAAAATCCATCTTAAGCATTCCCACTGATTCGACTAATGTCCCTTCGTATTGTGTTACCATCAAGTCGGTGTCTTTAGCTGTACTTAGGGGAGTGAACTCCATCAGATTATCTGGACCAATAATAATTCCACAAGCGTGGACTCCAGTATGACGAATGCTACCTTCTAATTTTTTTGCAAAAAACAACGTATCTTTAACAAGTTGACTGCTTTTTTCGCTTTCGAATGCAGCAAGAAGTTCAGGAACTTCTTTGAAAGCTTTTTCGAGGTTAATATCGGGTCTGGTAGGAACTAGTTTTGCCAAACGATCGGATTCAGCAAGTGGTAGTTTGAGCACCCTTGCAACATCACGTATTGCAGACTTGGAAGCCATTGTACCAAATGTAACTATCTGTGCGACTTTTTCATTTCCATATTTTTTTACAACATACTCTATAACTAGATCTCGATTTTCATCATCAAAATCAATATCAATATCGGGCATGCTAACACGTTCAGGATTTAAAAAACGTTCGAAAAGCAAGTTATACTTGATAGGGTCTATGTTAGTGATGCCAATGCAAAAGGCAACCACAGAACCCGCTGCTGATCCTCTTCCAGGGCCAACAGAAATGCCCATTTTTTTTGCCTCGTTGATAAAATCCTGCACAATTAAAAAGTATCCCGCAAAACCCATTTTGGCGACCACATCTAGCTCGAATTTAATTCTTTCAGTTAGTGATTCGTCTATTTTTGGATAGCATTTTTTTGCTCCTTCGAAAGTAAGGTGTTTTAAATATTCATTTTCTTCTGTAAAGGGCTCAGGTATGGGAAAACTAGGTAGAATAATTTTGTGCGCCAGATTATAATCCTCAATTTTTTCAGCAATACGCATTGTATTTTTCAATGCTTCAGGATAAGATGAAAAAAGAAATTCCATCTCTTGTGGGCTTCGAAGATATTCTTTACCAGAATATTTCATTCGGTTTTCATCTTCAAAATCTTTTCCTGTATTCAGACAAACCAGTATATCATGTGCTTTTGCATCTTCTGCATTTAAAAAATGAACATCATTTGTTGCAACTAACGGAATGTTGAATTTTTGGGATAATAAAATTAATTCCTTGTTCACAAACATTTGATCTGGCAAACCATGGTCTTGCATCTCTAAATAAAAGTCTTCACCAAAAATTTTTACATACTCTTGAATGACTTGTTCAGCTTTGTCAATATCGTGATTCAAAATAGCAGAAGCTACTTCGCCACCAAGACAGGCAGTAGAGGCGATAATGCCTTCATGGTATTTTTTTAATAATTCTTTGTCAATACGCGGTGTATAATAAAATGCATCTCGCTTAAACGAAAGGGAACAGAGTCGTGCAAGGTTATGATAACCGGTTTTATTTTTTGCCAATAAAATTAAATGATAGCCGCTTCTGTCCTCCTTGCCTTTCTTTTCGAAACGGCTGCCATCAGCAACATACATTTCGCAACCAATGATTGGTTTGATACCATTGCTTTTTGCTGCGTTCACAAATTCGAGCACACCGTACATATTGCCATGATCGGTAATTGCAATGGAAGACATCCCGTACTCTTTTACCTGAAGCATAAGTTCTTTAATATTACAAGCGCCATCAAGAATAGAATATTGCGTATGTACGTGCAAGTGAGTGAAATCAGGCATATTAATGTTGAATTATAAGAATTAAATTAAAAAAAATTGTGATTGTAAAAATATACAAAAAGAAATTACGTTTTTATATTGTTGAAAACTAAATGTGAGATTTTAACAAATAGAATGCAGGCAAATTTTAAATTGAAGAACAAGAAAAAACAAGTTTATGCTTGATTTATTTTAAAAGCTATATTAGCAATTTTTGTTAATATAATTGTTAGTATGTTCTTTTAAAAGTATCCAGAAGGAATATTTCAAACTCTATATCTTTAACACTTAGAAAATAAGTTTTTTATATGAACAAAATGATTTGGAAGATGTTCTGCATGGCTCTATTATGGCTGCCTTTGGCAAACTATGCACAAAAAACATCTATTTATCGCAATCCCGAAGCTGAATATCGGACCGCAATTGAATTACTTAACAAAGAAAAATATGGTGCTGCCATGAAAAGTTTTTTGGATGTTTACAACAGCGTGAAGAATGATCAGGCAGTAATGAAAAGCAATTCTGAGTATTATGCAGCCCTCTGTGCTTTAGAACTTTTCAATGGAGATGCAGAATATTTAATGAGTGAATTTATTAAAAAACATCCCGAGAACATAAATTTACTTAATGGCTATTTTCAATTGGGACGATTTGAATATCGAAAGAAAAAATATAATGAAGCTATTGCATCGCTCAGTCAGGTTGAAATATACGACCTTACAGATGAACAAAAAGTAGAGTATAATTTCAAGATTGGTTACAGTTATTTTATGAAGAAGGATTTTGCAAATGCAAAAAAATATTTATTCGAAATAATTGAAACAGATAACAACTACAGCGCACCGGCAAATTACTTTTACGGACACATTGCCTATAACGAAAAAAATTACGAAACAGCTCTTAAAAGTTTTAATAAATTAGTAAAGGACGATAACTTTGGTCCCATTGTCCCCTATTACATTACACAAATTTATTTTCTTCAAAAACGATACGATGATTTGCTGAAAGTCGCTCCACCGCTATTGGATTCGGGCAGCACCAAACGTGCGCCTGAAATTGCTAAACTTATTGGCGAATCTTATTTCCGTACCAGTCGTTACGTTGAAGCCGCCCCGTATTTGGAAATGTATAAAACAAAAACCAATGACGCATTGAACGATGCTGATTATTATCAATTGGGATTTGCTTATTATAAAAGCAAAAATTATGCAAAGGCAATTCTTAATTTCAAAAATGTTGACGCTAAACAGGACACTTTATCACAACTCACACAATACGTACTTGCTGATTGTTATTTGAAACAAGGGAAAAAACAATTTGCCATGAACTCATTCAATGCTGTTTCGAAAATGGCATTTGACAAGGAAGTACAGGAAGATGCATTGTTCAATTTTGCAAAACTAACCTACGAACTTGCATTGAACCCTTACAATGAAGCCATTACTTCTTTGCAACAATATATTACAACTTATCCAAATTCACCTAAGGTTGAAGAAGCAAACACTTACTTAATCAATCTGTACATGACTACAAAAAATTACAAAGATGCATTGGAGTCTATTGAAAAGCTGAAAAAACTAGATCCTCAAATGATGACCGCCTATCAGAAGATAGCTTATTTTAGAGCCGTTCAATTATTTAATGATAAAAAGTTAACGGAAGCTCTTGCGGCTTTTGACAAATCATTTAAATATCCCGAAGACAAAACTCTAAACGCTCAAGCTTATTATTGGAAAGGTGAAACTTATTATCGATTGAACAATTTTGAAAAAGCAAAAGAAAATTATAAAACTTTTTTGGAAACACCCGGTGCTTATAGTTTGTCATTGTATAATATGACACAATATAATCTTGGTTATATTTATTTTAAACAAAAAGATTATGATAAAGCAAACATAGCATTCAGAAAATTCTACGCTGCTAAGACTGACGAAAAGCAGGAAATCGTTACCGATGCCTGTTTACGTATTGCCGATTGCTATTTTATTAAAAAAGATGTTGCATCAGCAATAGAATATTATGACAAAGTGATTGCTCAAAAAGGAGTTGATGTGGATTATGCATTATATCAGAAGGCAATGGCGCATCGGGTTACAGGCAAGTTCAATTCAACCGTTGACGCTTTGACAAACTTGACTGACAAATATCCAAAATCAGAATACTATGATGATGCAATTTTTGAATTAGGGAATACTTATTTTCTTTTTTTGAATAATAATACCAAAGCCATGGAATACTATAACAGGGTAATGACAGAGTTTCCAAAAAGCAATTACGCTGTTCAGGCAATGTTAAACATAGGAAAAATTCAATACAATAGTGATAATGATGTTGAGGCACTGGCGACTTTTAAAAATGTAATCACAAATTATCCGGGCACACCCGAATCACAAAAAGCATTGATGAGTGTAAAGCGAATCTATGGCGACATGGATAAAGTTGAAGAATTTTATGCTTGGGTAAAAAGCTTACCATTTAAAACCGACATCAAAGATTCAGATGTAGACTCAACTACTTATCAGGCAGCTGAAGATAGATACATGGATGGTGATTGTGAAAAAGCAATAAATAGTTTTAAAAATTACATTCAAAAATTCCCTACCGGATTCTTTATTATCAATGCTAATTTTTATAAAGCAGAATGTGATTATAAAGCAAACAATCTTGCAGATGCACTTAAAGAATATGATTTTGTAGTAAATAGTTCAGTAAGCAAATTTATGGAAACCTCCTTGTTGAATGCGGCTTCTATCAGTTATAAACAAGGCAATTACCCAAAAGCTGTAGAGTATTATAAGAAACTGGATAATGCTGCTGAGTACAAAAATAATATTTTGCTTGCGCGAATCGGACAAATGCGATGCAATTATTTAATGACTAAATATACTGATTGTATTAGCTCCTCGCGTTTACTGTTAACAACCGAAAAAATATCTGAAGATGTTATTCAAGAAGCACATATTTCCATTGCTAAATCTGCTCTTGCTATCGACAGTATTTCATTAGCTCAGACAGAGTTTGAAATAACTGCCAAACTAGCTAAGACAGAATTAAGCGCTGAAGCAAAATACAATCTGGCAGCAATTCTTTATAAGTTAGAAAACTATAAAGAATCTGAAAAAATGGTTTTTGAAATTATTAATCAAGTTCCTTCCTATGATTATTGGATTGCTAAGAGCTTTATTTTATTGGCTGATATTTATTTAAAAACAGATAATATTCCTCAAGCTAAGGCTACTTTGCAGAGTATCATTGATAATTACGATGGTGCCGAATTACTTCAGGTAGCTCACGAAAAATTAAATGCAATCAACCAACAGGAAAAAATAATTGAACAGAAAAAAGCACAAGAAGATATTGAGATAAAGTTTGGCGGGAACGATAATGATAAAAAAGAAAACATTGAATAAAATTTAGGAGAAAAAATAATGAATTATTTTCAAACAAAATTTTTACAAAAAAGATTGTACAGCATGTTGATTTTAGTGCTTATTTGCGGGTTTGCAAAAGCACAACATGATACGGTAACTGTAATCACTTCGTTTACTCCAACAATTTCAGATGCATTTAAAATCAATCTGAATCCGGTAATTTCTGATACTGTTAAACCAATTGTCATCAGTACATACACTACATATCCAAAATTAATTGCTACTTCGTATGATGTTGAACCAATAAAAGCAGCAAAGTTAGTGGATGAAAAAATTCCAAAACTTTACAAAAGCTTAATTAAAGGTGGTTTTGGGACACTCACAACACCTTATGTTGAATTATTTTATAATTCGCTTCGCTCGAAAAGCATGTTGTTTACTGCGCATTTTAATCATTTATCATCGGTTGGACAAATAAAGGATTTTGGCCCTAGCGGCTTTAGCAATAATGAACTTAATGTTTATGGCCGCAAGTTTATGAAGAATCACACACTTTCGTTTGGTGGAGATTACTCCAGAAATGTAGTTCATAATTATGGTTTTAAACCTGCCGAATTTATTGACACCATTACAAAGGATGAGATAAAACAACGGTTTAATTACATTGCAGGAAATGCAAAAATCAATAGTAATTATTTAGATTCATCCAAACTTTATCATAGCATTGGTGTGAAATATTATTATTTGAATGATTTTAAAAATGCTACTGAAAATAGTTTTGGAGTTAATGCTGTTGTTTCTAAAAACGTAAAGCTTTTTAAAAATTATCGTAAGCAAATGTTCGAACTTACCGGAGATGTTGATTATTATAATTTCAAATACGGGTTAAATAGCACAAATACCTATCTTGTAAAACTGGTACCTCATTATAAATTAATATTGGATGAGTATATGTTTGATGTTGGCATGAACACTTCTGTTGCAGGAGACACATCCGCTGACTTACACCTTTATCCCATGATTAATGTTTCAGTAAATCTGGTAAAAAATATGTTGATTTTATATACCGGTTTAAATCCTGAAATTCAAAAAAACAGTTTTAAATCTTTATCTGATGAAAATCCATTTATTCGTTCTAATTTACCTATGAAATTCAGTTATAAAACTTTTGAATTTACTGCTGGCTTAAAAGGTAATTTATCTAGTAATGCCTCATTTAATGTTGCCTATATCGGCTCTCATTTGGAAAACATGGCATTATTTGTTACGGATACTTTGTTCCCTCTAAAAAATAAATTCACAGTGGTATACGATGATGTTGATGTTACAAATATCAAAGCAGAAATTGCTTTGCAGAAAACCGATAAATTTAAAGTATTACTTCGTGCTGATTATTTTCAATATACCACGCTTCATGAAATAAAAGCATGGCACAAGCCCGAAATGGATGTTTCATTATCTTTCAATTATTCTATTCAAAACAAAATAATCACACGCATTGATATATTTGCCTACGATAAAAAATATGCACGAATTTATGACAATCATATTGAAAAAGCATACAAGCTTGACGGTATAATTGATGCAAACCTAAGTGTTGAATACCGCTACACAAAGCTGTTATCTGCTTTTGTTAATTTTAACAATCTTGGTTCTTCAAGATATTATCAATGGTATAATTATCCTTCACGTAGATTCAATGTGTTATTTGGAGTTAGTTATGCGTTTTAATATAAAACATTAATTCTGCATTAAAGTTTTCAGCTTATTGTTTATTTCTTCTTATTTTTACAGAAAATTAAACAAGCAATATGCTGATAATTGGTATTACAGGAACTATTGGTGCAGGCAAAGGAACTATTGTTGATTATCTTGTCAACAGTGATGGATTTCAGCATTTTTCTGTACGTGCCTTTTTAACAGAGGAAATTGTTAAACGCGGACTAGAGGTCAATCGTGACAGCATGGTGATGATTGCCAACGAAATGCGCACTCAACATTCACCTGCATATATTGCTGAGCAATTATATAACAAAGCCGTTGTTTCCAAACAAAATTGCATTATCGAAAGCATACGTACAACGGGTGAAGTAGAAGCATTAAAAAGTAAAGGCAACTTTTATTTGTTTGCTGTTGATGCAAAACCTGAGATTCGTTTTAAACGGATTAAAGATAGAAAATCTGCAACCGATCAGATAGATTTCGAAACATTTATCCAAAATGAAAAGAGAGAAATGCAATCGACAAATCCAAATGAGCAGAATATTCTGCAATGCATTAAAATGGCAGATTATATTTTTGAAAATAACGGGAGCATCATTGAACTTAATCAGAAAGTAAAGGAAATTATACATGACATCATCGGAAAGTAAAAAATATATTCGTCCAAGCTGGGATGAATATTTTATGGAGATAGCCAATACCGTTTCAAAGCGTGCCACCTGCGACAGAGGCAGAAGTGGTTGTGTAATTGCACGAGACAAGCAATTGCTTGTTTCAGGATACGTTGGCTCTCCTATCGGCTTGAAACATTGTGATGAGGTTGGTCATCAGTTTAAAAAAATGATGCACGAAGATGGAAGTGTTACCCAACATTGCGTTCGCACTGTTCACGCAGAACAAAACGCCATTTGTCAGGCAGCCCGATTAGGAATTTCTTTACTTGGCTCAACCCTATATTGCCGCATGACCCCCTGCCGCACTTGTGCAATGCTCATAATAAATTGCGGCATTGTTCGTGTAGTTTGCGAACGAAAATATCATGCAGGTAATGAATCCGAAGAAATGTTCAGGCAAGCTGGACTCCAATTAGAATATGTTTATGACGAAATTCAGCAATACGAGAATCAGTAAAATTAATCCTTCGTAAATTCCGCATTCGCATCCAACGTAACTTCATCGCCAATCATGGCGTTAGGAAACGTTAACCCAATTCCAAAATCAGAACGCAAAATCAAACCTGAAATTTTAAAACCTACGATCGTTTTCTTTGTTACAGGATGTGTTGCTAATATCCCTGTTGCATTCAATTCAATAGATTTGGTTACACCATGCATCGTCAGGTTTCCAATAATTTTATAATTATTATCCTTTATTTTTTTTATGGAAGTGGTTTTAAAAGTTAATACCGGATATTTATCTGCATCAAAAAAATCGGCAGTCTTTAAATGAGTATCTCGTTGCTCATTATCCGTATTGATACTTTTCACTTCTGCTGTCAATGTTGCAGAAGCATCCGTAAAATCATCCTTTGTTGAAGAAATTTTAGCATCAAATGTTTTAAAATTTCCTTCGATAGTGGAAATCATCAAATGAGTTATTGAAAAACCAAGTTTCGCATGTGCCTTATCCATTGTCCATGTTGATTGACCCATTAATGCTGTGGATAACAAGATTGTCAAAATCACAACTAATATTATTTTATTTGTTTTCATAATTATTAATTTTTTATTTACGCAAAGATATACATAATTACTATAATAGGTATCTTAAATTTCGTTAAATTTTAATAAATTTACAAAAATTTAGAAGCAATGATTCCACATCATGATAAAATTGCAGGCGAACTAGGCATAGCTAACTGGCAAGTTGAAAACACACTGAATTTGTTGGCTAATGGAGCTACTATACCATTTATTGCCCGCTATCGGAAAGAAGTAACAGGCAGTATTGATGAAGTTGTAATTTCAAAAATCAGAGATCGCTTTGCTCAATTAACAGAATTAGACAAGAGGCGGGAAAGCATATTGCAATCAATAAAGGAACAGGATAAGCTTACAGTTGAAATCTCGAATCAACTTGCAAAAGCGCAAAGCATATCGGAACTGGAAGATATCTATCTGCCCTTTCGTCCCAAACGCAAAACGAGAGCAACCATTGCTGTTTCTAAAGGATTAGAGCCATTTGCAAAATGGTTGTTTGCACAGAAAAATGGAAGTGTTGAGTCCGAAGCTGATAACTATTTAAATGAAGAAAAAGGTGTTTCGAATGTTGAAGATGCCATTAATGGGGCTTGTGATATCATTGCTGAATGGATAAACGAAAATCAAATTGCTCGTTCCGAAATCCGTAATCTGTTTAAAAAAGAAGCATCGATTAGAACAACAATCCTAAAAGGAAAAGAAGCTGATGGAGAAAAATATAAGAATTATTTCAGTTGGGAGGAGCTCTTGGCAAAATCTCCTTCGCATCGCGTACTTGCAATGATGCGTGGAGAGAACGAAGGGTTTCTCAAACTTTCTATAACACCAGCCGAAGAAAATGCCATTGAACTTTTAAACAAACATTTCATAACAGGGAATAATGAAACAACAGATTATGTAAAAGCAGCTATTCGCGACAGCTATAAACGTTTGTTATGTCCTTCGATGGAAACCGAAATACGTCAGTGGGCAAAGGCAAAAGCTGATGAAGATTCCATTCTTGTTTTTGGAGAAAACTTAAAGCAACTCTTGTTTGCCTCGCCATTAGGGCAAAAGAATGTTCTCGCCATTGATCCCGGCTTTCGAACCGGTTGTAAAATTGTTTGCTTAGATAAGCAAGGAAAATTGTTGCACAACGAAACCATTTATCCTCATCCACCGGAAAATCAAGTTAAGCAAGCAGTTAATAAAATAACAAGTTTAGTAAATGCTTATAAAATTGAAGCGATAGCCATCGGAAACGGAACAGCGGGCAGGGAAACAGAGCATTTTATTCGCAACATTCGTTTCGAAAAAGATGTATTGGCTATTGTTGTGAACGAAAATGGTGCTTCGGTTTATTCTGCATCTTCAATAGCAAGAGAAGAATTTCCTGATTATGATATTACCGTCAGAGGTGCCGTATCTATTGGCAGACGATTGATTGACCCTTTAGCTGAATTAGTAAAAATTGATCCGAAATCCATTGGCGTAGGACAATATCAACACGATGTAGATCAGAATTTATTGCAAAAAAACTTGAGTGAAGTTGTGATCAGTTGTGTGAATGCGGTTGGTGTTGAAGTGAACACTGCAAGTAAAGAAATTCTTACGTATGTATCAGGAGTTGGACCTGTGCTCGCGAAGAACGTGATAGACTACCGAAACAAAAATGGTAAATTTAAGTCTCGTCAAGAATTAAAAAAGGTTACCCGATTTGGAGATAAAGCATTTGAACAAGCAGCTGGATTTTTAAGAATAAGTGATGCTGAAAATCCATTAGATGCAAGCGCAGTACATCCTGAAAGTTATAGTATTGTTACAAAAATGGTAAAGAATTTAAATTGCACTATACAGGAATTAATCAGCAATGAAGAGTTGCGCAAACAAATAAATCTTCAGGATTACAAAACAGAAACTGTTGATGTTCCTACTTTGCAGGATATTATGGACGAACTCTCCAAACCCGGAAGAGACCCGCGAAAGAAATTCGACTTTTTTGAATTTGATAAAAATGTTCACTCGATGAAAGACCTTACCCCCGGAATGATTCTGCCCGGGATTATTACAAATATAACGGCATTTGGGGCTTTCGTTGATATTGGTGTTCATCAGGATGGCCTGGTTCATATTAGTCATTTGGTGGATAGATTTGTCAGCAATCCAAACGAAGTAGTGAAATTAAATCAAAAGGTAATGGTTAAAGTGTTGGAGATAGACATCAACAGAAAAAGAATATCTTTGTCAATGAAAGAAGCAGCTCCAAAAAAATGAAACGAATTCTTATTCTTACAATCCTCTTTTTTCTTTCTTCTTCTCTTTTCTCTCAAAACATACAAGCGGGATTTATTGCTGGTTTTAATATGAGTCAGGTAGATGGAGATGAGGTTTATGGATTTCACAAATATGGTTTAAATGTTGGTCTTTGTGGCATAGCACCCATCAAAAACAAGTTTTCGTTTAGTATAGAAACCTTGTATAATCAAAAAGGAAGCTACCAAAGACCTCAAACCATTGATTCGTTAAATCGCTCCTATAAATTAAAATTGTATTATCTGGATGTTCCTTTTCTATTTCATTATACCGACAAGGATATGATTACCGTTGGCACCGGATTTTCGTGGGGACGCCTGGTTGATTTTGGGGAGTGGGAACATGAAAACAAAGTGTCCTGGCCTACCAAAACGGGCCCATATGCTACTTCTGATGTTAACTGGTTATTTGATTTAAAATTTAGGATTGCAAAAGGATTTCAACTGAATGCTCGTTATGCCTATTCTTTATTTAGCCTTCGAACCCGCACTTTTTTAACAGGAGAAACGAGACATCAATACAACAATGTAATTAGTATTCGTTTGCAATATATTTTGGGAGATAAGTATGTGAAGAAGGAGAAAGGAGAAAAGAAATAATACGTGGACTGATTCGAATAACGACGGATAAATAATTATACTATCTTAGTAAACTTTTTCAAATGCATTATTGAATGAAAAAACAACTACTATTTTTATTTTGTATGATTCTCATGAGCTACTATTCATGGGCTTCGCATGATAACACTTCCATAGGCGGGGCCTCTGCAGCCATGGGAAATGCTTCTGTAACATTTTGTGATTTTTGGTCTGTGCATAATAATCAGGCAGGGCTTGGTTTTTATAATAAAATGGCTGCCGGAATCTATTATGAGAATCGTTTTTTAACTAAAGAACTTAGTTCTAAATCAGGTGCATTTATTATGCCAACAAAGTCAGGTGTGTTTGGAATTACCATGGATTACTTTGGGTATCAGAATTACAACGAAAAGAAAATTGGACTTGCTTATGGAAAAACATTCGGGAATAAATTTTCTGCCGGTATCAGCTTGGATTATCTGCAAACTCACGTCGGAGAGAACTACGGCAACAAAAATAATTTTACATTCGAAGCCGGCCTCATTTATAAAATGAATAAAAACCTGACGTTGGCATCGCATGTTTTCAATCCTCTCTCAACTAAGCTTACCGATTATAACAATGAACGGATTCCAGCCATTTTTAAATTTGGGATGTCGTGGAAGTTTTCAGAAAAAGTAATTGCTGTTGCTGAAGCAGAAAAAGATCTTCATAATAAAACGATTCTCAAAGCGGGAGTTGAATATCATATTATCGAGCAACTTTATCTGCGCATAGGAATGAGCACCAATCCAATCATGAATACTTTTGGATTCGGTCTTGAATTCGGACAACTGAAGTTTGATTTTTCATCTTCGCTCCATCAAACATTGGGCTATTCGCCACAAGTTTCCATCATTTTTAACTTTGATGAAAAAAAAACTTCTTCATCAATAAAATAAAACAAAATGAATAAGCTAACAAAGGTAAATTCACACTTTTATCGAACAGCATTGAGCTTGCTGTTTTGTTGCTTTTCATTGATTGCATTCTCGCAAAAAACCGATACTTCTAAAATTGATGATGATAATGAAGTCGATCAAAAAATCGAAAACATTGCTGAAGGAACAGATGCAGAACTTGATTACAGCGATTTACTGGACCAACTGAAATTGTATCAAGCACACCCAATGAACCTCAATACTGCTACAGCAGAGGATTTAAAGCAATTAGTATTTTTAAATTCGATTCAAATAACTAATTTACTCGAGCATATTAGCAAGAACGGCAAACTGATTACGCTTTATGAGTTGCAGACTATTGACGGTTTTTCGCTTGATATCATTTACAAAATTTTACCCTACGTTTATGTTTCGGGTGATGTACAACAACGACAGTTTGTATTGAAGGAGGTTTTTCATTATGGGAACAGCCAAGTTATGTTTCGATACCAAAGGGTGCTTGAAGAACAGGCAGGGTTCGCACCTGCCACTGATTCTGCGTTGGCTGCAAGTCCAAATTCGCATTATTTAGGTAGTCCCGAAAAACTTTATTTAAAATATCGATTTAATTATTATAATAATATTAGTTGGGGAATAACGGGAGAGAAAGATTCCGGAGAAGAGTTTTTTAAAGGTTCGCAAAAAAACGGATTTGATTTTTATTCTGCCCACTTTTTTATACGCAATTTAAAATTTGTTAAAGCTCTGGCAATTGGTGATTACAATATTCAATTCGGACAAGGACTTACTCTGTGGTCGGGGCTTGGCTTTGGTAAGTCATCAGATGCTATTGGAATTAAAAAAAATGCTCAAGGGATATTACCTTTTACTTCTGTAGAAGAAAATAATTTTATGAGAGGAGTAGCAACAACAGTTGGCACAAAGCATTTCGATTTATCATTGTTTTTTTCTTCACATAAAATAGATGCTAACGTCTCAGCTTATGATTCGTTGAATAACGAAGCTACTCTCATTAGTTCTCTTCAAGAATCAGGATTACATTCCACCCCTAGTGAAATAGCTGATAAACATTCAATAGGTGAAACTGTAATAGGCGGACATTTAGCATACAGGAACGATCATTTGATAATTGGAGCTACTGCATATAAAGCCAC
>Ga0172375_10001141_pt1 | contig 42718 bp, 39 predicted proteins | sample LakKiv1m_FD_114537 | JGI IMG/M metagenome (GOLD analysis project Ga0172375, IMG submission 114537) | Freshwater microbial communities from Kabuno Bay, South-Kivu, Congo - kab_092012_11.1m | ecosystem: Environmental > Aquatic > Freshwater > Lake | place: Democratic Republic of the Congo... | reverse complement strand
TCTGCCCACGAATGCACGCGAATCAACGCGAATTAAATCAAAGTTCTTTATTCGTGTTCATTCGCGTGCATTCGTGGGCAAATAAGATTGGGTTGCGGGCTTTGCCCGCATTGGACTGTTAGGAAAAACAGCTGGCAGAATAAAGGCCTGACTTTTCTTTTCCCGTCCGAGGCTAACAGCCTCACCTCCCTCAACCTAAACACCTGTCGCGATTTCATCGCGATAAGGTGCCGACGCCTGCGCACCCATGCGCGTCACCGAGATCGCAGCCGCCTTCGAAGCAAAACCGACCGCAGCCACCAGCGGATGGTCGTCCGTCAGCGCCACCGCCAGCGCACCGTTGAACACGTCGCCCGCCGCCGTCGTGTCGACCGCCTCGACCTTGACTGCTGGGACGAACTCTCCTTGCCCGTCCGCATACACGAACGCGCCTCTCGCCCCAAGCGTGATCACCACGCGCTTGACGCCTTTCGCGCAGAGCGCCTCAGCCGCCCGCGCCGCGGAGACCTCGTTCGTCACTTTGACCCCGGTCAGCAGCTCGGCTTCGGTTTCGTTCGGCGTGATCAGGCTCAAGCATGCGAAGAGTTCATCGGGCAGCTCGCAGGCCGGCGCTGGATTGAGAACGACCGGCACGCCCTTGGCCGCCGCCCAATGCGCGGCGCACAGCACCGTCTCCACCGGCGTCTCCAGTTGCATGAGCAAGACGCCCGCCGTCTCAATCGCACCCCGCGCCGCTTCGATGTCCTTCGAGGTCAGCGCGCCATTCGCACCGGATGCGACCGAAATACAGTTCTCGTCCTTCGCGTCGACCATGATGAGCGCCACGCCCGACGGTTCGCTCGCGTCGGTCAGCACGTAGTCCGTGCAGATGCCCTCTTTTTCGAACAGCGACTTCGCCTCGCGCCCGAACAGGTCGTTGCCAACCTTGGCGGCAAACACCACGTTGCCGCCCAACCTCGCCGCCGCCACGGCCTGGTTCGCGCCCTTGCCGCCGGGGTTCATCAAAAAACGCCCGCCCAGAATCGTTTCGCCCGGCGCGGGAATGCGCGCGGCCTTGACCACCATGTCGGTGTTCGTACTGCCTAACACGACGATCTTCTTCATTTGATCTCCAACTTTCATCGTTCAACTCCCAACGAAGAATGCAACAACCTGACCAACCCAACCTCTGCCATTCTCCACTTGAGACAAGCTATAACGAGCGCAAGTCATTTTTTTGAGGTTATTAACAGGGGGTTGGATCTGCTTGCGGAGGAACAGAGCGGGGTCGAACCGTACTTGTCTTTCGCGTTGACATCCGCGCCTTTGGAGACGAGGTACTCCACCGTGCCGAGGATGGCGGCCGCCGATGCATCTTTGTCCACATACATTCGGCAGCGCGCGAGCGCGGCTTTCCCGTGCTGTGCGAGAAGCGCGTCCGCCGCCGTCTGCTCTGAAGCGGTCAACGCAGCGACGGGCGCCGCCAGCCCTGCGGCCTCATCCGCTCCGATCAAGGGGGTGAACACAAAGCAGCAAAGACACAAAGCGAGGAGGCGGGGCACACTTCGGCAAGAACGGCCTGCTGTCATCTTCATGATGAAATCTTTCCTTTTTCTCTCGCGCCAATTGCTGATGCGCAAACTGTAGACCGCACCGCCCTGCGTTCGCAAGCGAAAAGGAAAGAGCACATCTGCGATTCAGTGACCACCCTCTTGAATAAGGCCGATCTGCCAAGAGAACGCCGAAGACGCAGGACCTTGTGCAAAGGACACGCGCGGAGGTTTGACGTTCCGTGTTCCGCGTTTTATTTCATTTCTTCGGCGGCTCCACGCTGAGCTGCATGATCGCCTCGCGGATGCGTGCGGCCTGCTCGGCGCTCATCGTCAGGAAGCGGTCGCGCCCCTTGCCGTCGCGCGAGGGACGGAACCACGTCGCGCCGTTGTCCTCGACCGTCACCGCGCCCGCAGGCGACAGCGCGAAGTAGCCGCGGTCCGGGAACACGGCGGCCAGCAGCGCCGTCGGATCCCACGTCGGCCGGTCGTGCGGCGGAGGGTTGTAGAGACAGTAGGCCTCTTTCAACGGATGGTGCTTCACATAATTGAGATCGCGTTCGATCACGACATGCGGAAAAGCGGCCGCCACGCCGATCTCATAGCCACTCCAGACGACCGGCGTTGGCCAATCCTTCGCGATCGCCTGGGCCGCCGGAACGTCTTTGACCACGTTGTACTCTAAGTGGCGCGTGTTCCAATCGACCGTCTGAAACGCTCCGGCCATGATTGAAAGCAACTTCACTTTCTTGGCGACCAGCTCGCGCCCGCTCAGCGGTGAGACCGCATCCGCCTGCGAGCCCAACAGGCGTTCAAAGTTGGTGAAGAAGCCGGTCTGCACCAGCACGACGCTTCCGTCCGGTTGCGCCGCCAAGAGTTTGCGGATCAGTCCGGTGGCTTCCGGCGCATCCGCCCCGCTCGCCAAATCATGCGGATAGCGCAAGCTGCCGTCCTCGTTCTTGGCGTCGGCCAGCAGATTGAATTTCCCGGGCTCCGGCGTCGCGCCGCCCTTCACGACGCCGATCGGGATGTCCGGCCGACCGTAAAACGTGTTCACCGCATCCACGAACGCGGCGGCCTGCGGGTGATCTTTCGTGATCGTCACGGCGAGCAGCTCGACCGCGCCGCGCGATTGAAGGGCGTGGATCATGCAGAGCGCCATCACGTCGTCGACATCGTTGCCCATATCGGTGTCAAAAATGAGCCTCACGGGTTCAGCCTGCGCACAAGCAACCGTCAACGCTCCCGCCAGCCAAAGATTCTTTATCATCTTTCCCCCTCAGTGCATCGAAACAACAGCGGTGTATGATTGCTTTGTAGATCAAACAACGCGTTTTCACAAGCACGAAGCCAGCGGTCATAAAAAAACCTGCATAGGCATTCAAGTTTCGCAATTTGATAGGTGCAAAAGAAACAGAGCCTACGAAAGAACTTCCCAGTAGCCGAACTTGCGGCCACCGACCCGCCGAAGCCGCTTCGCGTTCTGCAAAGCAGCCAAAGCGCGCTTGACGGTGCGAATGGAAACACCCAGCCGTATCGTCAACTCGTTGACCGTCACAGATGGGCGTTCGCGGCACACTGCAAGAACGCCTTGGGCATTTTTGGTGCCATTCTTCCGATCTATGGTGCCGTGCGTCTCATAAATGGCACCATAATAGCCCTTCCGAGCCCTGCTTTCGTTTACTTCGCCAGATACCGCATAGGCGCTTGCTGACCGTGATTGTCTCTCCGGTTCGCCTTTAACACCTTTTCGCCGAACGGTCGCAACGAAAAGGCAAGCGTCGCGGTCGTCGCGGAAATCGATGCCAGGCCACCTTTCCAGCGCACGCTTAATACCGGAACCGAGGCCATGGTAGGGAAGAATCTTCTTCGCGGCAAACGACATCAGAATCGGGTTGCGAATGTTGGAGTTGCCGACTTGAATCTTTTCCACGGTGAGATTGTTCGGCAGATGGCCTGGGCTGATGATCTCGATACGGTCATCGAAAATGAGCATCCGAATGGCGGCACTGACCATGTAGTCACGGTGAACCAGCGCATTGACCAGCAGTTCCTCGAAAACCTCTCTGGGCACCTCGGAAACGCCGGGCGAGTTCACACTCGCGCCCTTTTCCTGAACTTTGTGCAGATTGCGCATGACAAACGACAGCGCGTCGCCGAACACCTTGTCCAACGGACCGGCGAAATCCTCGCTGTCGGCATATTCGGCCGCAGTGATGGCGGTACCGGGAAAACGAACCGCCTTGACGATAAACTGCGGCACGACCCAATCCGGATGCTCGGCGAACAGCAGCACGCCGGCGAGGTTCAGGCGGCCATCCTCATCGGCGAGGTTCAGGTTTCTGAGCAGACCCGCAAGCTCGTCGGCCGAATCGGGATAGTCGCGACCGTATTCGCGTTTCAGAAAATCGCGAAATCGCAACTTATCCAAGGCGCCGATACCCGCGCGGGTAGGCATCTCGTCGGCATGGAACTGAGGCGAGAACTGAAAAAAACGGCGCAACTCTTCCCTGGAATTGATTCGCCGCTTGTCGGCCCCATTCTTCAGCCAGATCACGCCGTTCTTGTCGAAATAGGGTTTGTCGATACCTTTGGGGACATCGAGAACGATCACGACCCGACCGTTATCGAGCGCCACGTTTTCGGTGCGCACGTCGATAGGGCTGCGCACAAACTGGCTGGCAACATTGCCGATAAGCTGGTTGATACGCCTCACGTCCGCCGCGACAAGGCCGGTCGCCTCGCCGTCGTCGTCGACGCCGATGAGTATGCGACCACCCTCCGCGTTGGCAAACGCGACAATCTCCGCGGCAAGCGAGTCGGGATTCTTGACATCGACTTTGAACTGGCGGGACGAATCCTCGCCAAGGGCGATTTGCTCAAGAAGCGACTGCACGTCTGGGGAGACGGATCTATGGCTGGCTTTCATGCCACTTATAGTGCCTTTATTTGTGCCATTTGTCAAGAATGGCACCAAAAAATTAGTGGTTGATATTTTCCCGCCCCCCATTACAAAATAAAATAGGAATTTAGCGAACAGCTTCGCCACAATCAAAATCTGGAATGGCGGCGGCGCGGACGCCTATCTTGCCACTGCAGAAAACTGGTCGGATAATGTCGCGCCGGTCTCGGGCGATTACCTCGTCTTCGCGGGTTCGACGCGTACGTCCGTGACAAATAACTATGATCCTACGACAACCACATTCAAGATGATCGTCTTCTCCAACAACTGCACAGTCTGTTCCGCTCCGTTTACGGTGTCCGGCAACGAGATTGTCCTGACCGGCTGTGTCGCGTCCGAGTATCCCGCTTTTGCAAACGGCACCCCCGCAATCGGGGTGGCAAACGCTTCCGCTTCAATCACCGATATTCTGGATCTGGACGTCAGACTGCCTAATACTTCTAAACTCGGAGCCTTTACCGCGAGCAACCATCACCTGACGTTTAGGAGGACGGTGACTGGCAATGGCGGTTCGTTACAGTCGTGCGATCAGTATCGCAGCACACTCACTTTTGAGGGGCAGGTGAAGAACTTCTCTCAGGCCAGACGTCCAAACGGCAGCAGTGGTATGATTTGGCTCCGTTCCGCCGCGAACGCATTCACCTCTACGACGTTTAGACACGAATTCTGCGAAGGCTCACTTAAGGCGGACAGTCTGGCTGCGTTCGGGGGACAAGCCGCCGGTATCCTGCTGGGACAATCCGCATACAACACGCCCGGCACGTTCAGCATGAATGCCGATCAGGACACCCGCATCGACGGAAACCTGATCGTCAACGGGCCCCGGTATTATTCGACAGCCGGCACGTTCGAAAATGCGGTGGCGGATACGCTGCTGACCTTGGGCGGGAACATGAATACCGTGACAGCCGTCGAGAGTTCGAACCCTCTATCCAATCTGGGCACGATGGTGACATTCGGCGGCGTGGGGAACGGCGCTTCCCTCGGGAATGTGACGACAGCTTCGACTTGGTTGAACAAGTCCGGCGCAGGCACATGGGAATTCGCGGGCAGTTCGACATCCAGTTCAACCGGCGACGTAACCGTCACGGCAGGAACGCTGATCGTGAACGGCGATTACGCCTCAATGAAAAAGACGACCGTGAAATCGGGCGCCATGCTTGCCGGCACGGGCACGGTCAACAACGTCACGTTTGAAAGCGGATCGAATTATCGGGTTCTCGCGGATACAGACGGCACGCATCCGTTAATCCTGACGGGGAGCGCGTCGCTCGTCGTGAACGGTACGGCAAACCTGAGCGGAAACAGTGATTTCACGGGCGGCACCACAATCTCGGTTGCCTCAAGCAGCACTCCGGGACAGGCACCGGTGCTGGTGAACGATCCGCGCGCGCTTGGTTCGGGCGACGTGTCGGTCCTGAAGGGAACGGTCACGTTTCAGACGAATGACGGATCATTCGGGCGGGGCTCCACACTCACGGTCGGAGAGAGCAGCAGTATGCGGGTGCGATTTTATTGTGTTGAACCTAAATCCGGCGGTTCAAGAAACTACGAAACACGCTAAAATCGCGAAAATGGTTTTGTTCCAGAAGTTCAGAAGGAATACCGCGTTGGAGATGTTCAGCACCAAACAGGTGAAAGCAGTCAGATAACCATGTGTTTTATAATGGCTTCAGCTGTAACATTATCCAACGCGCAACTGAACGTGTTGGGACGGTACCAGTACAACGTCAAGCACATTGGAGTGATCAATCCGAATTGCACTCCGGAGGATGGCGCAGCGCTTGCCGGCTCCTACCGTCCGAATGCGTGGGGGCTGTACGACACGCACGGGAACGTACGGGAATATTGCCTGGACTGGGAGGCGTCTCTGACTGGCGGCGCAGACCCGAAGGGGCCAAACTCGGGCACATACCGCATCAATCGAGGTGGCAGTTGGAACCGTGATGGCTCCGTTGCCGCTTGTGCCGACCGCACGAGCCTTCGGCTCACGCCGGACGGCCACAACGGCAATGCGGGTTTCCGCCTCGTGAGGCACTTGCAGCAGCGCGTTCATGATCGGCGCGGACAACCATTTCGCCGGATACATGGACGAAGTCAGGATTTCCGACGGGATACTGCCGGTCGCTTCGTTCATGCGCTCGATGTTTGTGGGCACAGCCATCTTCCTGAGGTGAAACGATGAATACTATGAAAGCATCTATTGCGCTCGCGGCGGTCACGACGGTCGCGGCGGTCTTGGCGGCTCCATGCGCACCCTACACGGTGCAGGACTGCAAAGGCTACAACTCTTGGCCGATGATGCAGGCGGTCGGCCGACGGCTTGTGTGTACGTACAGCCGCGGCACCGGACACAATATCAGCGAAGGCGTGAGAGGCGTCTTCGCGCGCACGTCAGACGACTGCGGCAGAACTTGGTCCCAGGAGGTTTGCGTGGCCGACGAGCCGAATTACGGCGAAGTGACCATCGGCAAGGGACTGGATGAGGCCGGCAACATGCTGTTGTGGGTGCGCTGTTTAGGTGGTCCGAGCAACCATCACGACCTCTACCGCACGGCGAACGGGGTGAATTTTGAAAAAATAGCCACGCCGACGCTTTCACCGTTCCCCGTGCAAATCACCGATATCTTCCATGTTCCGAGCAAGGGTTTGATGGCGCTTTGGTTCGCCGGTGCCTATAACTCCGACACCGGTCATTCCTGGGGGACGCTCGTCAGCTCGGACAACGGCCGCACTTGGACACAGACAACCGTCGAGAAGGATCTCTCGAAGGCCGACTGGCCCACCGAACAGGCCGCCGCGTATGTCGGCGGCGGGAAGATACTGGCAATCGCCCGTACGGAAATCACGGGATCTGCCGGCGGCGTGCAGTTCCAGTTGACGTCGGCTGACTGCGGCGCGACTTGGAAACGCGAGCGCACCAACATCTCCGACATCATGTGTTCGTCTACGCGCTCCCCGTGCTTGCGCCCGGGCGCGGCAAGTGACGCCGCCACCGATTAAGGATCGCGGCAAGGCCTCCGCCCCAGCTGAAAAGGACAGACGGTCAGATGTCGAGATTGCGGACGTTGAGGGCGTTGTCCTCGATGAACTTGCGGCGCGGCTCGACCTCGTCGCCCATGAGAAGGGTGAAGATGCTGTCGGTCTTGACCGCGTCTTCCAACCGGACGCGCAGGAGCCGACGCTTGGCCGGGTCCATGGTCGTCTCGTAAAGCTGGTCCGGATTCATTTCGCCGAGACCTTTGTAGCGCTGGATCGAAAGGCCCTTGCGCCCGCGCTCGCGCACGATGGCGAGCAGCTCGGGCAGCGCGCAGACGGGCGTCTCTTTTTCGTCCTCGGTCACAAAGGCCACTGGCGTACCGCTGCCGACGCATTGTGCCTCGGTGAAGCCCGCGCCGACTAGCGAGTCGACCTGCTTTTTCAACAGGCTCGCGCGGTAGAGTTCGAGCCAGCGGAAAGGCATCGGCTGGGACGGGTGATAGGTCTGCACCTGTGTCTCGGCAAGGTCGATGGGCTCGCCGATGACCCCCTCCGCAGCGACCCGCGCCTGCGCGAGTTCGGCGTCGGTGTAGGCGTAGGAGAACGTGGCGTCGTCGCCGGAACCCACGACGGTGACGAAGCGGGGGAACTCGCCGGTGCCGGGTTTGCGACGGGCGAAAATCTCCTTGGGGGCCACGCCGCGGCGCCCGATGGCGACGACGGTGGAGTCGATCTGCGCCAGCAGTTCCAGCAGGCGGGCCAGCTCCTCGGCCGTCAGCGTCCGGCCGTCGGCCGTGCGGACAGTCATGTCGTCCGCGCCGAGGAAGAGCAGCTTGCGCGTGAGCTGATCGTCGCTCTCGATGTACTCCTCGCGCTGCTTGCGCGTGATCTTGTAGAGCGGCGGCTGGGCCAGATAGACGTAGCCGTTTTCGAGCAACTTAGGCATCTGGCGGTAGAAGAAGGTCAAGAGCAGCGTGCGGATGTGCGCGCCGTCCACGTCCGCATCGGTCATGATGATGATCTTGTGGTAGCGGACCTTGGCGATGTCGAACTCGTCCGCGCCGAAACCCGCGCCGATGGCGGTAATGAGGGTGCGGATTTCGTTGTTGTTGAGGATCTTGTCGATGCGCGCCTTCTCGACGTTGAGCACCTTGCCGCGCAGCGGCAGGATCGCCTGCGTTTCGCGGTTGCGCCCCTGCTTGGCCGAACCGCCAGCGGAGTCGCCCTCGACGAGGTAGAGTTCGCACTGGGCGGGGTCGCGCTCCGAACAGTCGGCCAGCTTGCCGGGCAGGGCGAGGCCGTCGAGCACGCCCTTGCGGCGCGTCAGGTCGCGCGCCTTGCGCGCGGCGATGCGGGCGCGCGACGCGAGCACGGCCTTCTCGACCACCTTGCGGGCCACGGCCGGCTTCTCCCCGAAGTACGTGCTGAGCTGGTCGTTAACGATCTGGGCGACAATGCCCTCGACCTCGCCGTTGCCGAGCTTGGTCTTGGTCTGGCCCTCGAACTGCGGCTGCGGCACTTTGACCGACACGACGACGGTGATGCCCTCGCGGATGTCGTCGCCGGTAAGCGCCTCCTCGTTGCTCTTCTGGAGGTTGTTGTCGGTGATGTACTTGTTGACCGTGCGGGTCAGGGCAGACCGGAAGCCGGAAAGGTGCGTGCCGCCCTCGATGGTGTTGATGTTGTTGCAGTAGCTGTACTCGATCTCGTTGTACTGCTCGGTGTACTGCATCGCGATTTCGCACTCGACCGCGTCTTTGCGCCCCGAAAAATAGATCACTTCGTCATGCACGGGCGTCTTGTTCTTGTTGAGGAAGCGCACGTACTCGACGATGCCGCCGCTGAACAGAAACGACTCGTCGCGCTCCTTCTCGTGCTCCATGTCGCGGAAACGGATCGATACGCCGCGATTGAGGAACGCCAGCTCGCGCAACCGATTGGCCAGGATGTCCCACTTGAAGGCGTGGCAGGTGAAGATCGTATGGTCGGGGAAGAACGTCACCTTGGTGCCCGTGCCGTGCGTGTCGCCGATGATCTCGAGCTGCGTGACCGGGTGCCCCTTCTCGTAGCGCTGGCGGTAAATCTTGCTGTTGCGCCGGACCTCCACCTCCATCCACTCGCTGAGCGCGTTGACGCACGAGACGCCCACGCCGTGCAGACCGCCGGAGACCTTGTAGTTCGAGCCGTCGAATTTGCCGCCCGCGTGCAGGGTCGTCAGCACCACCTCCACGGCGGGCCGACCCTCGGTCGGGTGCATGTCCACGGGGATGCCGCGGCCGTTGTCTATGACCGACAGCGAACCGTCCGGATTGATGGTGACGTCGATATGCGTGCAATAGCCGGCCAACGCCTCGTCAATCGAGTTGTCCACCACCTCGTAAACCAAGTGATGATACCCGCGCTCCCCCGTGTCGCCAATGTACATGGCCGGGCGCTTCCGCACCGCCTCCATGCCTTCCAGCACCGTAATGTTGGCCGCCGTATAGTTGCCCGCTGGCGCCTCCGCCTGCATGGGGTCTTGCCCCGCATTCAGCATCTCGTCTGACATACTTTTTTCCGTGTTGCGTTGATTTATTCAATATAGCAGAACAGGGGTCTGAAAACAAGCGAAAGCAATCGACGCGCCCGGCCTTTTCAAGCCTGTTTGGAAATCGCTTTCTGCCGTTTCCCGCACGTCCCGGCCCGCTTTTCCAGCCCATCGGCCGAACTCCGAACAAAATAGAGACTAAATGTCTCTAAATGAGAAGCTATTAAGAGTTATTTCGTCTCTTTAATAATGTTGTGACAATATGTTACACACAGACTTATCATACTGACTATGAACAGGTTGCAAGATCTAGTTAACGTGTTTCTGTCAATTGGCATCCATCATGCAAAAAAACAAATCGAACTCAATGAGATCATGAATTTGAGGAAATTCGACTCAGAGAGAAAGGAGATTCACCATGAGAACCTATTTGACCACCCTCAACAATCCGTGGCGCGTGTTCGACGAGTTGATGACGGATTTCCCTTTCGACTTCCTCAACAACGCGTGGCGCGCCCGTACCGGACAGTATCCGCGAGTCAATGCGTGGGAGAGCGAAAAAGGCCTCGTTTTGGAAGCCGAGATCGCCGGCGTTGATCCGGACAAAATGGACGTCTCGGTGGACGCCAACGTGCTCACCCTCAAGGGCGAGAAGACGCTTTCGGGCGGGGCCAAGACGGAGTTCCAACGGAGTTTCTCGTTGCCGTTCGAGTTGGACAGCGAAGCGGTCAAGGCCACCGCCAAGAATGGCGTCCTGACGCTGACGATCCCCCGGCGCGCGGGAAGCGAGAAACGCAAAATCGCCATCGAGAAACAGTAACCCTCTCATCGGAAGGAGAAACGCCATGAATCTGATCAAAAGAAATGAACAAGAGGCCCGGAGCATGACCCGCCCGGAAGTCTCTCCCGTGACCCGGATCGACGAAAGCGACGAAGCGTTCGTGCTGACGCTCGAACTACCGGGCGTTGCCGAGAAGGATATCGCCCTGACCGTCGAAGACCGCACGCTGTCGGTGACCGCCGACAACACGGTGGAAGCCCACCCGGATTACACGCTCGCGATCGGCGAGATTCCGGAAGTGAACTATCGCGCCGCTTTCGAACTGCCGGAGCGTGTCGATACGGCCCGCATCCGCGCCGAACAGCGCCACGGCCTGCTCGTCCTCACGCTGCCGAAACGCGAAGAGGTCAAACCGCGGCGGATCGCCATCGCGGCGCAATAAGGCGATTGCGGAGCGTGGGCCGGAAGCGGCTGGAGCCGACTGGGCTCCGGCCGTTTTTTTTGGCCCTGCGAATCTTTGCACGCGCCCTTCACTCACCCTTTGAAATCGGCTATACTGCCGTTTTCAAAGGACTTCTCCGACATGTCGACGATTCAGGAACAGCTCGACCGCCTCCAGAACGGTTATTTGCCTACTCCCGCCGAATTGGCTTGCCTTCTCAAGGCCCAAGGCAAAGCCTGCGAACTGATCTATGCGGCGGCGGACGCCGCGCGCGAGCGCCATGTCGGAAATGACGTCCACCTGCGCGGCATCATCGAGTTCTCCAACGTCTGCAAGAACCACTGCTGGTACTGCGGCATCCGTTGCGACAACGACCATCTCGAGCGTTACCGCATGCCCGAGGACGAGATCGTCGAAACCGCCAAGAACGCGCAGCGTTGGGGCTGCGGCACCGTCGTGCTCCAGTCCGGCGAAGACCCGTTCTACACCGCCGACACGTTGACTCGTCTCCTGCGGCGCATCAAGGCCGAAACCTCGCTCGCCGTCACCCTCTCCGTCGGCGTGCGCCCCCGCGACGAACTGGCCGCGCTGCGCGAGGCCGGCTGCGACCGCTATCTGCTGCGCTTTGAGACCACGTCCAACGCGCTCTTCTCCGCCATGCACCCCGACGAAAGCTTCGCGCACCGCATCCGCTGCCTCACCGACCTGCACGAACTCGGCTACCAAGTCGGCAGTGGTTTCATGATCGGCCTGCCCGGCAGCACGCCGGAGATGATCGCCAACGACATCCTCTTCGCCACGCGGTTGGAGCTGGACATGATCGGCTGCGGCCCTTTCCTGTCGCACCCCGACACCCCTCTCGCGGAAAAGCCGCTGCTCGACGACCATCGCGTCTATTACAAGACCATCGCGCTCCTGCGCCTCCTCAACCCGGACGCGCACATTCCCGCGACTACCGCCTTCGACGCCCTCGAACCCGACGGTCGCAACCTCGTCCTCCGGCGCGGCGCCAATGTCTTCATGCCGAATGTCACGCCCGGCAAGTATCGCCGTCTGTACCAACTCTATCCCAACAAACCGTGCGTCGACGAAGAGGGTGCCGCCTGCGCCATCTGCGTGCGCGGCCGTCTCGCCCAGCTCGAACGCCCGCTCGGCACCGGGCCCGGCCATTCCGTGCGGCGGCGGCAAGGAGTCTCATGACCATCATTCTCAACGGCAAACCGCGCGATGCGCGCGCGGTCACGCTCGCCCAGCTCTTCGACGAACTCGGCGTCAACGCCGCCAAGAAAGCCGTCGAGTTGAACGGCACCATTGTGCCAACCTCGGCTTATTCGACGACCTCCGTCGCCGACGGCGACCACATCGAAATCATCCAATTCGTGGGCGGCGGTTGAGACCGGGCGGGCACACAGGCCCGCCCCTGCCGAACCCCGAACCCCAAATCCCGAAAACTGAACCCTGAAAACTTTCCTATGAATCCACTCGTCATTGCCGGTCGCACGTTCAACTCACGTCTTTTCATTGGAACCGGAAAATTCGGTTCACACGACCTCATGCGCCAAGCCATCGAAGCCTCCGGCTGCGAACTCGTGACCGTCGCGCTCCGCCGCGTCGACCTCGACAAGAACCCCGAGGGCGACCCGTTGATCTCGCGCCTCGACCCCGCCAAAGTGGTGATCGTGCCGAATACCAGCGGCGCCCGCACAGCCGAGGAGGCGATCCGCATCGCGCGTCTCGCTCGCGCCGCCGGCGGCTTCGACTGGGTCAAGTTGGAACTCACCCCCAACCTCCACCACTTGTTGCCCGACCCCATTGAAACCCTCAAGGCCGCCGAGGTACTGGTCAAGGAGGGCTTCAAGGTCCTGCCCTACATCAACGCCGACCCTGTGCTCGCCAAACGCCTCGAAGAGGCCGGCACCGCAGCCGTCATGCCCCTGGCCGCGCCCATCGGCACCAACCTCGGTCTGCGTACCCGCGACATGATCGAGATCATCGTCGCCAACGCGCAGATTCCCGTCGTCGTCGACGCCGGCCTCGGCATGCCCTCCCACGCCGCCGCCGCCATCGAGCTGGGCGCAGACTGCGTCCTCGTCAACACCGCGATCGCGGCCGCCGCCGACCCCGTCGGCATGGCCAAGGCCTTCGCCAAGGCCGTCGCCGCCGCCGAGGAGGGCCTCGCCGCCGGACCCCGCGCGGCCCGCGCCGCAGCCGACGCCTCCTCGCCCCTCACCGGATTCCTTTGGGAAAAGTAGCCCGCACCGTTCCGGCATGAAAAAGCTGTTCGTCATCCAAACCGCCGCTCTAGGCTACGACTTCGCCGTCAAGCACGGCGCGGACGCCATCGGCGGCCTCGGTGCGCAGCCGCTCCGTCCCGTTTTTCCCGCCGTCACCTGCACGGCGCAGGCCACGCTCCGCACCGGTCTGCCGCCCGCCGGACACGGCATGGTCGCGAACGGCTTTTTCGATCCGGTGCTCCGCAAACCTTGGTTCTGGGAACAGTCCTCCGCCCTCGTCTCCGGCCCGCGCATCTGGGAGTCTTTCCGCAACCGCGGCGGCACCGTTGCCCTCGCCTTCTTGCAACAAAGCCTCGGCGAGTGCGTCGACACCCTCGTTTCGCCCGCCCCGATCCACACGCACGGCGGCGGGATGATCATGGGCTGCTACAGCCAGCCAGCCGACTTTGCGGAACGGCTGACCCGCATGGCCGGACGCCCCTTCCGCCTCCACCGCTACTGGGGCCCGCTCGCCTCGGTCGCCAGCTCGGACTGGATCGCCGACGCCGTGTCCGGCCTGCTCGCCGCGCCCGACGCCCCGGACCTTTGCCTCGCCTATCTGCCCGGCCTCGATTACGACCTCCAGCGCTTCGGTCCGGAACACCCCAAGGCCGACCGCGCCTTCGCCGCCGTGCGCCGCGAGCTGGAACGCCTTTTCGCCGCCGCCCGCGCCAACGATTATGAGGTCGCCGCGTTCGGCGACTACGCCATCGCGCCGGTCACCCTCGGCGCCGTCTTCCCCAACCGCGCCCTGCGCGACGTCGGGCTGCTCGCCGTCCGCAACGTGCGCGGCATGGCCTACCCCGACTACTACCGGAGCGCGGCCTTCGCCGTCGCCGACCATCAGGTCGCGATGGTCTCCTGTTTCGACCCCGCCACCCTGCCGCGCGTCGCCGAAACGCTCCGCGGTCTCGACGGCGTGGCACAGGTGCTCGACCGCGAGGGACAGGCCGCACTCGGCGTCGACCACCCTCGCGCGGGCGACCTCCTGCTCGTCGCCCAGCCCGGCGCGTGGTTCGCCTACCCGTGGTGGCGCGACCCACGCGAAGCCCCCGACTATGCGGGCCACGTCGATATTCACAACAAGCCTGGTTACGATCCCTGCGAACTTTTCTTCGGTCGCATCCCGCTGTGCGTCAGCCAAGACACGGTCAAGGTGCGCGGCACGCACGGCCTTGTCGGGCCGGGACTGGAAACCGCTCTGTTCTCCACGCTTTCGCTCAAGGTTGACTCGCTTCTCGGCCTTGCCCAAGCGTTGCGCGCTTGGCTGGCGACATAACACGCGCATTTTTCCGCATTTTTACGAGCCGCCTTTTGCCTTGAATCCAACTGCGAATCAAGGCAGAATATGCGCCTGTTTTGTCCCCTACGGGGCGCATGACCGATTTTTTTCACTCAAGCCACTCGGGCAAAGCCATGCCATTCAAAAAATACGACACGATTCTGGTCATCAATTCGGGCAGTTCTTCGCTTAAGTTCATGCTGTTCAGCATGTCCACGGAAACCATGTTGGCGAAGGGCTTGGTCGAACGCATCGGGACACCCAATGCCAATCTCGTGTATCAGCGCAACGGCGAGCCCAAAACCCAGCAGGGCATCGCGGCCGAGAACCACGGCAAGGCGTTGGCCATGGCGTGCAAGATGTTGTCCGATCCCGCGACGGGCGTCCTCAAATCCCTGAAAGATGTCAACGCCATCGGACACCGCGGCGTCCACGGCGGCGAGGAATTCTCTGATTCAGTGGTCATCACCGAGGACGTGAAAACGACCATCAAGAAGTGCGCGGACCTCGCGCCGCTGCACAACCCCGCCAACCTCGACGGCATCGTGGCCTGCGAAACGGTTTTCCCGAACGTTCCGAACGTGGTCGTCTTCGATACCGCCTTTCACCAGACCATGCCCAAACACGCGTTCATGTATGCGATTCCGCAGAAGTACTACGACGAGTACCGCATCCGCAAGTACGGTTTCCACGGAACCTCCCACAAGTTCGTCGCCAATGCCGCCGCCGAATTTCTCAAGAAACCGCTCGAAGAGTTGAACCTCATCACCTGCCACCTCGGCAACGGTTCATCCATCGCCGCCATCAAGAACGGCAAAGTGTTGGACACCACAATGGGACTGACCCCGCTGCCGGGCGTCATCATGGGCACGCGCTGCGGCGACATCGACCCGGCCATCATTTTCTTCCTCGCCCGCAAGGGTCTGACAATCGACGAAATCGATAACGTGCTGAACAAGCAGAGTGGCCTTCTGGGTATCAACGGACTCGGCAGCGGCGACATGCGCGACACAGTCAACGCCGCCGCGCAGGGCAAGGCCGCGGCCGAAAACGCGCTCAACATGTTCGGCCACCGCATCGCCCTCTATGTGGGCGGCTACTATACGCTGCTCGGCGGTGCCGACGCGGTCATTTTCACGGGCGGCATCGGCGAGAACAGCCCGCCCGCCCGCAAGACCATCGTCTCGCGCATCGAGGCGATCGGCTGCAAGCTCGACGAAGTCAAGAACAAGGCCGTCATCGGCACGACGGGCGTGATCAGCACCGACTCTTCCAAGTTGCCCGCCATTGTCATTCCGACCAACGAGGAATTGATGATCGCCCGCGAGACGTTTAGGATACTGACAATTTCTCCCAAGAAATAGATTTCAAAAAAAGGTCGCCGTTTCCGGCGACTTTTTTGTTCGTAACGCACAACCCCCATCCGGAGCACACATGAGCATCCTCGACACCATGATTCCGCGCGCGAAAGCGCTGAACAAAACCATTGTCCTTGCCGAAGGCATGGACCCCCGCGTCATCTCCGCCGCCGTCAAGGCCAAGAAACTCGGCATCTGCACGCCGATCGTGCTGGGTACGCCCAAAGAGATCGCCGACGCCGAAGCCCAAGCGGGCATCGCCTTGGCCTCTGCCGACATTCAAGTCATCGACTACACGACATCCGATCTGCTGCCCAAGTTGGCCGCCGCTTTCTACGAAAAACGCAAGGCCAAGGGCATGACCGAAGCCGAAGCTCTCGCCACCGTCAAAGGTAAGCGCCTTTATTTCGGCAACATGATGGTCTCGGTCGACCTTGCCCAAGGTTTGGTCGCGGGCTCGATCGCTTTCACCGGCGATATGCTGCGCAGCGCCTTTCACTGCGTCGGCACGGCCAAGGGCATCAAGCTCGCCTCATCGACTTTCATCATGGACCTCAAGACTCCTACGCCGGCCGGTGATTCGACGCTGCTCTTTGCGGACTGCGCGGTCAATCCCTGCCCGACGGCGGAGGAACTGGTCGACATCGCCCACGCCACGGCAATCTCCTGCCAGAAGCTGCTCGGTAAGAAACCCAAGGTGGCCTTCCTCAGTTTTTCCACCAAGGGCAGTGCTTCCCATGAACTCGTGGACAAGGTTCGCACCGCAGCCGAACTGACCAAAAAACGTTTCGCCGATCTCAAGTTCGACGCGGTCGTGGATGGCGAGGTGCAGGCGGACGCCGCACTCGTGCCGTCCGTCGGCGCATCGAAGAATAGAGGCGGCGCGATTCAAGGCGATGCCAATGTGCTGATCTTCCCCGACCTGCAGGCCGGCAATATCGGCTACAAGCTCGTCCAACGCTTGGCCGGTGCCACGGCCCTCGGTCCGGTCATCCAAGGTTTGGCCAAACCGGTGAACGACCTTTCGCGCGGTTGCAGCGACGACGATATCGTCGGCACCATGTGCATCAACGCGCTGCAGAGCTAGCGCGCGGTCGCGACCTATCGCTGCCAAACGCCCGGCCGACAACAAGCCGGGCGTTTTTATTTTCGAGACGGCGAGGCCAGCGGCACGACCTTCGCCGCTAGGTCGGTCGCCACGGGGCCGGGACGGAGCGTCAGGCGGCCGCCCGACGCGCGCACGGTCTCGCGCCGCTGCGGCACACCGCGCCATGTCTCCCACCACTCGACCGAATAGTCGCCGTCCGAGAAACCGTCGAGCGTGTAGGCGGCCGCCGGAAACGGCCGGATTTCGTCGGGATGCTGCGCGTGGTTTTCGACGCGGATGCGGTGCGCACCGGCGGCCACCGGCACGCGCACGTCCTCGTCGTACACCGATTCCCACAGCTTCCATTGCGGCACGTAGCGCCACGACTTGCCGCACTGTTCGCCGCACGGCAGCGGACGTTCGAGCGCGAGGCGGTCGTCGACAAAAATTTTGAGCAACCCCGAATTCGACACGCGGTCGACGCGGATCACAAATTCCCCGTCCGCGGGATAGGTCACCTCGAAGGTCGGGGGATTCACCAGATCGCGGTGTCCGGCGCCGTGCAGCTTGTCGAGCAGTTCCGCATCGTTCGAGACCGCGCCCTCGTCCGAGACCGCGAAGACGTGCGGCTTGCGGAAACCGTTCCACTGCGTGAGGCAGTAGTCGTGCGTCTCCAGCGCCACGTTCAGGTCGTTGTTGGCGTAGCTGTGCGTCTGCACGTAAGTCAGCTCGGGGATCTGCCAGCAGGCCTCGGGGCCGGTCTTGGACCACCAGCTCGTGGAGATCAGATGCCCGTAGGGGTCGAGCGAGGCCAAGAAGGGCGCCATCTCGCGGTGCCACGCGATGATCGTCTCCTGCTTCGTGTCGGCCCAGCCTTCGAACTCGTTGCCGAATTCCCACGCGAAGACGTGCGGACTGTAGCCCCAGCGCGCCACCGTGTAGCGCAGGCGCTTGCGGTAGAGCGTCTTGGCCGATTCGTTCGTGAACCACTCGCCCGCCGTCTTGCACGGGCCGCCCTGTTCCGCGTTGAAGGGGTTCGCCTTCCCCCCCCCCTGCCGAAAGTCCTGGTGTGTGTCCATGCAGAGCTGGTAATACATCTCGAGACGCCCCGCGTCCTCCAGCAGCCAGTCGAGCTTCGCGGCCTGCGCCTGACGGTACCATCCGAGCTTGGACTCCCACTCGAGCCCGAGCCCGCTCTTCGACATCCACCAGCGGTTCCAGTTCTCGCCGTTCGCCGCCATCTTCTCGACGATGTCCTTCACCGACATGCCGTTGCTGCCGTGGTAGATCGGCACGTTGTGCCCGAGCGGCACGAAGCCCTCGCCGCTGTCGAACGCGAAATAGTGCGGATCGGCCTTGCTTACGCGCACGAATCCCTGAGCTTTCTTGTCCGCGAGCACGTTGATCGGATGCGGCACCGCGAAGCGCGCGGTACCGCTGCGGTCGCGCGCCGCGAGCGTCAGCTTCACGACCGCTTTTTCGCCGACCTTGAAATCGCGCCACTTGGCGAATTTGGCCTCGAAATGGTGATGCGCGACCCCGCCGTTCGAGCGCAACGAGCAGAGGCTCTCTCCGCGAAAGACGACGGCCGGTCCGCTCTCGCGGCCCACAAAGGTCTGGCGGAAAACGCCCTCGATCGACTTGCCGACAGGCGCGTCTGCCGCAGGCTCCAGATAGACGCGCCGTTCGTCGCCCGTGGCAACGGCGGTGGACAGTGAACCCCAGATGCCGTCGCAAAGCCGTAGTTCGCCGCTTTTCTCGACCTCCAAGCGCACCGCGACGTCCGCCGCGCCGGGCGTGAGCGTCATCGCGTAGCGCAGTGGCGGCGACCCCGCATGAGTACCCCACTCCCCCGTCACGCGCAACGCGCCGTCCGCACCGATCTCTTCCGCTCCGACCTTGCCGCCCTCCAGCGTCTCGTAGACATAGGCGTCGTGCCAGAGAAACAAGCCGGCCTCCAACGTCGGCTGATCCTTCGGTTTCAGCGCAAGGTGTCCCCGGCTGTCGCACGTGAACGTCCCCTGCTCAAAAGCCAGCGCGAAACCGCCCCCCGCCCGCTTTTCCCAAACAGGCTGCGCCGCCGCCATCAACGCCGACAAACAAACGGCACCCCCGCCGACAAACATTTTCTTACATATCAGCTGGTCTTGTTGTTGACGTAAAGTGTCGCGTCATAAGTACCGCCGGTGGGCGCAATGGTCCCGCTGTTCCAGTTTGCCGATGTTCCCCATTCCGAACTTTCGATACTGGTGCGGGCCTCGCCGCCGACAAGGTCGCAAAGCATCGTGATCTTGTAGAAGGCGAAGGCATGGGCCGGAAAGCCCGCCTGATGGCGATCAACCACCGACGTCACGATGCGCGCCCGCACGTCGTAACCACTCTCTTCGCGGCATTCTTTCTCCGCGTTCTGCGCCGGCGAGAGACCGATGTCCGCATAACCGCCCGGAAGCGTCCAGCGCGGCGTCGAGGCCTCCTGCACCAGCAGGACGCGTTCGTCGCGAAAGACGGCGGCGCGCACATCCACTTTGGGTGTCGGATAGCCCGGCTCGCGCGGCCACTCGAAGTCCGGCGCGCGCACGGGATCGCGCAACAATTCGTCGGCGATCTCGGCGATGCGCCGGAAGTGCTCGCGGTTGAAGGGGTCCTTGGTAAAAGCCCGGCCCGCCTGCGCGATCGCCGCCAACACACGGGAAATCTCCAACATCGTCCGCATGCCCGTCCTCCTGATCCATGCACAGCCTCGGCACGACCCGAGTTACCCCCTTTCATACCATGTCGGCGCAATCGACCCCAAGCATTTTTTCGCCCACTTTTCCGCACGCGGTCCTTGCGGAGATGGGCGTCCGGGAGTAAAATAGGTGCTGCTCGTGGGGAGCAAACCAAGGAAGGAGGCGAGCCATGAAAACCTTCGACGTACAAACGAACACGCACGATCAGTTCGTGAACATCACGGACCAAGTGCAACAGGCCGTCAAGGAACTGGGCATCACCGACGGCGTGGTCACGGTTTTCACACCGCACACCACCTGCGGACTCACCATCAACGAGAACGACGACCCGAACGTCGCCAACGATCTGCTCCAGCAGTTCGACGCGATGGTTCCCTGGCAGCAGGAGTTCTACGCGCACGCGGGCGGAAACACAGCCGCCCACATGAAGACGACGCTGGTCGGCTCTTCGGTGCAACTTATCGTGGCCAAAGGAAACATCCAACTCGGCATGTGGCAGGGTGTCTACCTCTGCGAGTTTGACGGGCCGCGCATCCGCCACGTGTGGATGCGCTGATCGTCGCCGCATGGCAAGGAGAAATCCACATGGGGCACTTTGACGTCCCGACCCGCACGCGCGACCAGTTCGTGAACATCACGGCGCAGGTGCAGGAGGCGGTCCGCGCCCTTGGCATCGCCGAGGGCGCGGTGACCGTGTTCGTGCCGCATACCACGTGCGGGTTGACCATCAACGAGAAGGCCGATCCGTGCGTGGTGGCAGACATGATCCGCCAGCTCGACCTCATGGTGCCCTGGAATCAACCGTTCTATGAACACGCCGAAGGCAACTCGGCCGCGCATCTGAAGGCTTCAATGATGGGTTTTTCCGCCACGATTCCCGTGACGGGCGGACACCTCGACCTCGGCGTCTGGCAGGCGGTCTATCTGTGCGAGTTCGACGGGCCACGCACGCGGCGGGTCTGCGTAAAATGAGAACGGCACGGACGCCGCTGCGTCCGTGCCGACATTTCATTCGGTTCAAATAGATATGCGCGAGCCTATTTTTTCTTGTCGAGGCCGTTCGCGGCGATGATGCGCTGAATCTCGACCTTCAGCTTGAAGTCGTCGGGTACGACCTTGTTGCGGGTCAGCACGTCGCAGGATTTCTTCAGGCCGAGGATGTCGCCCTTGCGGTCCTGAATCTTCTGCGCGTTGAGACCGGCGAATTCTTTGAGACACGCGTCGGTCAGCTCATTGACCACGCGCATGTATTGATCGGCCTTGTCGTAGGAGACGACCTCCAGCATGCGCTGTAGCGCGGCGACCTTGTTGGCGTCGCCGGGATTGGCCAACGCAAAAAGTTTCGCGGCGGTCTTCTGGCGCAGCGCCATCACGTTCGCCTCGTTCGCCGCCGGACCGCCGTGGGTCGTGTTGGCGTAGCGCGACGGAATTTCGCGGAGCCAGATGTTCCGGAAGTGTACCGGGTTGCCGTGGTCCTGCAACTCGAGAGGGCCTTTCACCGCGTGCGGCGCGAGCGGCCGACGGTGGCAGTGCGTGGCCATTCCCTCCATTTCCCAGTGGTCCTGCACCAGCACACCGTTGAGAAAAACAGTAACCGAACCCGGCCATTTCAGGTTGTTGCCGTCCCAGATCGGCTGGTGAAACACGATGTCGTAGGTCTGCCATTCGCCCGGGCCGCGCGTCGGATTCACCTGCGGCGGGTTTTCGGCGTATACTGCGCCGCACTGTCCGTCGGAGTAATTGGGGTTCTTGTTTCCCTTGTCGTTGTCCTCGCCCCCGGTCTCGTAGGAGTCCAGCACTTGGATTTCGTAATTGCCCATTAGGAAGACACCGCTGTTGCCGCGTCCCTGGCCGTTTCCTTCAACGTGCGTCGGGGTCGCAAATTCCAAGTGGAGCTGGCAGTCGCCGAATTCCTGCTTGGTGCGGATATACCCGGCCCCTTTGACCGATTCGAGCGCGCCGTTCACGAGCTTCCATTTGGTCGGCTCGTTGTCCTTGGTGCTCACCCAGTTGTCGAGCGACGTGCCGTCGAACAGCACTACCGCGTCGGAGGGCGGCTTGCCGGGATCGGCCGTGACCTTGGCCGGATGCGGACGGTTCATGTCATGCACCGCCCACGCGTGCTTCGCATCCGGCGTATCGCCGTAAAGTCCCGCCATTGCGACCGTCGTCGTCAACCCGACGGCGAGCGCCACCATCATCTTCTCCGCCTGCTTCATTCCAGTCCTCCCAGTTTGTTACAAAAAAATTGCCGGGCAACCGTATTCCGGTTGTCCGGTTCTTATTGTGGCAAAAAAGGCCACGCTTGGCTACTCCCGTAATCGGTCAGTCGGCATTCGGTTTGCGACAGGTGGTGCGAGTTGAAGCGCGTGTTGTGCGCGGAGCGTCGGGAGCGGGGGCGCCTCGCCCCCGTTGTGAACGGTTGTGCAAGGCAGGCGCGCGGCCGATGACGAGACGACCGCCTGCGGCTCGACGGCTGTTCGACTTTTCGGGGGCGTGGGCGCCCCCGCTCCCAATCTTGCGACAGTCGTTCTCCTGAAACGCAAAATCCTCGCATCCCCTGTCGCCAACCGAATACGTTACTGTACAGTCAACCCGCCGCTCTCGTCCTGCTTGCGGACGAGCCAAACGATGGGCGGCACGGCCATGACGACGCAGAGCGCGAAGGCGAAGCCGACACCCTGCAAGATGATCAGCCAAGGGATGCTGAGCGAAACCGGCAGACCGCCGAACATCATCCACGCGCGCGTCCAGCCGGTGAACGTCCAGCCGATGCAGAACCCCGAGACGAGGCTGAGCGCAATCCCGCACAGGCCGACGATCAGCGCCTCGCCCAGCAGCATCCGCCCCAACTGGCTGCGGGTCATGCCGACCGCGCGCATCACCGCGATCTCTTTGGCCGACGCCTGGAACGAGGCGATCAGCAGCGTGATGATGCCGGTCGAGAGCACAAGCAGCGACCAGAAAGGCGCGCGGGCCATGTCACCGATGAGCTGCGCGCCGTGCGCGATGGTGCCGTCCTCGATTTCGTCGCGGTGGTGAACGCGCACCGTGTTCGCGTCGTCAATCTCGATCGTCTTGCGGATTTCGGCCTCCAAAAGCTGTCCGGCAGGCAGTGCGCCCATCTTGCGGTATCTTTCGCTCAGGTTCAGCCAGAAGAAACAGGTCGTATCCGCGTTGCCGCTCAGACGACGCGCGACTTCTTCACTCACGAACACCGGTCCCATCGTGCCGCCCGGCATGCCGTTGCGGCCGCGCAGTTGTGCGCGGGACGTCACCAGATGCCAGTTCACGTCCGCGACGCCGACGATTTTGAACGACTCCGTCCGCACCGGTCCACCCATACCACCGGGACCGCCCGGACGTCCGTCGCCGAAGCCTCCCGGCCCGTCGCTGGGCCTCCCGCCCATACCCTCCGGACGACCGCCCATGCCCCCCGGTCCGCCGCCGCGCAAGCCGCGCCCGCGCATCGGACGCCGTTTGACGATGCTCAGCTCGTCGCCCACGCCCAGTCCCGTCTCGCGCGAGAACATTTTGGTGATCACACACGCGCCCCCCGCGGCAAGCGCGTCGGCGGCCGACCGCCGGTCGCCCGCAAGGAAACGAAACGGCGCGAGCGGTCGGTCGCCGCCGAAGACGACTTGCGGATCGGCCCCGAGGAGCAGCACGTTGGGGCTCATCGGCACCTTGCCCGAAACCCTCATCACCTGCGCCGTGAGCGCGTCGGTCAGATAAAACTGCGCCGCCTCAAGACTCAGGCACCGGCCTCCGTCCACGCCCTCCAGTTTGGAGACCTTCTCCGTCGCCTCTTTCGGCACCCCGCTCGGCAAGAGCGAAACGATCACGTCGGGGAACTCATGGCTAGGAATGAAGGGTGCCATCATCGATCCGCCCCAGATGTGGGTCGCGGCGTACGAGCCCAATCCCACCGCCAAGGTGATCACCATGCCTGCCGTGCGCGAGAAATTGCGGCTGACGCGGCGTCGCAGCAAATGCGGGTCGAGCCCCAAAACCGCGCTGATCGCCGGGCCGGCCACCCGTTCGACGATCCGCACAAAGAAGGGCAGGAAAAGCAACAGCCCGGCGACGTGCATCGGAATGCCCACCGCAAGCAACAACACGCTGCGCGTCATGGCCGAAATGTGCAGCGGGAACGCGAGAATCAGCATCGGAAAAAGTAGCGCAAAACCGAGCAGCCCGCGCCAGACGGGCAGCGGCCTCTCCCCGGCCTGTCCCTCGGCCAGCACGTCCAGCGGACGGATGCGCATCGCGCGGCGGCAGGGCCAGTGGAGGCTCAGGGCCGCCATCAGCGCCACGCCCGCAGCCGAACAGACCGGCGTCATCCATCCCAACATCACGCCTTCCGGAAACGCCTCCGGCGTGCGCCGCACGAACACTTCCAAAATCCCCCAGCCCGCGAGCAGGCCCGCAGCCCAGCCGACAGTCGCAATGACCGCACCCTCCAGCATCACCACGTGCGCCACCTGCCGGACCGTCATGCCCGCCGCGCGCAACAGCGCCAATACGCGCAACTTCTGCTCCACGCCCACCGTCAATGCGTTGATGAGCATACAGAGGGCCGTGAGCACGGAAAGCGTCAGCAACAGCGGTGCCTGCCGCTTGAAATTTTGGAGTTTGTCGCTGGCGTAGTCCGACTCGACGTCCCTCGACGACACGGCCGTGCAGAGCGGACGCGGCGCAGGCGGCGGCTCGCCGGGTGCCGTCGCTTCTGTCGGCGCAGGCGGCGAAAGACGTTCAACGGTCTGTTTGATCGCCTTTGCCGCTTTTTCGTCGCGCACTTGGCAGAGTAACAGGTTCGGCTGCGGATCGTACGCCGCCTCGCCCCACGCCTGCCGCATCGCGCCAATGGTCGCAAACGCGGTCGGGAAGCCCCGCACCGTCTCGTCGAAGTCGATGATCGCCGTAATTTTGACCGTCACCGTTCCCGAAGGTGTGATCAGCACGAGCGGCGTGCCCAGCGGCGGCGGCGCGAAACGTCGCGGCTTAAAGACTGCCGAGCAGACCGCCGCCTCCAACTCCCCGCTGTTCGGATCGGGCCATTTGCCCGTGACCTTCGCCGACGCGTAGGGACAGCCGGACACCGGTGCCAGCATCATCGTGGCCATCAGCGGCGGCCCTTGCAGCACACGGCCGTCCGGCCGATAATCGAGCGTGGTGCGGATCGTCTTGCAGGCCAGCGCGGACTCGAAGCCCGGCACGTCCCGCACCGCCGCCACCAGATTCGAGGGGATCACCGCCATCATCTGCTCGCGCGAGGGCCGCATCATCGCGCCCATCGCCTTGCGGTCCATTTTGACGCCCACGCTGCCCGTGGACACCCAGCAGGCGTAGGGCGCGGTCATGCGGCGGACCTTCTCGCGGCTCTGGCCCGCCGAGGTGACGGCGAGCCCCAGCGACCAAACGACCAGCCCGGCGGCGGCGGCGGAAGCAGGTCACCTCGTTGTCGTTCATTGTCGAGATGGAAACCCCGCCGACGCGGATGTCCCCGCCGTCCGACGTGATCAGTCCCCCCAACAGATGAAGCAGCGTGCTCTTGCCCGAACCGCTTGGCCCCATCACCGCGTCGAACGCGCCGCGCGACAGTTCCAAATCGACGCCGTCGAGCACCAACACCCGGTTCGCGCCTTCGCCAAATCCCTTGCTGAGATTCGACACCTCCAACGCCCTCATTCCATCGTCCGCCATGCGACACGTCCTCCACAAGGATTGATTTTTAAATTAAACGCCCTTTCATCGCCTTGGGTTCACCTATTGTTGCTGCGGGCGTGCTTCCACGTCAGAAGAGGTCGGCGTGCGTTCCCGTTCGAGTCAGGTAAAGCAACAGCCTTCCCTTGTCGACTTCGTAAAGCAACAGCCAGTCCAGTGCGATGTGGCATTCGCGGCAACCTGCGAAGTTGCCGGAAAGCGCATGGTCGCGGTTCTTCGGAGGCAACGGTTGTTCGGCAGCCAGCGTCAGCACCACCTGATCGAGCAAGGTCATGTCATAGCCACGCCTGATGGCTCTTTTCAAGTCCCTGCGAAATGGGTTGGACGCAACAATCTCAAGGCTCATCGTCCATCTCCTCCCTGACTTCTGAAAGCAGGTCGGAAAACTTTGCGTACCGTTTGCCCTTCTGATCTTTTCTCAACCGGCGGATCTCTTCCATCGCCTCAAGCGTTTCACGGTTCTGAACGAGACGGGACGGCGTAAAAGGCAAACGTTGTTCGCGGACCGTTTGACGGGCGAAGCATACAAAAGCCGACGACAGGTTCATCCCGAAATCCGCAAAGATCTCCTCGGCTTCCTTTTTCAACTGCGAATCGATCCGGATGCTTAGATTAGTGCTGGGCATTTCGCGAACCCTCCTTTAATATGGGAGCCATTTTATGGTGTTTGTTCATGCATTGTCAACATATTGCATATACAATCAACGCCATTCTTCGCTCATCCGCAGATTCGCACATTCCGTGAACCGAATACGTACAGCGGCCGTTTAATTGAAAAGAGGTTTATTATGCACGTGTTGTCTTCGCTATCTTGTGTTGTCGGTGCTTCACTGATTGGGATCTCTTCGCTTCACGCCGCCCAGGCGACTTTGCCCGAGGCTGCTCAGAAGGAGGCTCAGACCGCGATCGAGAAGGGCCTCGCCTGGCTCAAGGCGAACCAACAAGGCGACGGCCACTGGTCGGACGAGAAAAACCCGGCGATGACGGCGCTCCCGCTGTGGGCGCTCGCGGCCTCCGGCTCCGGCGCTTACGCCCCGCAAATCGACAAGGCCGTAGCCTTCGTCCTTTCCAAGGCCCAGCCGGACGGCGGCATCTACGTCCCGAACCCCGAGCGCGGCGGCGCGGGCCTCGGCAATTACAACACCTCGATCTCCATGATGGGTCTGCAGGCCACCGGCCGCAAGGACGTCGTGCCCGTCATCCTCAAGGCGCGCGCCTACACCGCCTCGACCCAGCTCACCGGCGACGACGAGCACGCTGGTGGCTTCGGCTACGACAGGGGCGGCCGCCGCCACACCGACCTCACCAACACCGGCATGGCCATCGACGCCATGCGCCGGACCCAAAGCGTCGAAGACCTGCGCCCGGCCAGCGAGAAGCGCGCCGACCTGAACTGGGACGCGGCTCTCAAGTACGTCGAGAACATGCAGCAGAAGGAGGGCGAGGACAAAGGTGGTTTCCTCTACGTGAAATCGTTCGGCCCGGCCCCCGCCATGGGCGGCAAGCTGCCCGGAGGCGAGAGCAAGAACCCGGCCTTCAGCGGTGGCCAAGGCGGACAGCGCCCTTCGGGAGGCCCCCAAAGCGGCCGGCCGCCCCTGCGCTCCTACGGTTCGATCACCTACGTGGGCTTGCTCTCCATGATGCACACCAACCTCACCCGCAACGATCCGCGCGTGATTTCGGCCTTCGACTACTGCACCAAGCACTGGACGCTCGACGAGAATCCCGGCCAAGGCGGACAGGGTATCTACTTCTACTACAACGTCCTCACCCGCGCCCTGTGCGCCGCCGATATCGACGCCATCCCGCAGGCTTCGGGCGGTTCGCTCGCCTGGCGCGAAGCGCTGATCAAAAAGGTCGCCAGCCTGCAGAAGGCCGATGGCTCATGGGTGAACGAGAACAACCGCTGGTGGGAGAACGACCCCGTGCTCGTCACCTCCTACAGCCTGCTCGCCATCGAGTTCGCGGCCGGACTGACGAAGTAGCGGGAAGAAAGAGGGGTCGGGGTTCAGAATACAGGGTTCGGGATTCAGGGTTCGGGGTTCAGGGTTCGGGATTCAGGGTTCGGGATTCAGGGTTCAGGGTTCGGGGTTCAGGGTTCGGGAAATCGGAGGGCGGGCGGAAACCGTCGATTCGCATTCATCATTGGACATTCCGTGTTGGCTATTGGATATTCTTCCCGGCTTCCCAAACCTGAAGCTCGTCTCCGCCTCTTCTCTTTTCCCCTATTGCGACACCAGCCGCCTGACCGTCTCGCGGTCCTCGGCGTCGGCGCGGGTACGCTTGGCGAGGTAAAGCTCGTATTTCGCCTTTTCTTTCTCGTCCCACGCGTTGGCCTCGACGTAATCGCCGCAGAACGGCACGCCGAGATCGACCCACGTCGCAAGCCGGGCCAAACCCTCGGTCGCCAGTGTCTTGCAGTGGCCTTTGTCGAGCCTCTCCGCGAAAAGCCGACTCGTGTTCGATCCCGCCGAGTATGGTTTCTGAACGGGCGGTGCCGAAGCGGCCGTGACCCAGTTGAGCACCTTGTTGTCCGCGTCGCCACGCCAGCGCGAAGCCGGATCTTTGTTGTCGGGATGCGCGTGCGTCAACGCGAGGTACGAGCGCGTCCACACCCGCTTCGCGGCCGGATCGACCACGGGCGCGGACGTCAAGTCGGGCTTTTTGTCGTCTTTGCCGTCGTGGCACGACACGCAGTGTTTGTCGAGCACGGGTTGAATTTCTTTGGGAAAACTGAAACCCCTGCGCGGACCGAAAACCGGCGCAAGCGGTTCGGCGCCCGACGCCAGCGCCAACGTCGGCCGGGCCGTCGCGAGCGGCGCACTGTTTTTCGGTTCGTGGCAGCCGACTCACGAAGCGTTCTCGCCAGGCTGGAGCGTGGTCCAGCTCCGCATGGTCTGCACCATCCGCCCCTTTTCGTCTAGTAGCATGAAGTAGACCGGTTTCCGCGCCTCGGTCGAGAAGAAGACCGACCCGTCCTCACGCACCGGCGCGTCACCCACAAGAATCTTCGGGTCCCACGCGCCGTTGCCGACCGAAGGCGGCGTGGAGATGAGCGCGCCGCCGCCGGGGCCGCCGTTGCCGTTGCTGCCGATGCCCGCCGCGCGATAGTCGAGCCCGATCACGCGCAGCGTCTTGACCGCCCCGCGCAGCACGCCCGCCATGGCCTCGCCCACGTAGACGTCCTGCACACAGAAGGTGCCGCCTTTCGCCGCGTAATCGACGCGGTTCGGGCGCGGTGCCGGACGCGCGCGCGGCCGCAGCGGCACCGCGCGGCCGCAGGCGAGACCGTGCCGCGAGACCAATAGCTCGCGGTGGCCGTCCACATCGAACCAGTAGAGGCCGAAGCCGGTCATGCGCTCCTGACGATGGCGGTCGCCCCAGCCGTCGGGATTATACGTCGCGATCAGGCTGCTCCCATCGATCGGATAGGGATAGGCGAAAAGGTCGCCGTCCTGGCCGAAGGCGTCGATGACGACCGACTTCGTGGGCCGCACCGGCGCGACGAGCGTGACGCCCTCGGCCTCCTGACGCCCTTTGGCGGGATCGATCAAAATCAGATCGCCCGGCTGGCGGGAGTGGTGCCCCGTGGCAATCGCGAAAATCCGACCGTTCCCCGGAATGCTGCGGGCGTGGATGATCGTGGTCGGAAACCACGAGTTCTCGCCGTACACGGCCGACTGCTGCGTGCCGTCCGGCTGCATCTGGAAGAGCGGCTGCGGGTACATCTGCGAGCGGTCGTTGTACTCCCAGCGTGTGTAGAGGATGCGGCCATCGTCGGTGATCGTGGGATAGTTGTCGTGAACCTGATCGAATGTGAGGCGCAGGATCCGCGAGCCGTCGCGTTCGCAGCGGTAGAGGTTGCTAACCTCCGTCCACCAGCAGTCGACGATCTGCATGCAGCGCGTGGAATTGAAGAGGATGCCGCCGTCCGGCAGATAACACCCCTCGCAGTCGGCCACCCCCGCTCCATGCGTCAACTGCCGGATCGCGCGCGAAGCGACGTCCATTTCGTAGAGGTGGTAGTCGTCGCCGCGGTCTGAATTCCTGAACGCGAAAAGGATGGCCTTGCCGTCGTAGTCCACGTCGACATCGCGGATCACGCCCTCGGCGGCGTTGGTGAGCACAGTTTCGGTCCAGAGGCCGTCGCGCCACTCGGCGAGACAAAGTTTGCCGCCCGCCCGAAAACTACGCTCCGCCTGGGCATCCGTGAGCGCCTCGGTGTAGGCGTAGTGTGACCCGCCCATGACGAAGTGGCGGGGATAGACGAGGAGGGGCATTCTGACCCGCACACCCGCCAAACGGTCGGCGCGACGCACCGCACAGGCGGCCCGATAGGCGGCCACGCGCGCGGGATCATCCGCACCTTTCGCCGTCGGCAATCGGCGGAAGCGAACGGCACCGTCGGCGGACGTGAAGAGCGCCGGACCGTTGGCCAGAATAAGGTCCTGCCGCAGCCAGTCGGCCAACAGTTCGTCCTGCGCGTCGAACGCGCGCCACAGCGTTTCCGGCGAGCACGCCTCCGCTTCCGACACGGTGCGTCCCAAAAGCGCGGCCGCCCACGCGCGTGCTTCGGGGCACACGCCCGGCGCATCGGCTCCCCCGCCGAACACGCCTTTCGCCGCCAGCACGGCGGCGGTCACGATCCAAAACCCTTTCATCCCCTGCCCCCCCTCATTCCATCAATATCGTCCCTACCGTACACTATGTCCGTACATTTGGCAACCCGATTCAAACGCCGCAGAGACCGAGCCGCTCAGCGCCGCATGGTCATGGAAAACGTGTACTGGTCGTAACGGTAGACACCGCGCACGAATTCGAAAGGCTTCGTGTCGCCCCGTCGATATGTCAGGCGTTCGATCACCAACACCGTTTCGTCGATGGGCACCCGCAACAGATGCGACTCTTCGGCAGTGGCTTTGCCGGCGCGGATCGATTCCATGCCGTGGCTGATCGCGATGCAATATTTTTTCTCGAGCACATCGTAGAGCGATTTTGAAAAATCCTCCCCCGGCGAGACGCCGAGGCGCTCGGGCAACTCGGAAGTCAGCAGCACGAGCGGGAAGCATTGGTCATGTCCCCTCAGACGACGGATCTGCAGAAGGCGTTCGCCCTTGACGAGTTCCATCTGGGCGGCGAGCACCGGCGGAGGCACGTGCAGTCCGACGTGGACGATCTCGGTCAAGACCTTGCGTCCTTTGAGCCGCGTTTCTTCCGAAAAGCTTTTCATACGACCCAAGTCTTCGGTCAGCGGCGTGGCGATGACGCGTGTGCCCAAGGCGCGGCGGCGCTCGACCACGCCCCGGTTGATCAAGCTGTCGTAGGCCTTGCGCACCGTTGCGCGGCTGACCCCGAAACGCTCCACCAACTCGATCTCGCCGGGCAGGAGCGTGCCGACCGGACACCGCGACCGGATGCGGTCGTGGATGATCGTCTCCAACTGCTGCCACAGCGGCACGGCGGACGCCATCTCCAAATGCAAAGGCTCGTCCTTGCGGAATAACGACAGTGCCGCGCCCCCATCCGTATCGGCGGTTTTCTTTCTCCGGAGATTTCTCATAGGTGGTAGGTTAACACAGATTGTGCAAGACCAGCCATCATCATGTTTCACAGAACCGCGTGAACCTTGCGACAGGCGGAAACGTTTCATCAGCAAACACGCATTAACCGCTGGAGTTTTCGATCATGTTGAAAAATGTTCTTGTCGGGTTCGCCGCAGTTTGTGCGGCCGTCTGCTCGGCGCAGACCAACGCGCCGCTCGCGCAGACGGCGTCCAACACCAACACCCCCCGCTCGCAAGCCGCCTCCACCAACAACGCGCCGGTCGACCTCGGTGTCGTGTTCGTCGAAGGTACGCCCATCTCCAAGTACCGCGCGGAGACCGTATCGACCGCGACGTTTTCGAACGCCAAGCCCGAAGAGCTGCCTCAAACGGTGGATGTGCTGACCGAAGATTTCATCGAGGAGATGAACCCGACCGATCTGCACGACCTCCTGCGGTATCAGGCCGGCATTTATACGGGCGGCAAATCCATGGTCGACCGTACCTCCGGACAATACACCATACGCGGTATGTCGGGAAGCGATGCCATGTTGAATGGCACGCTTGGCTTGGCAGGCCATCTGGGAACCTTCATGGATCCGACCGCCCTCGAACGCATCGAAATTGTCAAGGGGCCGGTCGGCTCAACAATCGGCGGCGCAAGCTCTACGCTGGGGCCCTATGGGGCCGGCGGGTCGGTCAACCTCGTGCTCAAACAACCGCGCCCCGACGTCGCTTTCATGAACGTGGACACACGCTCTTCGTTCAGCAAAGATTCGCAGCGCTATCAACTGGGGTTCGACCTCAACGAAGTCGTCGTCGAAGACAAATTGACCGTACGCCTGCCGGGGCATATCGACTACAACAAACCTTTCTGGCTGCCCGATTCTTATCGCTGGCGCGAGTCATTCTTTCTGGCCCCATCCATGTTGTGGGAGGTGCGCGACGACCTGCGGATCGGCGTCAACCTGACATTCCAATACACGGATCAACCCGGCTATCAAGGCATTCCTGTTTATAAGGGAAAGCCCTACGGCGGATATGACTGGAATTCCGACATATCGAAGTCCGACATGCGCGACGTTTATATCGGCCACACCATCGAGTCGTACGTCGAGTGGGACGCCAACAAAGTCTGGACGCTCCGCACAGGGGCCGGCGTTTCCCAAGCCGATGTGGAATTCGAACACCTGGGGGCCAGTGGCTATGCGAACACATCGACCGGAACGCTCCTCTCGCAACCTCTGGCCACTCCTTACGATCATCAGGAGGGCGATATGCTCCATCGCCGCTACAACGCCTATGAACGCGCAACGGCCACCTACGAGACCGGCCCGGTGGAGCATCAGACCGTTCTCCAAGGAGATTTCTCCCGTAAGGCTTCGCAGGGAAAAAGTTACTTCGAATCGGTCGCTTCACCTGATGCGACCCATACGTGGGTCAGTAAAAATTATCAGAACACTCAACTCGACAAATTCGGTTTTCTTGCACAGGACTACATCTCATGGTGGAAATTCCGGGTTCTGGGCGGCGGCCGCTGCGATCACCACGAAAGCGACCAAGGCCATTCGAGCGACAATTTCAGCCCTCGCGGGGGTCTCTCATTCCTGCCAACGGATTGGCTGGTTTTCTTCGGGAACGTCTCTTACACGGAAGCCCCCAATTTCGGTTACAACGACATCAACAACCAGGAACTCACGTCTGCGTGGGAAGCCACGCAGTACGAAACGGGTCTCAGAATCGCGCCGGTCGACACGCTCTGGTTTTCGGCGTCCGTTTTCGACATTCAGCAGAACCACACGCCAACCGCACTCTCCACGGATAGAACCCGCTATACGGAAGAAGGAGAAAACGAGTCGAAAGGCGTCGAACTTTCCCTCACAGGCAACATCTTGGACAACTGGTCGGTTTTCGCCTCCTACGCGTACACCGAATACGAAGACAAAACGAAGAACAAGAAATTCGACCGCTATCCGCCGCACGCCGTGACGCTGTCGACGTCTTACCGCATTCTCCAAGGACCGCTCGACGACATCGTTTGGGGATTCGGTTATCGTTACCGTCACAAATATATGGAAACAATAACAGGCAGTTATATCGGCGAGGACTTCTACATCGACGATTCACACGTCTTCGACTGCTCGATGGACATTCCGCTGCACAAGTTCGGCGGGCCAAAAAACGTGACGTTAATGCTGGCCGTCAAAAACATTTTCGACGAGCAATACATCGAGTCGAACAGACACTACTACCAGTGCTTCCCCGGCGATCCGCGCACGTTCGAGATCGGCCTGAACGCGAAGTTCTAAGCGGCCTGCGCGATAGCCGCGCGTCGGCCGCGCTGTCGGACATTGATCATGCGGCAGATCGTGACCAAGTTGGAGAGCGCGATCATCGACTCGAGCACCGAGCCGCCGATCGAGCCGCTCAGCAGATTGTTGACGAGCCACAGCAGCGTGCAGACCAGCAGGACCGACCGCAGAACCACGCCCTGCATCCGAAACACCGCCACCGTGGCCAGAATGGAGGCCGTGATCGGAAACCAGCCCAGCCAGTTCGTGGCGCAATACACGCCCAGCGCCAGATTGAGCGACACGAATACCACGATCCATACCGGCGATCGCGAGCGAATCGAGGTCAGGTTGCGCAGGCACGAGACCAGCGCACTCCCCGAAGCCGGGAAATTGCCCAGCAGCCAGAAATGCACGCCGTAGGCGATGCTCTCCGCCGAGCTCAGCACTTTCAGCCGCGTGTCGTTCTTCTGCAAGAACGCCGCGACTCCCAACACCAGCGCCGCGTAGCCGACAAGCTGCGTCGGCGAGAAAAACGATCCGATCATGACACGCTCCATCGAAATGAAGGCCGCGTATCATGCGCTTTCGTCGACGCGTTGTCCAGTTCCGTGTGATTGCCGTCCGTAATCGGTTAGCGACAGGGGTGCGAGTGTAGAGCGTGTGGGGTGCGAAGCGACTGGGAGCGTGGGCGCCCCGCCCACGTTGCGAAAACGCAGGCTAGGCGGGCGCACAGGGAACATACAACGAGAAGCTGCGGCGCGTCTTGTGACCCCCAGTCTCGCGGGCGGGGGCGCCCGCGCTCCTAGCCTTGCGACACCCTTTCATCTCAAACGCGAATTCCTCGCATACCCCTGTCGCTAACCGATTACTTGCCGTCCTTACAGGAAGAGACGGCGGGCGTTGGCCCCCGTAAGGTCGGAGAGTACGTCGGGTGGAATTCCGCGCAGCGCCGCCACTTCTTCCAGCACGCGCGTCAGATTCGACGGCTGGTTCAGCGGCTTGCCCTTGGCGTCGACGGCCGCAGGCACCCCCCCAACCGGGAAGAGATCGGGCGCGTCGGTCTCCACCAGAATCTGGCTGTCCGGGATCTCTCGCGCGGCGATCCGTATCTTCTCCGCCCTGGGGTTGCATACCGAACCGGCGAAGGAGACGCAACCGCCCATGCCCAGAATCCGTTTGAGAATTTCGGCGGATCCGCCGAACCCATGCGCCACGAATCCCGGCAGACGCCGCGCGCACGGCCCGAGCGCCTCGATCAGACGCCCCCATGCGCGAGCACCGTGCAGCACCACAGGCCGACACATCCGTTCGGCGAGTTCCAACTGACGGCGAAGGACTTTCTCCTGAAGTTCCATCGGGATGTCGTCGAGAACGCCGTCCAAGCCGATCTCGCCAAGTGCAGCCGTCGGGCACGCATCAAGAAAGGCCTCCAGCGTCTCGAACCAATCGACGGGGAGAGACCGCACGTACCACGGGTGGACGCCGAACGCGGGGACCAGCACAAACGGCAGCGGTGAAACCGCCAGCCGCCGCGTGGTCAACCAATCGTCGGGCGTGGTGCCGCAGCAACAAATGCCCGTTACGCCAGCTTCGGCGGCGCGCCGGACCACCTCGTCCAACACCCCCGCCAAGCGGGGGTCCTGCAAATGTGTGTGCGCGTCGAACACCATCGCCCCCGCGATTCGCCCAGCATGCGCCGTCGGGCGTTGAGCGTTCGGTATTTTGCGTTTACTTCGCCGCGATCTGCCCGGCCTTGGCCAGCCTCTTGGCCTCGACGCTCTGAATCTCGGCGAAGCCCTGCGAGCTGACCGGATTCAGGCCGTCGCTGGCCTCCATCGACGAATCGGCCTCGTTGTAGATCGACGCCTTGCAGCCGGTGAGCGCGTTGAAGAAAAGGTTGCCCTTGTACAGGCCGACTTCGACCGTGCCCGAGGCGTGCTTGGCGAACGTGCCGATCGCCGCGCGCGCCGCCTGCGTGGCGGGGTCGAAATAACGGCCGTCATAAATCTGGTCGGCAACCAGCTTCGAGAGCTGGCCGAAAAGCAGGCCCGCCCGGCGGTCCATCGTGGCCTGATACACGTAGCGCAGGCAGGTGCCCAGCAGCTCCATGCCCGGCGCCTCGTACACGCCGCGGCTCTTGGTGCCGATAATACGGTTCTCGAGGGCGTGTTTCATGCCGATGCCGTTGCGGCCCGCGAGCTTGTTGGCCAAGCGCATCGCCTCGAGCGGCGTCACGTCCTTGCCGTTGAGCTGCACGGCCCGACCCTTGGCGAAACGGACTGTGACTTTCTCGATCTTGTCCGGGGCTTCGCGCGGCCACACGCCCATGGTGGGCTGCACGATCAGCATCGAGGTCTCCATGCTCTCCAGATCTTCGGCTTCGTGCGAGAGCCCGGCGAGGTTGGCGTCCGTCGAATATTTTTTCTTCGCGCCAACGAAAGCCTGAATGCCGTACTTCGCGAGAAACTCAACCATCTGCGTGCGGCCCGGGAACTTCTTGAGCAGCTCCGCATCGCGCCATGGCGAGTAGACCTTCATCGCCGGTGCGAGCACGTTGGTGTAGCGCTCGAAACGCATCTGATCATTGCCGCGGCCGGTCGCGCCGTGTACGAGCACTGTGCATGCGCGCTTCTTCATCTCCGGGATCAGGCCGCGCACCGTGACGGCGCGCGCAATGCCCGTCGAGTTCCAGTAGCCGCCGTCGTACATCGCCTGCGCCTCGACCACTTGGAAGCAGGCTTCGGCCATCGCATCCTTCAGGTCCACGATCACCGTGTCCACGCCGCAGGGAGCCATGCGCTTCTTGATGTCGTTGATGTTTTTTTCGTCCGGCTGGCCGAGATCGGCGGAGAAGGCGACCACGTTCACGCCCGCCTCCATCATCACCTTTGCGATCGTCCGGCTGTCCAGCCCGCCCGACACGCATGCGCCCACCGTCAAACCCTTCAAATCCGCCAATGTTAGTGCCATAACGCAAATCTCCTGTAAAACGGAAAACGTGGTGTAAGCGTACCGCCTCCCTTTCCCGAAATCAATTCAATACGACGCGACGGCACCTGAGCGCGATTTTAAAGCCGCGTCACTTTTCCGACAGGCGGTCGGAGGCGTTCAACGTCTTCAGCACCTCGGCCGACGACCGCCGCACCTCGCCGAAAAGGTCCCCGCCGCAGGCGTCCATGCCGACAACCGCCTCGAAGCCCTCGACGTCGAACTGCCACAGCGCTTCGGCGGCACCGAATTCTTCGAGCAGACTCACGCCCTCCACGCGCCGGACACGCTGCGCCAGCAAAGCGGCGGCGCCGCCGACGGCCTGCAGGTAGGCGCATCCGAATTCGGCGCAGGCGGCCCGCGTCGCGGCACCCATGCCGCCCTTGCCGATGATCAGGCGCACACCGTGGCGGGCGATGATGTCCGCCATGTAGGGCTCTTCGCGCATCGAAGTGGTCGGCCCGGCCGCCACCACGCGCCAGCCAGGACCTTCCGGCACGACCACGGGACCGCAGTGGAAAAGCGCCCCGTCCCGCAACGAAACCGGGCACGTCCCGCCCTCGGCCAGATATTTGTGCAACCGGTCGCGGCCGGTGAACACGCGGCCGAACACCTGCACGACTTCGCCGACGCACAGGCCGCGCACCGCCTCCTCGGAAAAGGGATACCGGAGCTGCTTCATCGTCACCCCAACCATTCGACGCCCGAAGCCGTCGCACGCACGCCGCGGCGCCGACAGGCCCAGCACATGTAAGCCACCGTCACGAAATACGAGGCGGGCAGGCGCGTGCGCGCCGCGATCTTGACGCCCAGCAGCGTCGTCTTCCCGCCCATGCCCATCGGCCCGATGCCGAGCCGATTGGCCTCGTCCAGCACACGCCGTTCGAGCGCGGCCAGTTCGGGTACCGGGGAGGCGTCGCCCAATGGCCGCAGCAACTGGCGCTTCGCGGTCAGGAACCCCTCGCCGCGGTCGGCCCCGACGCATACGCCGAGGATGCCCGGCGCGCAACCGAAGCCCTGCGCGCGCCAAACGGCCTGCAGCACGCACTTCCGCACGCCGTCGAGATCGCGGCCCGCGTGCAGCTCGTCGTCGGGCAGGCTGAACTGCGCGCTCATGTTCTCGCTGCCGCCGCCCTTTTGAATCAGCCACACCTCCGTCTGCGGACCTTCGCCCTGCTCGAAGTGGCACACGGGGCAGCCCTCCGCCACATTGGTGTCGACGGAACGCCCGGAAAGCGCGTCGATCGTATTCCGGCGCAGCCATCCGTTGCGCGTGGCCTGGGCGACCGCATCGCGCGCGGCCTGTTCGAGCGCGCGCGCGTCGGCACCAGCAACCGGTAGAGTCCAGAAAAAGGTGAGCGTGCCCGTGTCCTGGCACAGCGGCGTGGATTGCCGCCGCGCCAACTCCGTGTTCGCCGCCAAGGCATCGAGCAACACCCTTGCCCGCGAAGCCGGTGCCTCGGCCGCAGCCGCGTCGCGCAAGGCGACCTCCACGTCCGTCGGCAGGTCGCTCGTCGTCCGCCGGATCAACTCTGTCAGTGTTTCCGTCCAGTTCATCGTCGTGCAAGCAGCCCGTCGGCCGCCTTCCCTAAACCAAATGAATCCAAGGGTTGCTCCGTCCCACCGCGTCCAGCAGCGGCGGCAGGCACTCGTCTGGCACACAGAGCGAGCCGAAACCCTTTCCCAGCGCCACGTCGGGTTTGGCGAGACCGTGGTAGTCCGAACCGCCAGTGGCGAGCAGGTCCAACCGTTTCGCCATGCGCAGCAGCGCGATTATCTGCTCGGGGCTGTGCTCGGAGTAGTACGCCTCTACTCCGGCGAGACCGAGCGCTTTCAACCCGACCAGCGAGGCCTCCAGCTTGGCTTCGTCCCGCAACCACGTGAAGGGATGCGCCACCACCGCCACGCCGCCCGCCTCGCGGATCATGCGGATGCCCTCCGCCGGATAGAGGCGATACCGCTCCACATAGGCCGGTCGACCTTTCGCCAGATAGCGCTCGAACGCCTCTTCCGTCGACGATACGCAGCCGCGGTCGATCAGCGCTTGCGCAAAATGCGGTCGCCCTACGACGCCCTCTCCGGCGCACGCCTGGACTTCGCCCCATTCCAATTCCAAACCCAACTCGTTCAGCCGCGCCAAAATTTGCTCGTTGCGCCACGCGCGACCATCCAGAACCCGGCCTAAATTCTCTCCGACCAGCGGATGCGTGGGATCGACGCCGTAGCCGAGGATGTGAAGCGTGCCCGTGCCCTCGTCGAGCGCCGCGCTGATCTCCACGCCCGAGAAACCCGTCATTCCGTTCGCGCGGCAGGCAGCCAAAAAATCCACCGCCCCGCCCATGTTGTCGTGGTCGGTCAGCGCCATGGCCTTCAGCCCCGCCCTCACCCCCCGCGACACCAGCTCCTCCGGCGTTTCCGAGCCGTCGGAGTTCGTCGAATGCACATGCAGATCGATCATAACGACTCGTGTACGGTGTAGGTCCTTCGCACCTTCTCGGCGGCCACGCCAGCGAAGTAGGCCGCAATCGCCGTATCGTATTGAGCCGTGTGCGCGAAAGCCTTTTTCATCAGCGCGAAACGCGTCTCAAGGCTCAGCGCGCCGCGCTGCGCCGACAACTCTCCGAGCAGCGCGCCATAGTCGGCCGGATCGGTCACCGACGCCACGCGCAGATAGTTCTTGGCCGAAGCGCGGACCATGCACGGCCCGCCGATGTCGATGTTCGTCCGCGCAAGTTCGGGGGTGACGTCTGCGCGGGCCACGGTCTGCTTGAAGGGATAAAGATTCACGACGACCATATCGATCGCCACCGCGTCCGTGCGCGCGAGGTCCTTCTGATGCGCCTCGTTGTAGGTCTCGCCGAGCAACCCGAGATAGATCTTGAAATCCAACGTTTTGACAAGGCCGCCCTGCATCTCGGGCTGGCCGGTGTAGTCAGAAACAGAAACAAGGTGCTTGCCCGCCTGCTCCGGGCCCAGAATCTTTTCGACTGCGGTATACGTGCCACCGGTCGAGTAGATCGTCACGCCCGGACACGCTTCGACCAACCCCGGCACGAACGTCTCAAGCCCCTTTTTGTCCGACACGCTCATCAGCACGTGCCGCACCGCCACCCGCCCGTCGATCTCGCCCACCACATTCAAAGCCATAAAAGTCTCCTTCCGCAATCTTTTTGACCGCCTTGGTTCATAGCATAGAAAATAGTCGGACGTTTTGCAAGTTGATGCACCCCGTTGAATCCGCTTCCTTGACCGTTTCGAGCGCTTGATGTACGTTTTTCGCAGATCGAACACCACAGGCCGCCACATTGCGCGGCAGCGTCTTCGAGGAGTTCTCGCGACATGCCCACCCCGCACGCCCAAGCCGTTCTCGCCCTCTGCGACAAACTCGCCGCCACAGGGCATACGGTCATTTCGGCCAACACGGACGAACGCGGCACCCCGCAGGTCTTCGCCCAATCCGAAACGGGCGAACTGGCTTTCTACTTCATGAGCATCGGAGTCGCCGAGCCGACAGACGAGAAGCGCGCGCAAGCCCTCGCCTTGGCCGCCAAACACGGCGTGTCCGCCTACTGGTGCCGCGCGCCGCGCGCGGACGGCGCGCCCGATCCGACCGGTATCGAGATTTTCGCGCTCTCCCCGCAGCCGACAGCTCCGCTCACCGGATGAAGATCTCCGTTCCGTGCGGCGTCTTCAGCCAGACCTCCTTCGCCGCGGCGTCCTCCAGAACGTACGACGCCGGCGACGTGCCGCCCGCGTTCGACCAGACCGCGGCGTGCGTCGACAGCGTTCCCGCCACGTCGATCAGCAGCGCGGACGACGGCGGCGCGGAGGTGCCCGTCACGATGAAACGAACCTCGTCCGGCAGGACCAAGTCGCCGCCGACCGACACGATAGAAACCGCGCCGGCGTCGCCAAAAGCCGCCTCCAGCGTCGAATGATCCTGCAGAGCAAGGTGATTGAGTGCGAGAGCCGCGGTGACGGTTGGGCCGAGCACGCCCGAAGCCGTGACCACCGTCTGGCTGACGGAGGTGCCGCCGACCGCGCCGGACACATAAACGTTGGTGGCGTTCACGTCCAGCCCGACCATCCGCACGGCTCCCGTATAGGCGTTGACGAATCCCGCGCCGTCTCTGTCCAGCGAAACCGTGCCCAGCGAAAGACTCGATCCGCAGCGCGTCGGGAACCACTTGCGGTTCAGGTAGCGTTCGGTCGCTTTGATTTCCGCGTCCGTGAGCCGGTTGGTGTAGATCAGCACCTCGCCGAGTTCCTGTCCGCCGTTGAGGCGCCCGTCCGAAGACGCGTAGCACGAGGCGAACCAGTACGCGCCGGCCACGCCGTTGGTCGCGTCGTCGGCCGCCGAGACCCGCCACGTCACGAGGTCGTAGTCGCCGCAGAGACCCGTTGTTGCGCCGTTCACCGAAACGCCGTTTGTCCACGTCTCGCCGTTGCGGACGAGACCCGTCTCGGACGTCGGATGCCAAAGCGAATCGGTGGGCACCCCGCCGTACGTGCCGCTCGCGCTGCCGCGGTGGAAATACCGGGCCGACCCGTTCGCCTGATTGTCGCCCAACAGGAAACCGCCACCGTTCTTGCTGCCGATGACCCAGAACACCGTGCGGATATTGGTCTGATAATTCTTGAAGACCAACAGGCGGTTTTCGTTCACTTGGCCGGTCTGTCCCAGCTTGCCGAACTCAAGCACCGGCAGTCCGTTGACAGCATTGCTGACGACCAGAGGGCGATTGTAGGCGTTCGTCGCGAAGAAGCCGGAGTTGTCGCCCGGCGAGCGGCGGTCGTACCAACGGCTCACGTCGTTGGAGTTGGCCGTGACGAAAGAAGCCGCGACCGTGGCGTCGACCCAGATCGCCGGGTTGCCCGCAGGCACGCGCGGCATGCCGTCGAGCGGCGTGACGGTCAGCGCTCCGTCCCGAATGGAAACGTCCGTGCCGTCGGACACATCGTCAACCAGCAGGCCGCCTGCCCCGCGCTTGACCAACCGACCGCCCAACACCGAGGCCACCGCGCCCGTCGCCCCCGCATCGACCGACACCGCGCCTCCGAGGGCGGAGGCGGCGATGGCATTGGGAAGGAAAGCGTTCGTCGCCACAAGCAGCGTATTCGTGCCCAACGCGACCGCAGCCGTGCCCAGCGCGCGGTCGGTCGAAACGACCGCCGCGCCATCGACGAGCGACAGCCCGCCCATCTAGTTCGTGCTGGGTTGCGCGAATCGCAGCAGCCCGCCGCCCGTCAGCGAAAGCGTACCGGTGCCGAGGACGCCGGACGAAACGTTGTACACGCCGCCGGTCAGCACTTCGAACGTGCAGTCGCCCGCGCCCATTCCAGCGTGTAAATTCGCACTGTTTCCGATCATGTTGAACGTGCCGCCGTCCGCGACCGCGAAGCGCTTGCCGCCGCTCTCGATGCCCGCGTAACCGGTGACGGTCACCAAATTCGATATGATCGTAAAGTCGCCGCTGCTTTGAACAAAGATTTCGCCGATGGACGTACCGCCACCCGCCATCAGAAGACGTCCGCTTCCGTTGACGACCAGTTTCTTGCCGCCGGAAACCACGCCGCCCAGTGTGCCAACGGCCGGCGCGGTTGCGTTGATCGTAGAGTTCGAAATCAGTGGCAACGCGCAGTTCATCGTCGTGGTGGCCAGGAAGGATACCGTTCCGCCGCCCAAGGTCATCGTGGCGCTGTCGAAACCTGCACCGTCGTAGACTTGGATGAGCCCGCCGCTCGCCGTGTTCATGCGCAGCGAGGTCGTGCCGCCGATGCCGCTTACCACGACGCCGTTCGACGCCGTGAGGGAACGCATGCCGTCCAAGCAGATCATGCCGCTGACGGGCGCGTTCCATAGTTGCGATTCCGAGAGGACGAGGCCACCCGAACTTTGGATGTTGAACTCTCCACTTGCGCCGTTTTTGGTGATACCCCCCGCGCCGACCGTCAGCTTGCCGACGCCGTAAACGCAGTAACGACCGGTCATGTAGACGTTAAATCCGTAAACGTATGCATCGGCAGTCAGCGTAATCTCCTTGTTGGTGATCACCGCGATCGCCCCGTCCTGCCAGTTGGTCGCGACGCCCGAGGCATTCAACCAGACGCCCGCATCAAACCAGTTGCCCTTCGTCGCGCCGTTGAATGTCAGCACGGGTGCCTGCGCCCACGCGCCGACCGCAATGCCAATTACACAAGAAAAAACGCGTTCCTAC
>Ga0172375_10001140_pt1 | contig 42764 bp, 44 predicted proteins | sample LakKiv1m_FD_114537 | JGI IMG/M metagenome (GOLD analysis project Ga0172375, IMG submission 114537) | Freshwater microbial communities from Kabuno Bay, South-Kivu, Congo - kab_092012_11.1m | ecosystem: Environmental > Aquatic > Freshwater > Lake | place: Democratic Republic of the Congo... | reverse complement strand
TTTCGCGTGGACATCTCCCGGGAAGTGGACCTCGTCGAAGAGGTGGCCCGGCGCCATGGCTTTGACCGGATCCCGCTCACGTATCCCCGGGTGCGGCCTTCTGAGGAAGGGGACGCCCCGGAACTCCGGCTTCAGGAGGAGGTCCGGTCCATCATGACCGGGGTCGGTTTCAGCGAAATCATCACCTACAGCTTCATCTCCCCCGATTCCGCCGACATACTCGGGGCCGGGGCCGAGAGCGCCCTTCGCTCTTTCGTGGGGCTCCGGAATCCCCTCACCATCGACCAGTCCGTGCTGAGGACCTCCCTTATCCCCGGGCTCATGGCCGCGGTCAAGACCAATAGGGACCATGACCAGAAGGGACTGAGGCTTTTCGAATGGGGCAAGACATTCACCGCAACCGAGGAAGGCCCTCTGCCGGTGGAGACGATCTCCCTTGCGGCGGTCATGGTGGGACGATTTCAAGACAAATCGTGGTATGATCATGAGCGGGAGTGTGATTATTTCGACATCAAAGGCGCCGCAGAGGCCCTGTTGAAAGGGATCGGTCTTGCCGACCTCGCCTTTCGGAGGGCACAGGGAATCCCGGGGTATGACCCGGAGGTGCTCGCAGAGATCGAGGCCTCAGGGAGGCCGATCGGCAGGGTAGGGAAGGTGGCGTCGCATGTGATCCACGCCTACGATCTCAAGGATGTGAATGCCTATCTCCTTGAATTGGAGGTGGCGTCTGTCCTCGACCTGCGGTCCCGAACCCGCACATTTGAGCCCCTTCCCCGGTTTCCGGCCGTATTCAGGGACCTTTCACTCCTCGTGGATCGAGGGGTGGAGAGTGCGAGACTGATGGAGATCATTCAGAGGGAAGGGGGCAATCTGCTGGAGTCGGTCCGCGTCTTCGACCTGTATGAGGGAGAGAAGATCGATCCCCGGGAGAAGGCCATCGCATTCAGGATATCCTACCGATCCGCTCACGACACGCTGGAGGGTGACCAGGTTAACCGGCTGCATTGGACAATCGTCGAAAAGATCAGAGAAGAGACCGGAGGCAGACTAAGGGAGGGCTGAAAAATGGTCCAGATTCCTGACAATCGGCGCTATTTTCGTATCGGCGAGGCCAGCCGCATTGTGGGCGTAGAGCCCTATGTGTTGAGATATTGGGAAAATGAATTCCCCCAGCTACGCCCCAGAAGGGCTGATTCCAGGCAGAGGACCTACCAGAAGAAAGATTTGGAAACCCTTCTTGAGATCAAGCGACTCCTCTATGAAGAGCGAATGACCATTGAGGGCGCCAAGCTGCGCCTCACAAGGGGAAAAGAAGAGAGGGCAACCCCGGCGAACCCGTTTCTCGACGAGATCAAGGGAGAGCTGCGCAAGATACTGGAGTCGCTCAGATAAGGATGATGTGCCGATGCTGTCGAAAGAGGGTCCCCTGCATCCTACTTCCGGTTTATCTTGTCTCGAAGGACGCCGGAGGTCTTGAAAACAACGACCCGCCTTGCCCGTAGTTGGAGATCTTCAGTGGTTTGAGGGTTTCTCCCCCGCCGTGCGGATTTTTCCTTCACAACCAGCTTACCGAAACCGCTGATCAGGAGGTTTTCTCCCTTCTCCAAGGTCCTCTTGATGAGTTCAAGGAGCCCTTCGGTTACGCTACGGGATTGGCTTTTGCTGAGTCCGACCTGATGGTAAATCGTGTCAATGATCTTTTCTTTGGTCAAGGCCACCTTATGATCCTCCTCAATTTGTGCCGCAGGGTGAAAACCGCCTAAGTCTCAAATTTTCGACAGAAATATACTCCTGCTGTCAGACGTGTCAAGCATTTTTTCTTGCGGAAAACTTTTCTTTCAACTTGTTGTTTACAAATTCCGGGACGAGTCCGCTCACGTCCCCCCCAAAACTCGCTGCCTCTTTGATAATGGTGGAGCTGATATAAAACCATTTGTAGTCAGTCATCAGAAACACGGATTGAACATCTCGGTTTAATTTGCGGTTCATGAGGGCCATTTGGAACTCATATTCAAAGTCCGAGAGGGCGCGGAGCCCCCGCAGGATGATATTGGATTTTTTCTGAACCACATAATCGACCAGCAATCCATCAAAGGTCTCCACCTCGATATTGGGGTTCCCCCTTAAGGCCTCCTGGATCATCCCGATCCGCTCATCAATGGAAAAGAGGGGCTCCTTTTTGGGATTGTTCAGGATAGCGATGATCAGCCGGTCAAATATGTCGAGACCCCGCGAGACAATGCTGAGGTGCCCGTTGGTGATCGGGTCAAAAAACCCGGGGTAGATAGCGGTTTTTCTGCAAGGTTCCATTCGTTGGTCGACTCCTGGCGGTTCGCCATTTTTGGTAACATTCAAGGGTTCAGAGATCCAAGCTTAGAGGTCCATTAATTCATCAGTCCCCCATTTCATAAATGGTGATCTTGGTATCCCCGTATGCCCGCACATGCACCCTCGACAGTCGGGAAAGAGACAACGGGAGATCGGTTTTCTTGTCTGTTTCAATCACAACCCGCCCTCCTTCGGCAAGGCGCTGTGCTGTTGGCATGCGTTCGATGAGCTGCGGTGCGATGTCAAGGGCATAGGGCGGATCGAGGAAGAGAAGGTCAAAAGGCCCTTTCAGGAATTCATGCTCCCACGGAATCCCCCGGGTCAGGTCCCTCGTCAACACCCTGGTCAACGGCCCATATCCCAGCCGCTCGATATTCTTTTTGATCAGCGCGATGGATGCGTTCAGGTTGTCGATAAAAACCGCGTAAGCGGCTCCTCTGCTCAGGGCCTCCAGGCCCAGGCTCCCCGTGCCTGAAAACAGATCCAGGATATAATATCCGGACAGGTCCTGCCCCAGTATGTTGAACAGGGCCTCGCGCACGCGATCCGAGGTCGGTCGTACCAGACTGCCTTTTGGCCCCAGCAACGTTCTCCCCCGTGACAGGCCGCCCGTGATTCTCATGGCACCCCTTTGCCGGAGTCTCCATCAGCCGTTGGCCGGATGGGGTTGAATGCATCCGGCACCGGCATCAGATTTTGGGTAACGGGGGTCCAAATCGATACGCTTGCCGTTCGGTCAGGGCAGATACCCGATGGGGGTGATGCCGGCCTTGACCTTTTGTCGAACCTGAACCGTGATTCGGCTGTCAGCGGGAAGATAGACCTCCAGGCGGGAACCGAATCGAATCAGGCCGAACCGCTGCCCCCTCACCACGCGGTCTCCCTTTCGGACCCAGCATGCGATTCGCCGGGCAATGAGTCCGGCGATCTGGACCACGGCAATAGGGTCTCCCGGGTCGCTTTTCATCAGGATCATATGCTGTTCGTTTTCCGATGAGGCCTTGTCCAGGTTCGCAGAAAAGAACTTGCCCGGGGTATAGCGAGTGTCTTCGATGCTCCCGCCGATGGGAATCCGGTTGACATGGACATTAAAGATCGACATGAAGATGCTTACCTTGATGGCCGCCCTGCCGATCGGGTTGGCCGAGCCGTCGATTGGCCGGATTTCGAGAATGGTGCCGTCGGCGGGGGTCAGGACGATTCCGGGCTCATTTCCATCGTAGCTGCGTTCTGGGTCTCTGAAAAAAAAGATGACGAAGAGCGTGAGAACTCCCATAGGCACGGCAGCCCAGAAAAGGCCGATGCAGGCAAGGAGGATGGCAAGTCCGCAGGCAATCCCCATGAAGGGGAGACCCTCCCTGGCTACCGGCCAGGTGTTATGGATGCGTGAGTGGTTCAATGGGCGACTTGAAAATTCTTGCCTTTCTTGCCAGGGCCTCTTGGTCTCATGCAGATGGCGCACGAAAGTTCAGGGAGTGGGCGATTCCCCCGGCTGATGGGAGGGGACTTTATATGAACTGAATCGGTATTGTCAACCCCTTCCGCAGACAAACCCGGGCCAGGTGCGAAGGTCGGGGCAGCCAAGAGGCGTCTGATGAGTCAGGCAAAGGATCTGCCCAACATCCTGGGTCCGTTACTATGTGACGGCAAACGGATTGGGTCGAATATCGGGGGGGCGCAGGTAGACCGGATGGAGGGTATGGGGATCGTCCTTTTCGCCTCTCAGGAATCGTTGAAGGGCAAGGGATCCCACCGATGACGCCCTCGGACACCAGCAGTGAGGCGGCGCAATCCAGGCGCCGTCTCTCAGGAGTGGCTCCAGCCGCGTCCCCTGATTCGCGTAATCATTGCCCACAAAGATGGCCGGCCCAGGGAACAGTCGAGGGATATCCTCCAGCCCCACCCACGTATCTTCAACGATCCGTTCCAGGTGTCGTTTTCCTTCCCAGGCAAATTGCGCGGCAAATACCTCTCCCTTTCTGGAATGGAGCATGGGAACAACTGGCAACTCCGCGCAGGGAACCTGGACCGCCATGGCCTCGAGGCTCGATATGCCGAGGACGGGGGCCCCAAGGCCGTGGCTCAGGCCTTTGGCGAGGGAGATCCCTATCCTCAGACCGGTAAAGCTCCCCGGTCCAGTGGCCACCGAGATACACCTGACCTCTTGAATACGCCGATCGAGCGATTGGAGCATGAATTGAAGGGTGGGCATGAGGTTGACAAAATGGCCTTTTCCTTCAGCCATGACATGCTCTGCCGCCACATTCCCCTCCAGGGAGAGAAGGGCGAGTGAAAATTGGGGCGCAGCGGTGTTGATGGCGAGGATCATCAGGAAATATCGGCCTATCCAAGGAGCCGCTTGATGTCGTTTACAATCACGAATACCATCAGGAGAACCAGGAGGAAGATTCCTATCTTCTGAAGCAGTTCGCGCTTCTTGATGTGAAGCGGTCGACCAATGATCAGCTCGATGAGGAGCAGGGCGATGAAGCCACCATCCAGCACAGGTACGGGAAGGAGGTTCAGGATGCCCAGGTTAATGCTGATGACGGCAGTGAACGGGATCAGTTGGAGCCAGTTTTCCTGGGCCAACTGGCCGGTCATCTGGCCGATCAGAATCGGTCCCCCGACCGTTTCAATCGGGATGACGCGTTGAATGAGCTTGACGACGGTCAGACAGGTGAGTTCGATGATCTCCCACGTCCTTCGGAAGCCTTCCACAACGGCCTCGGAAGGGCTGAGGTCCACTTCTTTGAAGGTGCCGGCCGCAACAATCCCGATCAGGGGAGATCGGATCTCCTCCCCAAAAATGTTATGGGTGACCGAGATCTCCGGAACCACGGTCAGCACCTTGCTCCCATTCTCTCTTTTTATCGTGACCTCGATGGGTTGGCCTGTGTTTCCCTGAATCAGCTCTTTGAGTTGAGGCCAGTTTGCGGTGGGGTGTCCGTCAACGGCTGTAATGATGTCCCCCTTGAGGAATCCGGCCTGGCTGGCCGGTGAGTTCTCCCTGACCTGGCCGACTTCGGTGGTCATGACCTGAACGCCTGCCGCCATATAAAAGCCGCAGAAGATGAAAAGGGCCAGAAGGAGGTTGAATACGGGACCGGCGGCCACAATGCCGATGCGCTTGACCGCATGTTTGTTGCTGAAGGATCTTTGCTCGTCTTCCGGGGAGAGGGGTTCCTCCTCTTCATCAGGGTTCTCCCCCAGCATTTTCACGTATCCCCCCAGGGGAAGCGCCGAGATGACATATTCTGTCTCCCCCACCTGTCGCCCCACGAGCTTCGGCCCGAAACCCAATGAAAATTTGAGGACCTTTACGCCGAAGTATTTGGCGGCCAGGAAATGACCCAGTTCGTGAAAAAATATCAGGACCCCGAGGACCACCACGAAGGGGATCAGATAATAAAGAAAGAAGTGTATGGAACCATCCAGATTCATATCGCTCTCCAGATTATGGTTTCGACCCCGGCAGCGGGGCACCGCTCACTTGCAAGCGGGTGGGCATGGAGGAGTCAGGCCGTCAATTGCCCTTGGGCCGTCTTTCTGGCCCACTGGTCCGCGGCCATCACCGCCTCGATGGTTTCCACCGGGGAGGCATGGTGCAACGCCATCGTCTTCTCAATTACATCCGGAATATCCAAAAAACCGATCCTCCCCCTCAAAAAGGCATCCACCGCGATCTCATTGGCGCCATTCAGTACGGCAGGCATACTGCCGCCTGTTGCAGCGGCATCCAGGGCCAGCTTGAGACACCGAAACCGTTTTAGATCGGGTCTCAGGAAGGTGAGTTTCCCAACCTTTCCCAGATCGAGCGACGGCAGGCCGTTAGTCAGGTGCCGAGGGTAGGAAAGGGCATAGGCGATGGGGACGGTCATGTCCGGAACCCCCATCTGGCCGATGACCGACCCGTCCCTGTATTCCACCATCGAGTGAAGGACACTCTGGGGATGCACCAGAATATCGATCTGATCCATTTTCAGATCGAATAACCACCTGGCCTCGATGACTTCAAGGCCTTTGTTCATAAGGGTCGCGGAATCAATGGTGATCTTGGGCCCCATCTGCCAGTTGGGATGCTGCAGGGCCTCGGCGGCGGTGACCCGGGCCATTTCCTCAAGGGGCCGCTCCCTGAAAGGACCCCCGGAAGCGGTCAAAATAACCCGCTTCAGGTCTTCACGGCCATGTCCCCTGAGGGATTGAAGGATGGCGCTGTGCTCGCTGTCGATCGGAAGCACCTCGACACCCCTTTGCCGGGCCTCCGCCATGACCAGGGGACCAGCCATGACCATGGTTTCCTTGTTGGCGAGGGCGATATTTTTACCCGCCTTGATCGCCTCGTAGGTGGGTATCAGGCCTGCTGCGCCGGTCATGGCGGAAACGACGGTGTCCACGCTGTCCAGGGTTGCCACGCGAACGAAGCCTTCGATGCCGACAAAAATGTCCGGCGTGTTTCCGGCGGGGAGACGCGAGATTAGCTCAGCGGCAACGGACTCGTTCAACACCGCGACAGCAACGGGTTGAAATGCCGCGATCTGCCGCAGGAGGAGGTCGGCGTTCTGGCCGGCCGAGAGAGCCACAATCCGATATTCCTCGGGATGTTCCCTGACGACGTTTAAGGCACTGACGCCAATGGATCCGGTTGCGCCTAAGAGGGCGATCTGTTTCATGGGTGGACTCCATCTGAGATGATCCCTGGGCCATGGCCGCGGGATCATTTCGGTCTGCTGTTATCCCAGGTCAAGGGAAAGATAGACATAAAGGACTGGAATGGCAAACAAAAGGCCGTCTATTCGGTCGAGAATCCCCCCGTGGCCGGGGAGGATGGCCCCTGAATCTTTGACCCCATGATGCCGTTTCAACATCGATTCGCAGAGGTCCCCCACCTGCGCGGCAACGGACAGGATTGCCATGAGAATCAACACGGTGAGACCCATGTGGCCTGGCCCCAGCAGACGGATAAAGAGGGATCCGGCCAGGGTGCTGCCCGCCAGTCCGCCGATGGCCCCCTCCCAGGTCTTGTTGGGGCTTACCCTCTCATACAGCTTGTGCCTCCCCATGGCTTTCCCGATGTAAAAGGCGCCCGTGTCTCCTGCAAAAACAACGGTCAGCAAAAAAAATACCCACAGAGAACCGCTCGGGCGCATGTCGATGAGGACGAGGAGGAGAAGGGGGAGCGCCGCATAGACAGGTCCAAACAGGCCCTTGCCTAGGTCCTCGACCGCAGGGCTCCCGGGATCTGTCAACAGAAACCATGTCATCGGAGCCAAGGCCCACAGCAGTATGATCGCCGGAATGAACATGATCTGGCGAAGGTAAATGGCGGTGAAGAGAAGGACTGTCAGGAGACCCACGATCCACTGAACGGTCTTGGGAAGGCGGGGGGAGGCCATCGCGTGATATTCCCTGAGCCCTGCGCAGGCAGCGGCGCAGACGACCGAGTAAAAGAGCCATCTGGGGCCAGGGCCTATCAGAAAGATGAGTATCGGTACGGCAATTATGGCAGTCAGCCATCGCTTCAGGTGCATCGTCCTAATCCCGTCCCGCCCGCTCCCGCAGTTGATTCGCCCTGCTATTCTCTGTCCTCAGACCCGATGCTCCCGAACCGCCGTTCCCGTTTCTGATAGTCCTGAATCGCCCTCAGGTACTCGTTCCTGTTGAAATCCGGCCATAGGGTAGGGGTGATATAGATCTCACTGTAGGAGATCTGCCACAACAGGAAATTGCTGATGCGGTATTCGCCGCTGGTGCGGATCAGCAGGTCAGGATCCGGCATTCCTGCTGTATAGAGGGCGCCTGATACGGTCTCTTCGGTGATCTGGTCAACAGCCATTCTTCCTTGTCGCACCCGGGATGCGATCTCTCTGACCGCATCCACGATCTCCTGGCGCCCGCCGTAGCTGAGGGCCAGGGTGAGGGTCATGCTTGTGTTGGAAGAGGTCTTTTCGATCGTGTCCGACAGAATGTCTTGGGTTCGTTTCGGAAGTCTGGATATCCTGCCGATGGTCCTGAGCCGGACGCCATTTTCCTGCATCTCTTTCAGTTCACTTTTCAGAAATCGGTTGAGGAGCTTCATGAGGGCCTGGACTTCGCGTGGGGGCCGCTTCCAATTTTCTTCCGAAAAGGCATAGAGTGTGAGCCATCGGATGCCGAGCTCACGGCTGGCCGTCACGATCTCCCGGACGGCGTCGGCGCCCCGCTGGTGGCCCAGGATCCTGTTGAGCCTCTTCAGCTTTGCCCATCGGCCGTTGCCGTCCATAATGATGGCGATATGTTCAGGTAATCGTCTGGGATCAAGGGATATCATGCCGTCTGATCCAACGCGGTCAGGACAGGGTGCAGGGGGTCGAGGGGAGGGAGATCAAAATTCAATGATCTCCTTTTCCTTACGGGAGGTTATCTCATCGATTTTTTTTATGAACGTATCGGTTATTTTCTGCACCTCTTCCTGAGACTTGTAGAACTCGTCCTCTGAAATTTCCTTCTCAGTCTTGAGCTCCTTGAACATCTCGTTGGCTTCACGTCTGAGATTTCGAATGGAGATGCGGCTCTCTTCGGCCATCTTTTTGGCCAGTTTGGCCAATTCCTTCCTTCTTTCCTCTGTCAGCGGCGGAATGGAAATTCGAATGAATTTACCGTCGCTCGCGGGGGTCAGACCAAGCTCGGATTTCAGAATGCCCTTTTCAATATCCCCGATGATGGACAGGTCCCAGGGCTGAATGGTGATCAGGCGGCTCTCAGGGGCCGCGATGGATGCCACCTGTTCCAGAGGCATCTGGGTATCATAGCAGTCGATCTTAATCCCCTCCAAAAGGGCGGTTGATGCCCTGCCCGTTCGAATCCTCCTAAAGTCCTTTTCGAGGGACTCAGCGGTCTTGGTCATTTTCTGACGCATTTCGGAAAGGATCTCGTCCTTCATGGCGCTTCTCCTCACCCGGATGACCCGGTCACGCAGATTCACGACAGGCACGCGGCGGCATCAATCAGCAGGATGCCGCCAGCGTACACGGTTGAGCGTGGCTATCAGCTTTCGGACTCACCCAATTGAAACCGCACAAACCGTCGAATCACGATGTTTTCTCCGGTTTTGGCGATCAATTCGTTGAGCAGATCCTGGACGGTGATGTCGGGATTCTTCACAAAGGGCTGTTCCAGAAGACAGGCTTCCGAATAAAACTTTTTGAGCTTCCCTTCCACGATCTTTCCCAGGACGTTTTCAGGTTTTCCTGATGCCTTGGCCTGAGACGCGTAGATGTCCTTCTCTTTGGCCAGGATATCCGCCGGCACGCTTTCGCGATCGATGGACACCGGACTGGACGCAGCAATCTGAATGGCGATGTCTTTAACAAAGTTTGTGAAATCTTCCGTCTTGCCCGTGAAGTCTGTTTCACAATTGGCTTCGACCAGGACGCCGATCTTTCCCCCAGCATGGATATAGGACTGTATCTGGCCCTGTGATGTGGCGCGTCCGCCGCGCTTCTTGGCCGTTGCGATTCCTTTTTTCCTCAGGTAATCGATGGCCTTGTCGATATCTCCCTGGCATTCCGTCAGGGCTTCCTTGCAGTCCATGATGCCGACGCCGGTCTTTTCCCTTAGCTCCTTGATGGTGGATGCGGATATGGTCAATGTCTGCCCTCTCTTAATGGTTGAATGGTTGACGATGATTGGCGATGGCGGTCATGGGCCTTTTTTATCCCACGGACGCCTCCTGCTCGTCCATGTCCTTTTTTGCTTCAAAGGATCCGCCCTTGGGAAGCACAATAATCTCCGGCCCCCCTTCATCCCTCGCAGCGGCAGGCGGGGCCTGAGCGCCCTCCTCCGCTTCGCCGGCGTCCTGCTCCTTTCTCAGGGCGTCCTCTTCCCTGAGTCGCTGTTCGGCAAGATTGTGGCCTTCAATGCACGCGTCTGCAATTTTGGAGCAGATGAGTCGAATGGCGCGGATCGCATCGTCATTTCCCGGTATGAGGAAATCGATTTCATCCGGGTCGCAATTGGAGTCAGCAATCGCAACGACAGGGATGCCCAGTTTCTTGGCCTCTTTGACAGCGATTTTTTCTCGTTTGGGGTCCACGATGAACAATGCCCCGGGCAGTTCATCCATATTCTTGATTCCGCCCAGATTCTTTTCCAGTTTATCCAGCTCCTTGTTCATCTTGAGGATTTCTTTTTTGGTGTAGCGGTTGATCGAGCCGTCCTCTTTCATCCGTTCCAGCTCTTTGAGACGGGAGATGCTTTTTTTGATGGTCTGGAAATTGGTAAGGGTCCCCCCCAGCCAGCGGTTGACCACATAAAACATGCCGCACCGCTCGCTCTCTTCCACGACAGATTCATTCGCCTGCTTTTTGGTTCCGACAAAGAGTACTGGATAGCCTTCCGATACGGTCCGGACAATGAAATCATACGCGATTTTGATGAGCCTGACCGTCTTTTGGAGGTCAATTATGTGGATACCGTTCCGCGCCCCGAAAATGTAGGGCTTCATTTTTGGATTCCAACGTCTTGTCTGATGACCGAAATGGACACCGGATTCCAGAAGTTGCTTCATGTTGATAATGGCTGCCATTCATTCCTCCTTGATTGTGAGGTCCTCATGGACCCCCATGCCGGTTTTTCCTCGGTTTGGGACCTTCTCTTCGCCGAAAGGCAGCAGAGCACCTGGCAAAAGCCCAAACCTGTGTGTTGCGTCCCTTGACCCTTGAACTGATCCACCCAATCTGGTATTCTCTAACCAAAGCGGTGTCGTCAGAGAACACGTGCAGGCGCCCGGTGGGGATCGGCCAAAGAACACGCCCGGGTCAACGAGCCGCCGACTCGGGGCCGTGGCTCAAAAATTCGTAAGCCGTCCTCTATAACATCTGAAACATCGATTTGCAAGAAAAAAATAGGGCGGTTCAAGGGGCGGACCGCGATTGAGAAGAACCCTAAGAGCAGGGGATGAGACGTGGACGAACAGATCAAAAGCGGGATCAAACGGTTGGCAGAAGGCGCCCAGACGGGCATCGCGCGTTCGATCCTTCGCTGGAAATACAAGAAGGAGGGCGTTCCGCTGCCCGGCGAGGAAGACCTTGAGGCCCAGTCTCAACGGATTGCGGACAGGGCCCGCGGGGTCATCTCGCAGAGGGGAAAAAACATTCTCAATGAGTTCAAGAAGGTTTACGCCAAATCCATCGGTGAGAAGGATGGGGAGCGGTGAAATATAGCGACAAGCTCCTGGCAGTGCGAGGGGACCTGGATCGGAACGAGGAGGACCGGTTCTCCTGCTGGGCCTGTCTCAGCCGAAATGCCGTTCGAAAACACCGCGATTCGGATGTCGATCGGGGACACCGTCAGAACTTCTCGGTGGATTCGGACCGGATCCTTCATTCGCTGGCCTATTCCCGCTATATCGACAAGACCCAGGTCTTTTATCTCATCCAGAACGATCACATCACCCACCGGGTCCTCCATGTACAGCTTGTATCCAAGATTGCAAGGACGGTCGGCCGCCTTCTCCATCTGAACGAAGACCTGATCGAGGCCATTGCCCTCGGACACGATATCGGGCACGCCCCCTTTGGTCATGACGGGGAGAAATTTCTTTCGAGTTTGTGTGAGGCGCATCAAATGGGCCGCTTCATGCACAATATTCAGGGAGTTCGCTTCCTTCAGACGATTGAGAGGAAGGGAAAGGGGTGGAACCTGAGCTTGCAGGTGCTGGACGGGATCCTCTGCCATGACGGGGAGATTCACTCCCAGTTTCTTGAACCCAGGAGAGACAAGACCTTTGACGCCCTGTCCGATGAAATGAGACGAAAGTCCTCGGACCCCGATATCGACCTTCGTCCCATGACCCTGGAGGGCTGCGTGGTTCGCATGGCCGATACCATCAGCTATATCGGAAGGGACATCGAGGACGCCATTCGGCTCGGTCTCATCCAACGGCAGGATATTCCGGCGGACTGCCGAAAGGTCTTGGGCGACACCAATGGAACGATCGTCTACACGCTGGTGGAGGACCTCATCGCGAACAGTCTCGAAAAACCGTACCTCAGCTTCAGCGCAGATGTGGGGATGGCCTTAAAACGACTCAAGCGCTTCAATGAGGAATCCATCTATCAAGATGCCAGGGTCAAGGTCCAAACGGACAAGATCCATCTCATGTTTGAGCTGTTGTTCAAGAAATACCTGAAAGATCTTGAGGCCAGCAATGCCGACTCGGATATATTCAGGGGGTTCTTGAACGGGATGTCTCGACACTACCTGGAACAAAAGAGGCCAGCGGCCATCGTGCGAGATTTTGTGGCGGGGATGACGGATGAGTATTTCCTGAGGCAGTGCCGAAAAAATCTCATCCCGGAGATGAAGTCCGCATTTTCTGATTGAGGGATGAGAGTATCGATTCACCATGTAAGAGCGGGCCGTTGTTTCCTGATAAATTTTGTTGACAAAAGTAGGCCGACCGACTAATGGTGTATTCGCATTACGGGGCGTGTACGGCCTTTTATATATAACATCTCACAAAACGACATCATTCCTATCTGTTGAAAAAAAGCCTTTGAATGAAGGATTTTCAAATCACATACCATGAAATTGCTCAGCCGGATGGCTTAACATCCGGTTTCGTGATGCCCATTAAGTGCACTTCTTTATTGTTGGGTGCGCAACCCATTGCAACCATGACGGTAAGCCTTTTTTATTTGAGGTAAGACCCATTTATTCAGGTTCATGAATGGTTGAATGCAAGCAGAATCGGGTGGTTTCGTGGTCCGATCCGAACTGATGCGCTGCCGGTGAGCAGCCGTCCGAACTGCAGAAAAAAAGCATGCCTGCGCATTTGCCCGCGGGTGAATGAGGCGGCAGGAAGGAAATTCAGCGCTGCAATCCGCAGCCGGTACCTGCCTTTCTCGACAGAATTGAAACGATAACAACATCTTAACCGCAAAATGGAGGCCCGCGATATGGTGCAGGGGGGGGGACTCAAGGAAGGCGAGACCATTCTAAAGGTTGAAAATGTCCACATGTCTTTTGGAAAGGTGGCCGCACTGGCGGGGGTCAACCTGGAAGTCCGAAAGGGAGAGATTCATTCGATCATCGGTCCCAACGGCGCCGGAAAGACCGTCATGATGAACTGCATCAACGGGCTCTATAGGCCTCAGCAGGGAGAGATCTATTTCAAGGGGGAGCAGGTCACGCATCTGAGACCCCACAAGAGAGCCGAACTTGGCATTTCACGGACCTTCCAGAAATTAGAACTTTTCGGGGGCATGTCCGTTTTAGACAATATCCGACTGGGACGGCACATTCATCTCAAGAGCGGCATATTGAGCGGCTCCGTTTATATGGGGAAGACCAAGCGGGAAGAGATCGAATCCAGAAAATTCATCGAGGAGGAGATCATCGATCTCCTGGAGATCGAAAGCATCCGGGACAAGCCCGCCCACATGCTTCCCTACGGACTCCAGAAGCGCGTTGAACTGGGAAGGGCCCTGGCCCTCAACCCGGAGCTGCTGTTGCTGGACGAGCCGCTGGCCGGATTGAACCTGGAGGAGGTGGAAGATATGGCGCGGTTTATCCTCGACATCAATGAAGAGGAACGGTGGCGGGTCACCTGCGTCCTGGTGGAACACGACATGGGGGTGGTCATGGATATCTCCCACCGTGTCAATGTGCTCAATTTCGGCAATCAAATCATGGACGGCCCCCCCGAGGAGGTTCAGGCGAATCCGGAGGTCATCAAGGCCTATTTGGGCGAAGAGGATTTGTATTCCACAAGGAGGTAACAGAGACGATGGGTGGAAACGGGATAGAAATCACCAAAGACCTCACCATCCCCAGGCTTTTTGTCAGTCAGTGCAAAAAATACGGCAGCAGCAAGGTCGCCATGCGGGAGAAGGAGTTCGGCATCTGGATCCCCTTTACCTGGCAGGACTATTATGAGAATGTCAAATATCTCTCGCTCGGATTGATCAGCCTCGGATTGAAACGGGGGGATAAGGTGGCCATGATCGGGGACAACCGGCCTGAGGGACTTTGGGCCGAGATGGCCGCTCTCTGTGCGGGGGGGGTGGCCGTCTGGCTGTTCCAGGACTGCATGATGGAAGAGGTCAAATATATCATTGACCATTCCGATTCCAAGTTCTTTTTTGGCGAGACCCAGGAAGAGGTGGACAAGGCCCTGTCGATCAAGGACGACTGCCCGAAGCTACAGACCATCGTCTGGGATGACCCCAAGGGGATGCGGAATTACCATCAGGATTACCTGATCAGCATCAAGAAGGTCCAGGAACTCGGCAAGGCCCTCGACAAGAAAGACCCGGGTCTCTTCGAGAAAATGGTAAATGAAGGAACCGGGGACGACGTGTGCCTCCTGTTCTATACCTCCGGGACCACAGCCCTCCCCAAGGGCGCTTTGCTGACCCACTGGAACATGCTGACCATGGGGAGAAACCTCATGTCCGTGGATCCCTGCTATGACACCGACGATTTTGTCTCCTATCTCCCCTTTGCCTGGATCGGCGAGCAGATGATGTCCATCTCCTGCGGTCTTCAGATTGGATATACCCTCAATTTCCCTGAAGAACCCGAGACGGCCCAGGAGAACATTCGAGAGATCGGCCCCCACGTGATGTTTGCCCCGCCCAGGCTCTATGAAGGGATGACGCGGCAGGTCCAGGTGAAATATATCGATTCCACCTGGATCAAGCGAAAGGTGTACGAGTTCGCCACCAACGTGGGCTATAAGGCCGCGAACCTTCAATTCGAAAAGAAGTCGGTCCCTCTGGGGCTGAGGTTCTTGAACTGGATCGCGTCCATCACCATGCAAAAAAAGCTGAAAGATCATTTGGGGTTGTCCCGACTGCGCCACTGCTACACAGGGGGGGCGGCCATGGGACCAGACCATTTTCGGTTTTTTCATGCCCTCGGCGTGAATCTGAAGCAGATCTATGGGCAGACCGAGATCGCCGGCATCTCGATCGTCCACAGGGACGGTGACGTCAAGTTCGACACGGTCGGGACACCCATCCCTGAGACAGAGGTCCGGATCACGGAAGAGGGCGAGATCATTTCCAAGAGCCCCTCGGTTTTCATCGGGTACTACAAAAACGAAGAGGCCACCAAAAAGACCCTCGTGGATGGATGGCTCTACTCGGGCGACAGGGGGTTTATCGATGAAGACGGTCACCTGGTGGTATTTGACCGTTCCAAGGACGTTATGACCCTGTCGGATGGAAGACCGTTCTCGCCCCAGTATCTGGAAACGCGCCTCAAGTTCAGCCCGTTCATCCAGGAGGCCTGGACGATCGGCGACAAACGTGAGTATGTCACGGCGGTCATGTGTATCGATTATGCCGTGGTGGGGAAGTGGGCGGATGACAAAAAGCTCAACTACACCAGTTATCCGGAGCTTTCTCAGAAGCAGGAGGTCTATGACCTGGTCCAGAAACAGATCGAAGAGGCCAACAAGGACCTCCCGGGACCCGCCAAGATACGAAAATTTGTCAATCTCTACAAGGTATTCGATGCAGATGACGAGGAACTGACGCGCACGTCTAAATTGAAACGCGCCTTTGTGGCGGAGCGGTATAAGGACATTGTGAACGCCCTCTACTCGGATGCCGACATGGTTCATATGGACACGAAAATCACTTATGAAGATGGAAGGGAGCAGCGGATCAAAACGGATCTGCGCATCCAGAAGGTGACTGCTTAAAACCGGCGATGAACCAGCCGGCAGGGCGCAACAGGCGGTAGGCGACAAACATTAAGGGGGAGATCGAGAATGGAGCTGTTTTTCATGAGTCTGACCACAGGGATCATGGTGGGGGGTATCTATGCCTTAGTCGCATTGGGTTGGGTCCTTATCTATAAATGCTCGGGCGTCCTCAATCTGGCCATGGGCGAGCTGACCCTGATCGGGGCCTATGTCACCTATACCTTCTATGAGGTTGGCGTCCCTTTTGTGCCAGCTGTGGCATTGACCCTGTTGGTGGGGATCGTGTTAGGCTTCCTGACGGAACGAATCTTTCTTGATAAGCTCATTGGCGAGCCGATCCTGGCCGTCATCATGGTGACCGTGGGGCTCTCCTTCTTCCTGAAGGGCCTGATCGGCTATCTGTGGGGGGCCGACACCCGGGTGTTCGATCCTCCTATTTTTGACATTAAGCCGATCTCGGTCGGGTTCCTCCAGGTGTCACCGGTGTATCTCTGGTCCTTTATCCTGGCGATCATCCTCTTGCTCGTCTTTGTCTGCTTTTTCAAATATACGCGGTGGGGTCTTTCCATGCAGGCCACCGCCGATGACGAGACCGCGGCCCTGTCCTTAGGCGTGAGCGCCCGGTTCGTGTACGCGGCGGCCTGGGCCATTGCCTTTATGAGCGCAGGCGTTGGCGGGGCTCTTCTGGGGAACATCAACGGCATCAATATCTCTGTCGGTTATCTGGGGCTGCTGGTCCTGCCCGCGGTGGTTCTGGGCGGTCTCAATTCGGTGCCGGGCGCCATTGTGGGGGGCATCCTCATCGGCGTGCTCCAGAATCTTGCGGGGACCTATCTGGACCAATACTTCCCCGGTGGGGTTAAGGAGATCGTCCCCTTTGTCTTTATGGCGGTTTTTCTCCTGTTCAAACCCTACGGTCTCTGGGGATGGGAGCGAATAGAGCGAGTTTAACATAAGGAATCCCGAATGGAGGAATCAAGGGATTCATTGGCTGATTCCAGAATCCCTAAATTCCAGAATTCCTAAATTTGTCAATTGCGAGGTTAGCCTATGTCCAGTGTATGGTTGCCGTGTGGGGATTATCACCAGAATTATGCCGAGGACCAGGGGTGGTGGCAGACGCGATTCATCAAAGGAAAAATGATCCTGCTCCTCCTTGCCGTTTTTGTCGGGATTCCCCTGCTGACGGGTGAATATGGGATGAGCGTGGGAACCATGATCGGGTATACCTCCATGGGCGCCCTCGGGGTCCAGCTTCTGATCGGATATTCCGGCCTGCTCACCCTTGGACATGCGGCCTTTATTGCGGTGGGGGCTTACACCAGCACCATGCTGATCCTCCAGTTTCCCTGGCCCCCATTTCTCCTGGACGCCGGCCTTGCCTATCCGGTCAGCATCATTATCGCCGGTATTGTAGCCGGGCTCTGGAGCGTCCTCTTCGGCCTCCCGTCCGTCAAGGTGAAAGGCTTTTACCTGATCCTGACCACCATGGCCGCCCAGTTCATTACCGTGGATTTTATCCTGACCCAGTATATCAGCCAGATCGGCGGCAGGGGCCAGGCCTTTTCCCTCCCGCCCGGCACCATCAAGATCGGTCCATGGGTGATCGACAATGAGCGGAGCATCTATTACCTTATGGCCGTCCTGCTGACGCTGATGGTGATTGTCCTGGCCAACCTGCTTAGATCCAAGCCAGGTCGCGCCTGGGTGGCCATTCGGGACAATGATATCGCCGCCGAGGCCCTGGGCATCAATATCGTCTGGTACAAGCTCCTGGCGTTTTTTGTGGCCGGCTTCATGGCAGGCGTTGCCGGGGCGTTCTGGGTATGCAACACCGCGGCCCTGAGTCCCGAGCATTTCCAGTGGTTTCTGTCCCTCTGGCTGGTGGGCGTCATTTTGATCGGCGGGGTGGGTTCGATCCAGGGCGCCATCTTCGGCTCCATCTTCATGGTGCTGGTCATGGAAATTCTTCAGATGGCGGCCATTCCCATGGCCTCCTATTTCCCGAAGGTTCTGGTGGACTTTGCCTACATCAAGGATATGGCGTTCGGTCTGGCCATCTGCGCCTTCCTCATTTACGAGCCCAACGGCCTGGCCTATCGCTGGTGGCAGGCCAAGAACTACTTTAACCTGTGGCCGTTTTCCTATTAGATAGATGAAGGCGGCGTTCCGTGCTAAAGCGAGGCCCAAGACATCTCAACTCCACCGTGGCACAACTGATCGAGTTTTGATAAGGCAACCAAAACGCGAAAGGAGGTGAAGGGATCTCGGCGGTTCATTTGGCGGCAGGGGTTAACTGGATCTGTTCACATTAGCGAAAAGGGGGAATATCTTATGAAGAAAGGCATTTTGTTGCAGGTTTTTGCAGGGTTGCTGAGCGTCCTGTTCCTGGCCGGGTTTTCGACCGCAGTTACGGCGGCAGAGGTCAAGATTGGCGGGATCATGGACACAACCGGGGCCACTTCTGACGTAGGCAAGGACTATGCCATCGGCATGTCGGACGCCTACAAGTATATCAATTCCCAGGGAGGCGTGAACGGCAAGGAGATCAAGTTTACATGGTTCGATTATGGGTATCGGATTCCCGAGGCCATCACCAAATACAAGATGTTGAAACGGATTGGAAACGTCGTCATCATGGGGTGGGGAACCGGCGATACCGAGGCCCTCTCGCCCACGGTCAACAAGGATCAGATTCCCTATGTGTCGGCCTCCTACTCCGCGCACCTGACCGACCCGAAGAAGACCCCTTACAACCTGTTCTTTTCATCGGACTATTCCACCAATGCCAGAGCCTGCATCACCGCCTGGTTTGACATGAAATGGAAGAACCACCCGGAGTTCGGCAAGAGAAAGCCCAGGTTCGCCTGCGTGTACATGTTTGCGTCGCCTTACGCCAGCGCGCCGATCAAGGCCATCAAGGATCAGGCCACGATTCTCGGGTTTGAGATCGGTCCGGATCAGGACGTGTCGCTCTTCGCCCTGGATACCAAGAGCCAGATCATGGCCCTGAAGGAATTCAAGCCGGACCTCCTGTGGCACGGCAACACCACCATGTCTGTGGCGGCTACCATCCGGGACGCCTACGCATTGGGCCTCGGCGCCAACCACATTGTCAATAACTGGGGGTTCGATGAAAACCTGCCCCGCCTGGCCGGAGAGGCGGCGGAGGGGGTTATGGGCGCCACGCCGTGCGCCTTCTTCAATCAGCCGAATGTCAAGTTCATGGATATCGTCGTGAAGTCGGCCGAGCAATACAGCCCCGGCGTCCCTCTGGGAAAGCGGCTGATCCGGACGGTGCAGGCCTGGGGCGATGCCCTGATTACCTGGGAAGCCCTGAAACGTGCTGATAAGAAAGGGGTGGATGTAACCGAGCCTGGCTGCGGTCCAGGGATCATGAAGGAAGGGTTCGAGACCTTCCGCGATTTTGACATCGGTCTGGGCGCCGCGCCGATCAGCTTTACGGCAACCGATCACCGGCCGGCTACCGGCTGCATCGTGCAGGAATGGAAAGGCGGAAAATTCCAGGTGGTGGAAAACGTGGACCTCAAGAAACGATGGCCTGATTTGTGGGAAACCAAATGGCTGGGATGGTAGACAACCGGAAACATCACCCGTGGAGGTAGGGTCTTGGATAACACAGAGCCAATACTGAAGATCAGCAATATTGAGGTCAAGTACCACGAGGTCATCCTGGTGCTCAAAGGCGTCTCCATCGAAGTGCCCCGGGGCGGGATCGTTGCCCTCCTCGGGGCCAACGGGGCAGGCAAGAGCACGACCCTGAAGGCGATATCCGGTCTGTTGAAGACCGAAGATGGGGAGGTGACGGACGGCGGCATCATGTATGAGGGAAAATTAATCCATCATGAACGGGCCGCCAAGATCGCCAAGGCCGGGATCGTGCAGGTGATCGAGGGGCGGAAGGTGTTCGAGCACCTGACGGTTGAGGAGAACCTCAAGGTGGGCGCCCATCTGAGAAAGACGGGATCGGTGAAGGACAAGCTGGCGATGGTGTACCACTACTTTCCGAGGCTTGTTCAGAAGCGGACCGAAATCGCAGGCTTTGTCAGCGGCGGCGAGCAGCAGATGACCGTCGTGGGAAGGGCCCTGATGACCGAGCCCAAGCTGGTCCTTTTGGATGAACCCTCCATGGGGCTGGCCCCGATGCTCATCCATGAGATCTTCAATATCGTCACCCAGCTCAATCAGGAAGAAAAGATTTCCATCCTCTTGGTGGAGCAAAACGTCAAGCTGGCCCTGCGCGTGGCGCCCTACGCCTACGTCATGGAGACCGGCCGGATCGTGATGGATGACGCCTCTGAAAAGTTGAGTCAGAACGAAGACATCAAGGATTTCTATCTCGGCATGGGTGCCGGCGGAAAGAAGAGCTTTCGCGATGTGAAGCATTACAAGCGAAGAAAGAGATGGCTGAGCTGAACCATTGATAGGGAGGTCTATGATGAAGAAAAGACTGGTTTTGATGGCCGTTATAATGGTTAGTTTGAGTGTCGTTTTCATGGCCTGTGTAACCGCACCGGTCAAACCCACAGAGAAGAATTTTATTGCGCCGAAGATAGAACTGGCGAACTTCGAAGTCCCCTTCTATGATGGTTTCTGGTATTTTGCAGCCGCTACCAAGCCGACAAAGGGAGAGGCCGGGGATCGCGGCGCATTTTTGCCCATGACCTTCACGTTCAAGATTACCAACCCCAACTCCTATCCGATCAACCTCAGGGAGATCAAATACTCCGTCGTGTTTGACAAGGAATTTGTCATGATCACCTCGGCGGATGCGTTGTCCAACTGGATTCCGGCCGGACAATCCGACGAGGTAAAGGTCACGACCCTGATCACTGCACGGTCCGCCCTCACAGGACTCCTCCTTGCCAATGCGGTCACGCTGAAGGCGAAAGGGTGGGAAGCGTGGGCTACTCTTGAGAAATGGTGGAAAGGCGTACCCGAGGGAACAACGCCGGTTACACTCACCGAATGTGCATTCACGTTTACCGCGGATGGGGTGACGAAGGTGTACCCCTTTACGGTTGATGCGCAGTAAGACATCACCAGCACGATGAGCCGTCGCCATGACGGATTAAATGCCTTGCCCCCACCCACCCCTCCAAGCGAGAGACCGGGTGGGGGCATTTTTTTGCAAGGAGGACTATGGGAATATATGACTTTACCTTTTATGACCTGATCAGCCGCAATGCCGTGGCTTTTGGGGGAAAAGATGCCTGGCTTGAGGTGGACGACGGCCGAACCGTCACCTTTTTGCAGTACAAAGAGAAGGTGGATCGCCTGGCCTGCGGACTTCAAAAATTGGGAATCGCGAAGGGCGACCGGATCGGTGTGGTTGGGAAGAACAGCCTCGACTATTTTTTCCTTTATGGCGCGGCCGCGGCCCTGGGGGCGATCATGCTCCCCATCAACTGGCGGCTTTCTGCCGAGGAGGTGGCATACAATTTAAACGATTGTCAGCCAAAGGTCGTGTTTGCCGACAAGGAATTTCAGGGCAGCATCCAGGCAGTCAAGGATAAACTCTCCTCCGTGGAGAAATACTTCAATTTGGGGCCTTCTGGAGGCGAGTTCTTGGACTTCCAGACACTCCTGGCCCAAGGAAGCGAATTGATTTGCCAAGAGGTCCACACCGATGACGGATTCGTCATCATCCATACGGCGGCAGTTGCCGGTCGACCCAGAGGGGCCCTGTTGAGCCATGGGAACGTGCTCTGCGCCAACATGCACATCAATTATCTTTGCGGTCTGTTTCCACAGGATGTGCATCTCAACATCCTCCCCCTTTTTCATGTGGGGGGGCTTTTTATGGCGACGGCCTCTTTTCATGCGGGGGCGCTGAATCTCAATGTGAGCAAATTCGATGCGGAGCAGGCTGTCCGGTTGATCGCGGAGAAGAAGGCCTCGGTCTTGATCGAGTTCCCTCCTATTCTATCTTCCATTCTGGAGCAGCATGAAAAGACGGGGATCGATATCAGCTCGCTGCGGGCCGTGGCCGGACTGGAGTCCCCACAGACCATCGAAAAGTACCAGAAAATCACCGGGGGCAAGTTCTATGTCCTGTATGGTCAGACCGAGACATCGTGTCTGGCCACCTTCGGTCCGTATGATGACCGGCCGGGCTCGGCTGGCAGGGTACTCCCCCTGGCGGAAGTGAGGCTTGTGGATGATTACGATCGTCCGGTCCCGGTGGGGGCCGTGGGGGAGATCACGGTGAAAGGCCCCATGGTCTTTAAGGGATACTGGAACCTTCCGCAGGACAATGCCTACACCTTCAGGGAGGGATGGCATCATACCGGCGATCAGGGACGATTCGAGGAAGAGGGATTCCTCTGGTATGCGGGCCGTAAGGCCGAAAAGGAACTCATCAAGCCGGGCGGCGAAAACGTCTACCCGGCAGAGGTGGAAAAGGCTATCCTGGCGCATCCCGCAGTGGCAAAAACCGTGGTGTTCGGGGTCCCCGACCCCAAATGGAAAGAGGGGATCAAGGCGGTGTGCCAGCTTAAGGAAGGGAAGTCCCTCGGGGCCGAGGAGCTCAAGGATTTTGTAGGGGAACGGATCGCTCGATACAAAAAGCCCCAGTATGTGGAGTTCGTGGCCGAGTTGCCGACCCTCGAAAACGGGTCCATTGACAGAAACAAGGTCAAGGAGATGTACGGCGGGAACTCCTAAAGGGACGCGATACCACTTGCACAAAAAAGCCCCGCCAGGCGCGGGGCTTTTTTGTGGGCCTTCAGTTTCGGCTTGAAGTGCCTCCTGATTTCAGATATCATTTTTTGGCCTCTGGGCGCGATCGTTTTTCGGTATGGGATTGGACGGGTGAATGGTGTCCTTGCGGAGCAATCGCAATGGACTATCTGAGTTCAAGACACGTCCGTCGCTGGTCCACTGTCTGGTTTTCGATGACCAGAGGAGTTTTTGTCATTAAGGCATGTGTCTGTTTCTGTTCGTGTGCCGTGGTCGGGGCAACCACCCAAACGAGCGGCCCAGCCGGAGCGAGGTGGAGAACCGCGGGGGGAAGATGCACCCCATAAAGAAAGGCAACTGAGGGAGACGGCTGTGACCTTACGCCCCTATCTGAGAAAGCTGCTTAAGATTCCATTCATCATTTTGTACCTCGCTGTGCTGAGTGGCGCCTGGTTATGGTTTGGAAAGGGTGGATTCGCCCGTCTGTTTCATAGCGAGGCTGAGCGTCAGGCCACCGTCGAAAGGGTCCATAAGCTGGCTGAAGAAAACGAGGCGCTTTTAAAGGAGGTCCATCTCCTTCGCGGTGACCCGGGCTACCTGGAATCGGTGGCCAGGAGGGAGCTGAATCTGATCAAAGAAAAGGAAGTCCTCTATCGATTTGAAAAAAGCTCGAAGACATCCGCCGATGAATCCAAGCCTTCGAAAGGAACGACTGATTTAGATGGAAAAAAATAGGCTCATTGAGGAAATACTGGAACACGGCCCATCCTCAAGCACCTTGGCTTGTATCCTTTCGAGGATGAAGGAAGAAGGACATATCCGTGAGGTGATTCAGGTCTGCATCCGTTTCCTGTCGCTTTACCCTGATGACGTTCGACTGCGGCGTCTCCTGGCCGAATCGTATGCTGCCGTGGGATTTATCGGGATGGCCGAGGCCGAATTCATGAAGACTGGCCGGATGATCGACGAGCTTGTCTCTGTCTATCGCTCGTTGGCCCGGATCTATGAGACGCAGGGGAGACATGAAGAGGCGGCAGCCGCGTTAAGACGGTATGTGGCTCATTATCCGGAACAGCCCGAGGCCCTTGAATCCCTCGGGCGGTTGGAAAGGGCGCTGGATGAATCGAAGGCCTTGGCGGAGACACAGGTCCCTGTTGAGGATATAACCTGGGAAACGGAATCAGCCGAAGAGGAACTGGTGGATTTCGCCACGCCCACCATTGCGGAGCTCTACTATGCCCAAGGCCGCACAGATGCGGCCATTCAGACCTACGAAAGCATACTCAAGAATCATCCGGAGGACGGCGCGTCCCTTTTGCGGCTGAAGGAATTGAGAGACATGTTGAATCCACCGGCAAAGGGGGACGATACGCGGCCATCGCCGGGCCGCAGCAAAGAGGAGCGTATGATCGCGATTCTGGAGCGGTGGCTTTCCAGCATTCGGGAGTTGCGCTATGTCTGACGCAAGTCCTGATTTCGGATTCATGGCCACCGGCATCGGGAGCGTGCCATTCCTGGATATCGAGCGGACCTGCCGGAAGATCGGCCATTGGACGCCGGCGATGCCTTTCTGGCCCCAGTTCGTTCGGCGAACTCACCTGGAGGATATGGTTATTCAGTACAGCGAAGGGCTGCCTCTGGCCCAGGTAAATGCAGCAGAAAGGTCCCTGTCCATATCCCCGTCGCTCAACCGGGAAACCGAGCTGGTGACCTTCTACGAGCGGGTGCTTGCCGAGGATGTGGAGGCCTTTGCTGTCAGTCGTGATGCGGCCCCCGGTCTCTATGCGCTCCTGGCCATGATACAGGCGGGCGGGGGCGATTTCGGGCCTTATATCAAGGGCCAAACCGTTGGCCCTGTGACCTTCACGGCAGGCGTAAAAGACCCTGCGGGAAAACCGATCCTCTACGACCCCGAACTTTCAGAGGCCATGACCAAAGGGCTGTCCGTCAAGGCCCTCTGGCAGGTGAGACAACTGGCCGGTTCAGGTAAGAGGCCGGTTATTTTTTTGGACGAGCCCTATCTGTCGGGGTATGGCTCGGCCTTCACGCCGCTGCAGCGCCACGAGGTGGTGGCCATGATTCGGACGGTCATCGAGTACCTGCGAGAACGGAGTGAAGCCTTGATCGGGATCCATTGCTGCGGCAACACAGACTGGTCCATGGTCCTGGAGACGGGGCCCGACATCGTGAATCTGGACGCCGTGGAATACATGGATCATTTTCTTTTGTATAAGGAGCCGATCCTGCGGTTCTTGAAAGGGGGCGGGGCCATCGCGTGGGGGATTGTCCCCACGGCCAATTTTACGGGAAAGGAATCGGTGGACAACCTGTTTTCAAGGCTCGAACAAGGCCTCGGTCGGCTTCGACAATGGGGCATAGATTCGGATCAGGTCGCCCGGCGATCCCTTCTCACTCCTGCATGCGGCATGGGAACCATGTCTGAAGCTGCGGCCACTGCGGCCATGCAGCTCCTCTCAGATCTCTCCAAGAGGTGCAGGGACCGGGCGTTGTGACCTTGCACCTGATCCCCGCCGCCGTTTTCAACCGCTGAATTTTTTTCCGAAACCGCCTTCCCGGACAGGGGGTTATCCGGGCTGGTCTTGATATCCTTTCTTTTCCACATCCTAGGCCTGGGCCACGGTGACGGCGATCACATTGAGGACGTTTTCCATATCGCTTCCCCTCTGCAACACATTGAAAGGCCGGCTGATCCCCATCAAAAGGGGGCCGACTGCCTTGACGCCGCCGACACGATCCAGAAGCTTGTAGGCCACATTGGCGGCAGCCAGTTCGGGAAAAACGAGAACGTTGGCCGTGCCTCCCAACCGATTGAAGGGATACTCCTTATTCAGGATGTCGGCCACCAAGGCCGTATCGGCCTGCATCTCACCGTCGATGACGAGACCGGGATTCTTTTCCCTGGCGATTCGAACCGCCTCTCTGACGCGTTCCGCATCGGGATGGCGCGTATCCCCGAAGTTGGAAAAGGAGATCATGGCGATTCGGGGGTTCAGATCGAAAAAGCGGGCCATTTCAGCGGCCAGTACGGCGATTTCCGCCAGATCCTCGGAGGACGGGGTGATGTTGACCGTGGGATCGGCAAACAGGAGGGTGTGGGTTTTTGAAATCATGAGATAAACGCCCGACACCTTCGAGACGTCCTTGCGGCGAGGAATCACCTGAAGCACAGGACGAATGGCATCCGGATAGGAACGGGCCACGCCGTGAACCTGTCCATCCACCAGGCCCTCGTGAACCATCATGGCGCCAAAAATATACCGGGTGCGCAACTGCCGCCGGGTCTCGCTCATGGACCATCCCTTCCGGCAACGGAGCTGAAACAGCCGTTCCACAAACCGGTCCAGATGCGGGCTTTGGAGATTGTCCTCGATCTCGATCCCCTCAAGGGGAATTTGAAGGCTTTTGGCCAGACGGCGAATAGACTCTTCATTTCCAAGGAGAACCGGGGTGCATATCCCCTGGCGCACGGCCTGGTGGGCAGCACGCAGGATCACGGGGTGGTCGCCCTCGGGAAGCACAATGCGTTTGGGGTGGACCTGGGCTCGAATGATAATCTTGCGCATAATCTCCCGTTCCCTGCCCAACCTTGCCTCCAGGCGTTGGATATAATCGGCTTCGCTCCCGAGACGGACCCTCGCGGCGCCGCTCTCCACCGCGGCCTTTGCCACAGCAGGCGCCACGGTCAAAAGGACCCGGGTATCGAGGGGTTTGGGAATAATGTATTCGGGCCCGAATCGAATCGGCCTTCCGCCATAGGCGCGAATGACCGAATCGGGTACGTCCTCCCTGGCCAGGTGGGCCAGGGCCGTCACTGCAGCAATTTTCATCTCCTGATTAATCGCCCTTGCGCGAACATCCAAGGCGCCTCGAAAGATGAACGGAAACCCGAGCACGTTGTTCACCTGGTTGGGGTAGTCCGATCGGCCGGTCGCCACGATGGCATCCGGACGCACGGCCTTGGCCGTCTCGTAATCGATCTCCGGATCCGGATTGGCCAGAGGAAAGATGATCGGTCGGTCGCTCATGGATAGCAGGAGCTCGGGGGTGAAGGCGCCTTTCACCGAGAGGCCGATGAGAACGTCCACCCCCTTGACCGCCTCTGCCAGGGTTCGGCTATTTGTTTCGACGGCAAAGATTTCTTTGTAAGGGTTCATGCCCTCGGTTCGGCCTTTGTATACGACCCCCCTGGAGTCCACCAGAAGGAGGTTCTCATGCCGGACGCCCAGCGTGATATACATGCGCGCCGAGGCCATGGCGGCGGCGCCGGCACCGTTGACCACGACCCGCAGATCTTCCATGCGCCGTCCGGTCAGCTCACAGGCATTGAGCAGGGCTGCGGCGGAGATGATGGCGGTGCCGTGCTGATCGTCGTGAAACACGGGGATGGACATCCGCTTCACAAGCTGCTCCTCGATATAGAAGCAGTCCGGGGCCTTGATGTCCTCCAGGTTGATGCCGCCGAAGGTGGGCTCCAGCACGGCAACGGTCCGAATAAACTCATCGGGGTCTGTCGTGTTGATTTCGATATCGAATACGTCCAGGTCGGCAAATCGTTTGAACAGGACGGCCTTTCCCTCCATGACGGGTTTGCCCGCCAACGCCCCGATATTTCCGAGACCCAGAACCGCGGTGCCGTTGGAGATGACGCCTACCAGGTTCCCCCTGGAGGTGTAATCGAACGAGCGTTCGCCGTTTTCCTTGATTTCGAGGCACGGATGGGCCACACCCGGCGTGTAGGCCAGGCTCAGGTCGGATTGGGAGAGGCACGGTTTGGTGGGCGTCACCTCTATCTTGCCGGGTCGAGGTTCGCTGTGGTACCGAAGTGCTTCATCGCGTAGCATCATGGGCGGTTCTCCGAGATGATTGGTGAATGGACTAAGGTCCGTCTTTCGGTTGATGTATCCGGGACGGGTTTCGGAAACGGAAAGTAACTTTCATCGCAGGGCAAAGCGTTCCGTATGTACATGCCGTCTTGAGACACCCAAAGAGAAAAGTGCCTTCACGACATTTTCCATCATGGCCTCCGGGCCGCAGACAAAAAATTCGCTGCCTTTGAAATCGCTTACATGCCTTTTCAGCATGTTCACATCGATATGCCCTTTATCGCCCGGCCAGTCTGCCTGCCTGGAGAGGATATGGCGGACCGTTAGCTTAGGCATCTCCTCGCCCATGCTGTCCAGTTCGCCCCTGAAGGCGATATCCGCTTCGCTTTTGTTGGCCCACAGGAGGATGACTTCTTTTCCGATATGCCGGTCCCTCATATATCTCAGCATGCTCAGGAAAGGGGTGATGCCGATGCCGCCGGCAATGAACACGAAACGCTCTGCAGGGTGGCGGAGAAAACTGAAGACCCCATAGGGCATGTCCACATAGGCGCGGCTGGAGAATGGGGTCCCCGCGATCGATGCGGTGAAGTCCCCCACGGACTTGACGCAGATGGAAAGACCTTTTTGAGCAGGGCTGGACGCGATGGTAAAGGGGTGGGGGGCCGAGATCCTTCCCCCCTGTTCAAGCTGCACAAACAGAAACTGCCCGGGGAGATAATTCGGATGATCCCCCTCCAGTTGGAGACACGATATATGGGGAGTCTCCCGAGTGATGCCGCTAACCATAAAGGGATGTTTTTTCTTTCGGCAGTACCGCACCCCGTTGTGGACCAGGATGGCCAGGTAGATGAGGGCTATCGTTGCCCACAATAGCCGAATGGGCAGCAGGTGCAGGGTGGTTCCCATAAAAAAACTGTGAATAAACCCCAAAGGAAGAAGGGCATACCCGATTCGATGCCCCCGTTTCCATGTTTCGTAAGAGATGGGGAGCCTTCCATACAGCAGGGCGATGCCTGCGGTCATCCAGAGAAAGGCCAGCGCGACCAGCCCCAGGGTCTTGAGCAGACCCATGGGTGAGGCATATCCCTGAAGCCTCTCAGAGAGGAGGATAAGCAGCGGATGGGCCGTTATCCATGGAAGGATGAGGGTGCCGCCTGCGCGATGAATGGCCAGGAGGCGGTCAAGTCCGATCCCCCGTTCAATCCATTTGATCTTGGAACTGAGGACATACTGAAAGGCCAGAAGGATAAAGCCAATGAGCGCGAAGAGGCGGCCCGCATCATGGAGATAGGCGGCCCAGGGAAGGTTTCGGCCGAGGGTGCGGAGCCAGAAAAAGGCCGTTATTGCAAGGCACAAAAACAATGCTGAAAAAAGAAAGCGTTTTTTCATGGAAGCATCATTTCGCCGGTTTGGAGGCCGGATCTCCGGGGTGAGTGCCCGCTTTAAACTCCTGATCGTTGGTGTAGCCGTCCGCGTCCGAGTCCTTGGCCCCCAGCAGATCCGTGTAAGTCTCTCCGCTGTTCAGCGCGATTTTTGCGTATTCCTCGCCAAAGCTGTTTCGGGCCCCGCCCCCATTCGGGTTGACATGGCAAACGCCGCACCCGAACTCTGTCTTAGGGACCCTTGCCAGCCGGTAGGGCCTGGCCCATGCATCCTCGAGGACTGGGACGGTATGGGCGAGGCCAAGCAGTCCGAGGCACACGCCGAGCATCCAACGTATGGATTTGCCTGTCCATGGTTTCATGGGACTATCCCCCCATCTGAATGTTCCTTCAGGACGGCCCTGGCGACCGCCAGATCGTAGGCCCGCCTCGGATTGAAGTCGTTTTTCTGCTGGTACATCGCCTGGGCCTGCACGATCGCGTCATAGGGGACCCATCCGTGCTCCTCCCAGAGCTGGGGATCATCCGCGTTCCAGAGCCGGAAATGGATCATGTCGGCCTTTTCTTGGACGTACATGCGAACTCGCTTGTTTTGTGGGAACGGGAAGTAGTACATCCCACGCTCATCTTTCATGCTTTGTTCACCTCGCTGCTCGATGTCTTGTTTATTGGAGTTTTCCTATGGTTTCCAACAAATGTCAAGGCGGATGTTAGGGGAAAGGAGCGGATCACGAGGATCTCGCCCCTCTCTTTCGGTATTGAAAGAGTGCGGCCATGCATTCTACGGTTCGATGGAGCTCACCATAAGTGGGAATACCGTGCTGGAGGGCCGACTCTTTGAACCTGCCACCCTCATCTTTCCGGGCCAGGAGCCAGCAAAAGAGTGGCTTTCCCGCTGCAAGGGACAGGCTCGACGCCTCGCCCAGATCGATGTAAGACATGACGCCCCCCACAAAGGTGTGGAGGAGGACGCCATCCACATGGGGATCGGCAAACACGGACCTGAGGGCGACGCTCAAGGCCTTGAGAGGCCCCTGGCGTTCCATGGCCGGCCAGAGGTCCAGCGGATTGCGCGGAGGCATCCATGAAGGATAAATGGCACTGAGGGCGTCCAGGGTGCCTGGCGAGAGCTTCGCCAGACTCAAACCGGCCTTTTCCAGAAAATCTGCAGACAGGATCCCCCCGGCCCCGGTGTACGTGACTACAGCGATGCGTCCATAACCCGTTTCCCAACGGGACGCCCCTGTCAGACCCTTGCAGAGGTCAATCATCTGGTTGAAGTCCGTGGCCTCGATCACGCCGGCCTGTGCCAGGGCCCCGCTGATCACCGACGCGTTGCCGGCAAGGCTGGCCGTATGGCTCAGGGCGGCCCTGGCCCCGCCTGCACTCTTTCCCCCCTTCAAGACGACGATCGGTTTTTTCGAGCCGGCGCACATCTGAAGGAACCGGCGTCCATCCACAAAGGATTCCAGATAGAGGCCAACTGTCTTCGTTTGGGGGTTTTCCAAGAGATAGGAAAGCACGTCGCATTCGTTCACATCGACCTTGTTCCCCAGAGAACAAACCTTGCTGAACCCGGTGTCCCCGTGGCTCATGGCATCCATCAGGAACCCGCCCGACAGCATGCCGCTCTGGACCACGAGCGAGACGCCGCCCTTGACAAGGCCGTCTTCCCAGATGGACGGGGATACAAAGGAAAAGACGGTCTTCCGCTCCGTATCAATGATCCCCATGCAATTCGGACCCCATACACGCAGACCGGTGTCCACCGCGATCCGGCGCAGGGCATCCTGGAACGACCTGCCTTCCGGCCCGACTTCCGAAAACCCGCCGGATTCGACAATAATTCCCCGAATGCCTCGTTGGACGCATTGCTCGGCTAACTTCGGGACTGCAGGGGCCGGGACAAAGAGGATGGCCATGTCTACCGGGTCCGGCACCTCCATGATGGATGGGAAGCAGGGCATCCCGTCTATTTCTGAATAGCGGGGGTTGACCGGATAGATGCCGCCCGTAAACCCCTGCCGGGCGTTGTACAGGAGATGATAGCCTCCCTTCCCGTGATCGGCGGTTGCGCCCACAATGGCCACGCCGCGCGGCTTGAAAAAGAATTCCATGTGCATATCTCCACAAAAACTTACAGGATTGGATGGTTCACGGTCCAGCGCTGGGCTCTCCATTCAAGGAGGCGCTTAACATTTTGAAAATGACGGCAAGATATCGTAAAATGGTTTTCTGTTCAATGAGGTTGCACGTTTTTTGATATGCGGGTTCGCGGTGTGGATTCCCATGAAGACCTCTCTAAGTGACTGGGCTTGCTAACCCAACGTGGTATCCCTGATTTTGACCCAAAAAGAAGGGTGGACATGAAACCTGCTGGGACCTGGCAGAGCAAAATTCTGGGCGTATGTCTGGTCAACCTGGCCACCCTCTGCTGGGCGAGCAACGCGGTGCTGGGTCGCTGGTTGCGAAACGATGTGGGCCCGTTGACCCTGACAGCGCTTCGATTTACCGTGGCGACGGCCTTCTTTGGTTGGCTGCTGAGAGGGCGCTCCCCTGAGGAGTGGCACTATGGCCGCGACAAATGGTGGCTGTTGGCCATGGGACTGGCCGGGGTGGCCTGTTTCAGCCCGATGCTCTATATGGGCCTTCGGTATTCGACTGCCGTCAATTGCGCTTTGATTCAGGGATTCTCTCCGCTCATCACCGCACTCATTGCCGGTCTCATCATCCAGGAGCCGGTGACCCGGCGGCAGATGGCAGGTGCAATCCTGGGCTTCTTCGGGGTGGCTGGTCTGATCTCGGGCGGATCAGTGAGGTTTCTGATCCAGCTTCGGTTTAATGTGGGAGACCTGATTCTTCTGGCGGCGGCGGTCCTTTGGGCCTTCTATTCCGTGTTCGGCAGGCGTGCCATGCGGGCTCGCTCGCCGCTTTCGGCCACGGCCCTCTCCAGTTTCTTGGGCCTTTCCATCTTGATTGCGGCCGCCCTCGTCGAGCACCGGTACATCCCCCTGAACCTGCGGCCCGAAACCATCGCGGCCATCCTCCACATCTGCGTGGTCCCCACCATTATCGGGTTCTGGTGCTGGAACCGGGCCGTGCAGGTCCTCGGGGCAGGGGGGGGGCCATGGTCTTTTACGGCACGCTCCCCCTCTACGGCGTGGTGATGGGTGCTGTTTTTTTACAGGAGTCCCTCGGGCTGATCCATTTCGTCTTCGGCGGGTTCATCATAGGGGGCGGCCTATGGGGGACACTGGGCGGCCTCGCTGGCGGCCAAAAGAAAAACGCTTAAACCGCTTGTCGCGACAGGTGTGGCGGGTCTGGAAGGCCAGGCCAAGGAGGCAAGGGTTTGGGCTACTCTTGAACGCTACGCGGCGGAGGAGGGGACGCGCTTCCCCGAAAACGTTTCTTCAGCCTTTCGTTGATCTCGTCGAAGGCTATTTTTTGTTTATCGTCCAGCCTGTTCCGGATCAGGGTCGCCACCTGGTCGTGGAGCTGCCTCATCTGTGGGCGGTATTGCTCCTTGAGATCTGAGGCCTTTTTGTCAAAGGTCATGATGATGGGCCGAATCTCCTCCTGCTGCCGGGCTGTGAGCCCGAGGTCGCGGGTGAGCCGCTTCAGGATCTCCTCGCCATGGGGCGGCCTTCGATGGAAGAGGTTTTCCATCTCTCCCTCAAAATAGAGACTTGCCCCCAAGACGCCCGACGCCACGCCCACAAGAAAGACAGAGACTACGCCCACGGCCAACTTCAATTTAGAGCGATTTTTGGTCATGATCTCCCCAGAACCTGAAAGAGTGCATCGTCGAATCGATCATCAATGAGCAGTCTGGCCAGTTCACCATCCGTCAGGAAGCCCGTCTGATAATAAAGGAAGGTTCCCAGCATCAGGATGATGAGGGCGGCAACCGGGGCGAGGCGCCAGACAAAGCGCTGGAAGAGGTCCGCAAGGGCATAGCGGTACTGCAGCGGCCCAATTGCTCTCACAGCCGTCATCAGGCGATCCTCCCATCCGGGGCCGACCTCCCCCTGCGGGCCGATCCGGTAGGCAAAGGCCAGTGCCCGCTCAATCTTGTCGAGATGGTCATTGTTACGGATCATGGCTATCCCTCCTCTTTTCCCGGGAGCGTGGAAAGGAGCTTTCGCAGTCTCTTGCGCGACCGAAAAGCCCTCACCTTGACCTTTGCGACGCTCCAGCCCAGAAGTTCAGCGGCATCACTCACCGATATGCCTTCCAGGTGAATCATCTCCACCACCATACGATCCTCCGGGGATAATCGACCCAAGGCCCAGGCCAGAACCTCCCGGGCTTCATTCTGCCGCGCGCATCGCTCTGTGGATTCCACGGAGGTCGAAGAGATGACCGATTCCAGCCATTCCTGATGCCCTTCGGAAAGGGCGCTCATGGGTGATTCATGCCTCGAAGGGGTCGATCTCCAGAAATCAAAACAGGTTCGGACAGCGATGGTGGAGAGCCACTTTTTGAAGTGGCTCTCCGGTTCAAATCCGGGCAGCGACCGGTAGGCCCTGATGAAGACCTCCTGCAGCACATCCTCCACTTCCTGGGGAGGAACACGTCTCTGGATGATTCGAAGGGCATGGGCCTTGTACCGGTGCAGCAGAACCGCAAATGCATTCACCTCTCCCTGGAGGATACGGCGTACGATGTCAGCATCTTTGGGTTGGTCCGGCATACCCTGTATATCCGATTAGGAACCCGGCGGTGACCGGGCCTTGCATGGATAGATAACCGTGCAGGGAATTGAACACTATTCCACATGGTACGTTACCCTTATACAGGAATGGAGCCCGATTGTCTTTGCCAAAGCGGATCCTTTATTCGTTTCTCTCTCCAATAGGTTTAACCCCTTTGGCTGTTATATCGGAGGCGGATGAGAAGAGGTTACACTTTTTCGTAACCTTTCCCGATCCATTTGCGATTAAGAGATCAACAATAAGGGTGCGAAATGGATATTATGAGATGTGAACAGAGAAATTCCATGAACCGGGTAAGGCATTGGAGCAAAGGCCTCCGTCTTGCAGCGATTACCGTCCTTCTCATCCTGGGGGGGTGTGCGGCCGTAGGCCCCGACTACGTACCGCCGGAAAATCAGCCGCCTTCAGAGTGGTATACGCCGTTGGACGGGGGTCTGGTAAAGGACCCGACCAACCGCGATGCCCTCTCGGAATGGTGGCATACCCTCGGCGACCCGATGCTTTCCAGGCTTATGGAGCAGGCGGTGAAAGGCAATCTGGACCTGAAAGAGGCACGCGCCCGGGTCCGGGAAGCCCGTGCAAGGAGGGGCATCGAGGAGGCCAAGCTGTTTCCCAATGTGGACGCCTCCGGCAAGGTCATTCGAAGCCAGGGGAGCGAAGAAACCGGGGCCGGTACAGAGCGCACGCTCTACAGTGCGGGGTTTGACGCGGGATGGGAGGTGGACATATTCGGCGGGATCCGTCGATCCGTGGAGGCGGCGGATGCGGATCTTCAGGCGAGTGAGGCATCCCTCCGAGACGTGCTGGTGACACTGACGGCCGAGGTGGCCCTCAATTATGTGGAGATGAGGGCCTACCAGACCCGGGTCGCTGTGGCGGAGGCCAATTTGAAGGCCCAGGAGGAGACCTATCAGCTTATTCAATGGCGCTATGAAGCAGGCTTGAGCGATGCCCTGGCCGTGGAACAGGCCCGGTACAACCTGGAAAACACCCGATCCCAGATACCCACCCTTCGTTCAGGGATGGAGGCATCTTTGAATCGAACGGCCGTTCTCCTTGGGAAACAGCCGGGCGAATTGTCTCAAGAACTGAGAATGGCAGGGCCCATTCCGGTGACTCCGATGCAGGTGGCTGTGGGGATCCCTGCGGAGTGCATCCGCCGAAGGCCCGACATTCGTCAGGCCGAACGGCAACTGGCAGGCCAGACCGCACGGATCGGCGTGGCCACGGCCGACCTGTACCCTAAATTCTCTCTCGTGGGGTCTATAGGGCTCGAATCCCTATCGTTTGGGAGACTTGCCTCCTCGGACGGATTTACCTACAGCATCGGCCCCGCATTCACCTGGCGTCTTTTTGACGCCGGCGCCATTCGGCAGAACATTCAGGTTCAGACCGCCCTCCAGGAACAGGCCCTCGCCCGCTATGAATCCGCTATTTTAAAGGCGTTGGAAGAGGTGGAAAGCAGCCTGAAGGCCTATGCTGAAGAGCAGCACCGCCGGGAGGCCCTTCGAGAGGCCAGCGGGGCAGCACAACGGGCAGTGGAACTGGCCCAGAACCAATACGAAGCCGGGATCATCGATTTTAACCAGGTCCTGGATGCGCAGCGCTCCCTCCTCTCGTTTGAGGACCAACTCGCCCAAAGCGAAGGCAGGGTGACAACCGACTTGATCACTCTGTACAAGGCCCTGGGCGGCGGCTGGTCAGAAACGAGCCTGGAATAGGAGCAAGAACGTAAAGGTGAAAACGAATGAGCAGCAACAGCGAATCGCCTCTTTCGGTCTCTGAAATCCTTGAATTGGGCCAGGGACCTCGGCGCAGAAAACGACTCAAATGGATCATTATCATCGTTCTCCTCGTGTTGGGGGCCGTCGCAGCGGCGTTTGCACTGAGGCGGATAGAGCCCCCGGCTGCGGCCCAGTACAGGACCGAGCGGGTTGAACAGGGAGATCTCACGGTGACGGTGAGCGCCACGGGCAAGATCCAGCCCACCAATCAGGTGGATGTGGGAAGCGAGCTGTCAGGGATCATTCGGTCGGTCCATGCGGAGGAGAACGATCGGGTCAGGGTGAATCAGGTCCTGGCTCGGCTCGATACCAGCAAGCTGGAGGCCCAGGAGGCCAGAAACAAGGCGGAACTGGCCTCGGCCAAGGCAAAGGTCTTGCTGGCCCAGGCCACCACCCGCGAGGCGGAAACCCATCTCGCCCGGTTCAGGCATGTGCGGGAACTGAGCCAGAACAAGGTCCCCTCTCCCTATGACATAGACGCGGCAGAGGCCGCCCTTGCGCGGGCCCAGGCGGACGAAGCATCGGCAAGGGCAGCCGTGGCACAGGCCCAGGCATCCCTGAAAAGCACGGAAACCGACCTCTACAAATCGGTCATTCGATCCCCCATGAACGGCGTTGTCCTGAACCGCACCGTAGAACCGGGACAAACGGTGGCTGCATCGTTTCAGGCGCCCGTTCTGTTTACCCTTGCCGAGGACCTGGCGAAGATGGAGCTCAATGTGGACGTGGATGAGGCGGATGTGGGGCAGGTTCGGGAGGGTCAGGAGGCCACATTTGTGGTGGACGCCTATCCGGACAGGCGATTCAAGGCCGAGATTACGCGGGTTTCCTACGGGTCGGATACGACGGAGGGTGTGGTCACCTACGAGACCATCCTGAAGGTAGACAACCAGGATCTGTTCCTTCGGCCCGGCATGACGGCCACCGCCGACATCGTTGTCCAAAAGGTGGAAAACGCCATTCTCATCCCGAATGCCGCCTTGCGGTTCACCCCACCCGTGGAAAAAAAAGACACATCCAGCCGGTCGCTGGTGTATTCGCTGATGCCGCGGCCCCCCAGGTCCAGGAGTGAAAGCCGCGAACAACCCCATCTGCAGGGCAATAGTCGCAGGATCTGGGTGCTGGAGAACCATCAACCGAAGCCCCTGAGCATTCAGGTCGGGGCCAGCGATGGGGTCAAGACAGAGGTGATCGGAAACGTCCTCGCCCCCGGGATGGAGGTTATCGTCGAACGTCGGAGCGAGGCGAAAGGGTGATCCATGCCCACGTTAGAGACAACATCCTCTCCCATTATTCAACTGAGACGCGTCAACAAGATCTACGGCAGCGGCGATACGGCCGTTCATGCCCTGAGGGACGTGGACCTGGAGATCGAGAGGGGTGATTTTGCCGCCGTGATGGGGGCGAGCGGGTCCGGAAAATCCACCTGCATGAATATCCTCGGATGCCTCGATGTGCCCACGTCCGGAAGCTACCGGTTTGAAGGGGTGGAGGTGAAAGACCTCTCCCGGGACCAGATGGCCCTCTTGAGGCGGAATTATCTGGGATTTGTCTTTCAGGGGTTCAACCTCCTCAACCGCACCACCGCCCTTGAAAATGTGGAGCTGCCGCTGATTTATCGCGGCATCTCCCGCGCCGAACGGCATCGGATGGCGCACATGGCCCTTGAGGCCGTCGGCCTTGGGGGATGGGAGACCCATAGGCCTTCGGAGCTGTCGGGGGGCCAGCAGCAGCGGGTGGCCATTGCCCGTGCCATCGTCAGCAACCCCCAGGTCCTTCTGGCCGACGAGCCCACCGGCAATTTGGACTCGGTCCGAAGCAGGGAGATTATGGAGCTTCTGGTGGACCTGAATCAGGACCGCGGCATCACGATCATCATGGTGACCCATGAATCGGACATGGCCGCCTACGCCAAACACCAAATTCACTTTGTCGACGGCCGCATTGACGGCCATCCGGGGACCTGAGGGGGCATTCGAGCGATGCTCTTGGAAAACATCATTCTTGCCTTGAGGGCGATTCTCCGCAATCTTCTCCGATCCGGCCTGACGGTCCTGGGGATTGTCATCGGCGTCGCTGCGGTGATCACTATGGTCACCCTGGGCCAGGGCGCCACTGCGAGGGTCACCGCCGACATCTCCAGTATGGGGAGCAACCTGATTGATATACGACCGGGCCAGATCCGGCATGGACCGGGCGGGTCCAGCTCGAACGCGGTGCCTTTCAAGAGCTCCGACGTGGCGGCGATCCAGCGGGACATCACCAGTCTTGCGGCCGTCGCGCCCCTGGCGGCCCAGACAACCCAGGCCATCTACGGCAATGCCAACCGATCCACGCTCATTCTGGGCACCACCTCCGAGTATCTGACCGTGAGAAACTGGCCCCTCTCTCTGGGCCGGGCCTTTACGGAGGGTGAAATGAGGGCAGGAAATGCGGTGTGCATCCTGGGCGAGACCGTGCGCAAGGAACTCTTCGGCAGCCAGGAACCCATTGGGTTGACCGTTCGCGTCGGGAAGATCTCCTGCAGGGTGATCGGGGTGCTCGCGGTCAAGGGCCAGAACAGCTTTGGCAGCGACCAGGACGATGTGGTCCTCATTCCCCTCCGAACCCTGCAGCGGCGTCTCGTCGGCAATACGGATGTGGCCTCCATCTCCGTATCCGTCAAGGACGGCATTTCAACGAAAAAGGCCCAGTCAGACATCCAGCGGCTCTTGCGCGAGCGCCGTCGCATCGCATCGGGCAAGGAGGATAATTTCACGGTGCGGGACATGCAGGAGATCGTTTCCATGCTCACCAGCACCACCCGCGTGCTGACCGCCCTGTTGAGCGCGGTCGCAGCCGTCAGCCTCCTGGTGGGTGGCATCGGCATCATGAACATCATGCTCGTATCCGTCACCGAAAGAACACGGGAGATCGGCACCCGGCTGGCCATCGGTGCGCGGGAGCGGGATGTGCTCATGCAATTCCTGGTGGAGGCGGTGATGCTGTCTTCCTTTGGCGGGGTGTGCGGCATCCTGGTGGGCCTCGGGGCGGCAGGCGTCGGGGCCAGAGCCCTTGACGTCCCCTTTGTCTTCCAGGCAACCATCGTCCTGATTGCCTTCGCCTTTTCCGCTGCTGTGGGCGTCATCTTCGGATATTTCCCGGCCCGAAAGGCGGCGCGAATGGATCCCATTCAGGCCCTGCGGTACGAATAGCGGATATCAAACAGGGAGGGGGGCAAGAAATCATGACCCGCGTTCAAAAAATCAGCGTGTCGCCAATGGTTGGCACAAGGACCTTCACATCAGGCGAGAACGAGCGTATCTTCTGTATGAGCCCTTCCACATCGGCGAATGGTACGGTCCTCATCGGTTTTCCGGTTTGGATGCGACTCGAAAAATCGTCCTGGTGAAAAAGAACGGCAGTTTTCGCCCCGGTTGTTTCCAGAATACGCTCCGGGTATCCCTTCATTCGCTTCCATCCTGGGATGCACAGAAAAACAACATCGCAGGCGTGGCCTTTCAGCGATTCCTCCATAAACCCCGCACTCCCCACATGGAGAAAAACCTTGCGGCCAACAGTCATTTTCGGCGAAAACACATGACCCGCCCGGTAATCCTTCGCCCTCAACGGCGGCCTCTTGCCGGGCGAGATCTCACCGGAGTAAGGAACGAGGCCGACCAGAACCCGTCCGTGAACGGATGGCAGCATGGTGATCTGAATGGCGTCGGCAACCTGAATGAACTCGCCGCCGCGGCACACGGTTGTTCTCCCCTTGAGCCCGTTGATGGCCAGCAAGGTCTCGAGACTTCTGCTCCCGATGATCGGGCCCTCCGTGTACCTGGCCAACTCCGGCAGGTCGAGAACATGGTCCAAATGGGTGTGGCCGGCGACAATGGCGGTTATCTTTTTTATCCCTCCGACCTCTCTGCGGATAGTTTCGGGATTCGGGCTGAGCTTGCCGAAGAACGCCCGCCATTTTCCGATGCGGGAATAATAGGGATCCACCAGGACATTCTCGTCTTTGTATGAACATACAAGGCCCGCAGCTCCTGTGAGCCTGATGCGGATGGTGTCATCTATCGTCATGATGCGACCCCTAAACCCCTCTATTTTCGGCTTTGTCTCGACCTCTCGCGGTGCGCTTGAAATTGTTTGACCGTTCAGCCCATCAATCCTGTTGGTCTCCGCCACCTGCCCATTCAGTATCATCCCAAAGCTTTTTCTAAAATGCTGCAATGGAAGCATGGGAGGGCGAGGTTGATGTTGATCGGAATAGGGTAGACGTCCCAATCACTCGCGGTTCCACGCCAAATTATGGGGAAGCTCTCTCAAGTCAGAAAAAGATCTCAAGTTTCTCATCCCTGGGGGGATGTTTCGGTTCCTCAATCCAAGGGGGTCAGCCCGTCGGGAATGGGGTCGGTCCGTGGGGTCTCTCGCCCCTCCCTAAACGAATCATGCGGTGCAAAATTTGAGGAAAGATACTGAAAAGCAAAAAAAAGTCTACTTTTTTAAAAAAGGGGTGATGTCTTAGAGTGAATAGCGGCATCTGGTCAGAAGGGATATCTCAAACGATCGCTCACACCCTTTCCCCTCTCTACTCTGTCCGGGACTGAGCCCGGCCGTGTACTGAAAATGGGCCGGGTATGAATTTTTCAGACAAAGAAAAAGGGGTTGCGATTTTTACCGTAACCCCTTGCTTTTTCTTTGGTAGCGGGGAGAGGATTCGAACCTCTGACCTTCGGGTTATGAGCCCGACGAGCTACCAGGCTGCTCCACCCCGCGGTAAGCAAAAAATATAAGACGTCCTACTTTCTTTGTCAAACAAAAAATTTGAGCAACCGCTATACCGGGAGCCTGACAAAAAAGGTCGTCCCTTTCCCGGGCACGCTGTCCGCCCACATCTCTCCCCCGTGGGCCTGGATCAGTTTGTAGGATATGGCCAGCCCCAGGCCAAGTCCGCGGGCGCGGGTCGTGAAAAAGGGTTCGAAGATATGAAGGAGGTCCTTTTCGTGGATGCCGGTGCCTTCATCCGATATGCGGATCTCAATGCACTTGGCCAGCTTCTGTGTGGTGATACGGATGCTTCCGCCGGCCTCCATGGCCTGAATGCCATTGGTGATAATATTGATGAACACCTGCTTCAACTTATCAGGATCACAATGGATTTCGCCTAGATCAGAGGCCAGGCTCACATCAAAACGGTGCCTCTCCGACGAACACATGCCTTCCATGATCTTCAAGACATCCTGGATCACCGAGTTGATGTCCGAGGTTCGGGAAACCAGACTGTGAACCCGCGTAAAGTCGCCGATGCTGGTAACCAACCGTTCGAGACGCCCCACCTCTTCCAGGATCATGTCCAGCTTCTGAACCGCCTTCTCGTCGGTCAGGCTGTCTCGTATCTGCTGGGAGAAACCGCCGATGATCATGAGCGGATTCTTGATCTCATGGGCGACGTGGGCCACGGTCTGGCCGACCGCTGCAAGACGTTCGGATAGAAGGAGCTTCTTCTCCAGTTGCTTCTGGAGCGAGATGTCTCGGATGATGGCCGTGAAGGTGACGTCTCCGTCGGTTTCATAGAAGGAAAGCCCCAGCTCGATGGGGAATTCCTCCCCGTTTTTACGTAATGCGCTGAGCCTCAAGTTTTCGCCGATCGCCTGCGACCTTCGGGTCTCCAGAAACTGTCTGACAAAGCGGTAATGGTCTCCGTACTGGGGCGGGATCAGTATATTGAGATCTTTGTTGAGGACCTCTTCACTGGAGTAGCCGAAGATCCGCTGGGCCGCGTTGTTGAACAGGATGATCTTGTGGTCCCTGTTGATGCTGACCACCGCATCCGTGGCCGTATCCAGAATGGTGCTGAATCGTTTCCTTTCGGCCTTCAGTCTTCGAATCAGATTGCGGTATTCGGTCACGTCGGTCGAGATCTCTACAAAGTACGGCCCGACCGATTCCGTGGCGGGGATCGGGTACATGAGCCTGCTCAGTTCCCTTTCATCCCCCCCGAGTGGGCCGTACCGTTGGGTGGTCTCGACCCGCTGTCCGGTCTCCTTTGCCTTCTTCAGGGGGCAGTCCGGGGTTTCGATGCGGCATGAGTTGCCGGAGAGCGCCCGGATGTTATAGCATTTCCTGCCGAGAACCGCGTCCCGGGCCAGGCCGCAGTTATTGAGAAAGACCTTGTTGACGTCCTGGATGGTGCCATCCGGGTCGATCACCATGATCTCCTCGCTGATGCTGTCAAAGATGGCCTCCAGAAAATGGTTGCTGTCTCTGATCCCTCTGCCGGATGACATTTCCACCATGATGACTACCCTCCACTTGATGGGCAAAAAAACACGTATTCATCGGACAGGATATCAAACATCGCATCCGTGCCTTCCCGAATGGTCCGGTAGAGGGCCTTGAGGGTCGCGGCCCGTCGAATGGTGGAACGGTAGGCCGCCTCGTTATAGAAGCGGACATCGATGGGAAGGAGGACCTGATCCAGAGAGCCATGCCAGTGTATGTTGAGATCGGCCTTCATGGCAAAGATTTTCTTGTACATGTCCCTCAACACGTCGGTTCTCAGAACCGGGTTAACCTGGTTGATCATGCAGTCCGTCAGCCCGATGAGGTAATAGGTTTGCCGCATCCTCGCTTCATCCCGGCGGTTGGCATACATCGCCTCGATCGTACAGGCCAGGCCGTGATTCAGGGTAAAGTGGGGTGGAATGGAGGGGGGCGGGTCTTTGGAGAGGTCCAGTTTGTCTGCCAGGGGCCTCACCATCTGGGAAAAGAAAGGGGTCCTCCAGCAGGCCCTTCGGAATTCCCATGGCCCGGAGGGGGCCAAGCTCTCGGAGGGCGGTTTTTGAAGGCGGTCCTGAAGATGGATGATTTTCCCCATTCAGCTTACCTTGGCGGTCTGTTGCGCACTACGGCCGCGGATGGTATTTCCCATGGAGTTCCTTGAGCCTTTCCCTGGTCACATGGGTATAAATCTGGGTCGTGGCGATGTCTTCATGACCGAGCATGACCTGGACAGCGCGAAGATCGGCACCCCCTTCGAGCAGGTGGCTGGCAAATGAATGCCGGATGGTATGTGGCGTTAATTCTTTTTTAATCCCAGCAAGATGTCCGTATTGTTTAATAATTTTCCAGAATCCCTGCCGGGTCAGGGGCCGTCCCCTGTGATTGAGGAACAGGTATGCCGGGTTGACGCCCCGAACCATGAGGGGTCGTCCGTCCGATAGATACGTCCTGACCGCTTCGATGGCCTTTCCCCCGATGGGCACCAGTCGTTCCTTGGCGCCCTTGCCGATCGTCCTCAAATAACCGGATTCCAGGTTGAC
>Ga0172375_10001139_pt1 | contig 42770 bp, 43 predicted proteins | sample LakKiv1m_FD_114537 | JGI IMG/M metagenome (GOLD analysis project Ga0172375, IMG submission 114537) | Freshwater microbial communities from Kabuno Bay, South-Kivu, Congo - kab_092012_11.1m | ecosystem: Environmental > Aquatic > Freshwater > Lake | place: Democratic Republic of the Congo... | reverse complement strand
CAAGGACATGGGGAGCATGGTAGAAGTGGCTGCGGTTCTCTGTGGCGATGACGACGATGTCAACAAAGTGATTGAAGTTGAGATCACGGGGGGATCGATCAGTTGCAAGAGTCAGAGCAAAAACGGATGGATCAAAGGAAAAAAGAAAATCGACTTCCAATCTGAATCGGATGTTATATTTCATATCAATCCGATTTTTCTGCTCCAGATTTTGGGGCATTCGACAAAGATGTCCTATACGGATTCGGCCATCATGTTCCGATCGGATTCTTTTGAGCACATCATTGCGCTGAAGGCGAGAAAATGAACATCTACTTCGCCGGCAACCTTCAGGGAGAGATTGCTCGTTTAGAGATGTGCGTGAGAGTTGGCATGACGAGAAAGTTGATCAGCTATGCAGCCATCCTTCCTCCAGATGCAGAAAAAAAGACATTTTTTGGATAGTCAATGAAAATTTACTTCGCCGGTAACGTGATGCCTCCAAGAGAACAGATGTTGATCTTGCGGGGGCAAATAGACTATATTCTTTTGCGTGACATTCGCGGCATGAACGTTTCTACAAAGAGTTCCAGTGTAGAATATAGAGTATAAAAAATGAAGATTTACTTAGCCGGCATGTCGGGGGATTCATAACGAGCCACAATTAAATTCTTGGTTGGCTGCCGGTCTGCAAAAAACTGTGTTCTTATTTTGAGCTTGCATCAGGAAACGGGTTAAAAGAATTCCAATACTTAGTGAGGAAGAACAATGAGATTTTGCCATCTACATGTACACAACGAATTCAGTATACTTGATGGTTATGGCAGTTCAAAAGATTATGTGCAAAGAGCGAAAGAACTCGGGCAAGAATTTTGCGGGATCACTAACCACGGCAATATTGACGGATTGATCAGATTTCAGAGAGAGGCAGACAAACAAGGAATCAAACCCGTTCTTGGGTGCGAGTTATATCTGGTTCCGGATGCCTCAGTGAAAGTTCCAAAAGAAAAACGATTCCACATCACTGTTTTGATCAAGAATGAGGAGGGATTTGTAAACCTCAGTCACGTCTTGACCAAGGCGAATCTTCACGGATTCTATTATAAACCCAGGACGGATTTTGAAACTCTCCTTGTTCATGGCGCGGGTCTTGTGTTCATGACTGGTTGCGGATTCTCGTGCATTGTCGATCCTCGCGGAATTGCTTTCATCAGGATGTTGAGCGAGAGGTACACAGGTGATGTTTATTTGGAGGTTATGCCCCATATACTTCCCGATCAGGAGTCCGTAAATCGCAAGTGTATCGATCTATCGGCACAGATGGAACTGCCTCTTATTGCGACGAATGATTGCCATTATGTGCGGGAGGATGATTCTCTGGTTCATGAGGTTTTGTTGGCTATTCAGACCAAGGCGAAGTGGACAGACAAAGATCGCTTCCGATTTGAAACGAAAGACCTGTTCATGCGATCGGCAGAGCAGATGAAGACCGCATTTGGTAAACAGGGGATCTTGAGCAAAGTGCAGTGTCTTTTGGCCATGAGCAATACTGCAGATGTTGCAGAGAAGTGTTGTGGATTCAAAATCAAAAAACACGACATCTTCTTGCCATCCATTTTGATGAAAAATGAACCAGAGGATGCGTTTCTGAAAAAGCTCTGTTGCGATGGGTACGAAAGAATCTTTGGCGTGCCAGAATGGAGCCAGACTTATATTGACCGGTTCAACGAAGAGTTTGACATGATCAGACGCAAGAACTTCGTGCGCTATTTTCTCGTCGTGTGGGAACTTACTGAATGGTGTCGAAAGAACAACATTATGATAGGACCTGGGAGAGGATCGGTCGGTGGTAGTTTGATTGCCTACTTGATCGGGATTACAACAGTCGATCCAATCCAATTCAACCTGCTCTTCTCAAGATTCATTGCAGAGGATCGCATTGATTATCCAGATATTGATCTGGATTTTGAAGATGTAAAAAGACCATTGATCAGAGGGCACCTGGAGGAGATGTACGGCAAGAATAATATCGCATCCGTTTCGACCTTTATGGATATGAAAGGACGTGCCGCGATCAGAGATGTTGCCAGAGTTTTTGATACTCCATACTTCCGTGTTGACGAGTTTGCAAAGAGTATTGAGGATGATGAACAGTCCGACAACACAACGATCGAAAAAGCATCCATGACTCCGGAGGGCCAGCAGTTTAAGAGAGAATACCCTGACGTTGTTGCCGCGGCAATGAAGTTGGAAGGGCAGGTCAGAGGATGTGGCCAGCATGCCGCTGCCTTGGTTGTATCTGGGGAGGATTTGACTCTGGGCACGAGATGCAATTTGTCTGTGAGATCGAATCAGGAGGTTGTGAATTGGGACAAGGATGACGCAGAGTATGTCGGGTTGATGAAGTTGGACATCCTTGGGCTCAATACATTGTCGATTCTCAATGAGACGCGGAGATTGATCGAGGTGAACCGGGGAAAGAAGATCGTCTTTGAAAAGATCGAATTGGATAACCAACAGGTCTTTGAAATGCTATCCAAAGGCGAGACAGTTGGGGTCTTTCAATTCAATACTTATTCCACAACCAAACTTTGTAAAGAGATCGGCATAAATACATTCGGCCTCATGAGCGACGTGATTGCTCTGGTCAGACCTGGACCTGCCGATTCTGGTATGACGGCTGATTTCACCAAGAGAAAACATGGCGCCAAATGGAAAAAGAAACATCGCGCATACGAGCGCATAACCAAGGATACCTTCGGGATAATCGTGTATCAAGAACAGGTTATGCAAGTGATCAATCAGGTGGCGGGATTATCGTATGCCACTGCGGACAAAATCCGAAAGATCATCGCAAAGAAGAGAGACATCAAGGCGTTTGAGGAATACAAACAGATGTTTGTTGACGGCTGCAAAAAAGAGGACACCCTATCAGAGAAAGAAGCATTGGAATTTTGGGATGCTCTGGAGAAGCATTCCAACTATTCATTCAACCGATCCCATTCCATCGAATATGCAATGATCGCCTATTGGTGTGCGTGGTGCAAACTGTATTTTCCTGCCGAGTTTATTTGTGCCAATCTGTCGTTTGGATCCGACGGAAAGAAAGAAGAGATCGTCAAAGAGGCACGCCGGCTTGGGTTGAAAGTTGTTCTTCCGAAAGTTGGTGTTTCAGAAGCAAAGTCATGGGTTGTGAAAGAGGGGTGCTTGTATATACCATTCATAGAGATCAAAGGCATCGGTGATAAAACAGCATTTGATTGTGCGAACTATCGAGTGCAGTCAACACAGGGCTTTTTCAATCTGGGAGTTGCACAAAAAGGGGGTGGAAAGATCGAGAAAATATTGCGATCTGTTGGCGCCATTGGCGACACTCCCGATGAGGATCTTTCCAAGTATTTTACATTTGAGGTGAAACAGGACAAACGAGATGAATTCCCTGTTTTGTGTAACACACTTGGGTTTGCATCTGTGCCAAAGGATCTTGACTCAATTTTGAATCTCTCACTTCCGCCAGGCGGCAGGATCAGGATGATTCGTGAGACGACCAAGTTCCAGAATCCCGATTTGTTGTATTGTGATGCTTGTGCATTGAGAGGTCAGTGCCGCCGCCCTGTGATGCCATCGCCAGGCAGATATAACATCGCGATCATCGGCGAGGCTCCTGGAGGTGACGAGGATGTTGAGGGGAAAGGATTCGTTGGCCGTGCTGGCGATCTGGTTTGGAAAGAGTTTGCGAAGTACGATATGGTCCGTAGATTCTTTCACGTAACCAATTGTGCGAAGTGTTATCCGGGATCGATCAAGACACCAAATGAATCCCACTTGAGGGCGTGCAGCAAATGGTTGGACGAGGAACTGAAACAAGCCGAGATAAAATTATCGCTTGCGTTCGGAAACAGTTCCTTAAAATACTTCAAGGGAGAGGATGGAGGCATCACTAAACACAATGGAAAGACAGAATGGTCAGAAAAATATGGCATGTGGATTTGCTGGTGCATTCACCCGGCGGCAGTATTGAGAAACCCCGAGCACAAATCGGAATTCCAAGCAGGCGTAAAAAACTTTGTTGAAAAAATAGAGACTTTGGGAGGGTTAATATGACACAGGCACTTCATTTGAAATACCGTCCAACAACATTGGACGATGTGGTTGGCAACAAAAGCGCAATCGATTCCATCAAAAGTATCATGTCACGTAAAGATGGAATCCCGCACTCTTTTCTCTTCTCTGGTCCATCTGGTTGCGGCAAGACAACAATCGCGAGAATTATCAAGAATCAGTTGGGATGCTCGGATTTGGATTTTAGGGAGTTGAATTCTGCAAATGTTAGGGGGATTGACTCCATCCGAGAATTGGTCGAAGATGCTGCGTATTATCCTCACCAGGGAAGTATCAAGATGTTCCTCTTGGATGAATGTTTTGCTTCTGGGACTATAGTTTCGACTCCGCTTGGTAAAAGGAAAATAGAGACGGTTCAAGTGGGAGATATTGTGTATAATATGACCGGAAAATGTAAAGTTAAGAATGTTTTCAAAAACAAGGTTGCAACAGACAGGGTTGTAAAGGTCAAATTATCAGAAGGGCCAGACATTGTCTGTAGCAAAGACCATCTGTTTTTTACTGAATTTGGATGGGAAAAGGCGATTGATCTGGATAAGAATATCTTTATTTTTAGCAGAAAGAGTGATATAATGAATTCCAACAGATCACCCTTGGAGGCAAAAAAAGATGAAGATATGCGAGATATGTTTGGCAGAGTTCAAAGAGCTAAAGGATACTCAACGCACATGTTCCAAACGCTGCGGACAGAAATTAAGGAACAAAGAAGCAGGGTTGGGTATTACTGCAAAAAGGCCTTGCGAATGGTGCGGGAATTTAATAACCTATTTTGTGACTCACAAAAAGAATCAGAAAAGATTTTGTTCCAACAAATGTGTTTGTGCATGGAGGGAAGTTCATTATCCTCATATATGTACGGAGGAAACTGCGTTGAAGATCAGCAATTCCCATTTGAATCTTTCTACAGAAATAAAAGAAAAATTATCCAGAGAACGCTCACGACGGATGAAGATAAAGAATCCATTTCACGATCCAATGATTATCGAGAAAGGGAAAGCGACGAAAAGAATCAAGGGCACTTTGCATATTTGGTCTGGAGAACGTGGAGGGAATGGAAAGATACCGCCTGCTCAATATTTGTTGGCAAGCGCGTTAGGATGGCCGATGGAAGTTCCTGTCAAAACATTCTCAAGTTCAAGGGTAAAGAGTGGCTTTCCCACTTGTTACAAGGTAGATATCGGAAACGAGATTTTGAAACTTGCAATAGAGGTCGACGGGATTGGGCATCTATTGAAAGAAAATATGTTGCTCGATCAGAAAAAGACGACCAAATTGACAGAATTAGGGTGGACAGTGTTGAGGTTTACAAACAAGGAAATAATGATGGATCCTTCGTCGGTATTATCGGTGATACAGAGAAAAATCAAGGGTATGTCGAATTCTACGACCTTGAAATAGATGGACATCCTTCCTATTACGCAAATGGATGTCTTGTCCATAATTGCCACAAACTTACAAACGATGCACAAAATGCGTTATTAAAGTTGCTCGAAGATACCCCCGACTATGTGTACCTGATTCTCTGCACAACAGACCCGGAAAAATTGATCAAGGCGGTTAGAACCAGGTGCACTACCTTTCAGGTCCAATCATTGCTTGGCTGGGATATAAAACTGCTGTTGAAAAATGTGCTGGAGAAGGAAAAAATCAACAACTTCCCGTCAGCCGCGCTGGATGAAATCTGCAAGGTTTGCGGAGGTTCGCCGAGGCAGGCATTGGTGATTTTGGACTCTGTGATCGATATTCAGGACGATGATGAATTGATCAACGCTGTGGTCGATTATAGCTTCAACGAAAAGACCGTGGTTGATCTTTGCAAGGCTCTGTTGGAAAAGCACGATTGGAAGACAATCGCACCGATTTTGAAAGTGCTTTTGACCAAAGACGAAGGCGAAAAGGACACAGACAAGGTTGAGAAGATGCGCTATGCGATCCTGGGTTATATGAATGCGGTGCTTCTGAATTCTGGAAATAAAGACGCTGCGATCATCATGGAGGGTTTTCTGGACTCCTTCATTCAATCGGGAAAGGCAGGGTTCACGTATGCTTGTTACATGGCTGCTCATTGAAAGAAAATGGATGTGATTCCCCATCGTGACATATAATTGATCCAAGGAGGTTAATCATGGCGCAGAATGATTTTGACATCAATGAGAATGATCTGGATGGCGAAGTTCTCCGACAGGCAGCCCTGTATAACCAATGGGTTGGGCTTGCGGCGACAGCATCCAAACAACAGAAACAGATTTACCTTCGCAGAAAGATACTCAAGGCGAAGTTGTACAAAGAAGCCAAGGAGAAATTCGAGCAGGTGGGGAGAAAACCGACCGGGGCCGATCTTGAATCGGAGGTGAGGACCAATCCGGAATACGCCAGAGTCTCCCAAGAATTGATTGATGCAGAGGAGAAGTACGACATCATCGATGGTGGCAAGTGGTCGATGGTCGAAAAAGGGAAATCCCTGGAACGTCTTTGTGTAGATCGTGATCGTGGCTTCTTTATGGCGTCAAGTATCAATCGATCGGACTCACTGAAAGATGTTGACGTGGGATTGAGAGAGGGGCTGCAACGCAAGAAAATCGCGAGAGGGTGATACCATGGAAGCGCTGAAAATCATAGCGGCTGTGCTTGCCGTTATATTCCTTGGATACATCGTGGTCAGGTTGTGGTCCTATGGAATATTCCGGAGTTATTTTGACGCCAAGAAACCAAAGAAGGAGGAATAACAATGCCAAGACCAAGCAGGAGAAGTGCCAAGGAAGAATTGATGAAGAGGTTGGAGGGCGATTACAATCGCAAAAAAGGTGGTGGCTCTCTTTTTCGGTCCGATCTGCGTGGCGTGAATTTCTGGTCATGCAAAGAGGGTGAGCATATCATTGATATCATTCCCTATACGGCGGGGGAGAATGATCCGATTGCTCCGGGATCCGAGAGCTACGTTCTGGAGCTGTTCGTTCACAACAATGTCGGTCAGCAGGAGGGGATGATCATCTGTTTGTCAGAGACCTTCAAGCAGCCCTGTCCGATCTGCGAAGAGCGGCGCCGGTTGATCAAGAAGGGAGAGGATGAAGCGAGAATCAAAGAGTTGACGCCGAGCCGCTATCCCCGATCGATCTACAACATCGTCTGCTATGATAATGCCGACGAGCAGTCCAAGGGCGTGCAGATTTGGCACACGAGCAATTATCTCCTCCAGCAGTACCTGCTCGCATTGGCCAAGAAACCGATCCGTGGTGGTCAGTCCGCCGGCGTCGAACCATTCATCCCGTTCATGGATCTGGACGACGGAAAGTCTGTCGCTTTCAAACGTGAGGGGCAGAAGGAAAATACCAAGTTCATCGGCATCCGCTTCGAGGATCGGGATTACAAAATCAGTGATGTGATTGCAGATGCAGCTCATGTGCTCGATGATCTGGTTGCCTGGCCTACCTACGAAGACGTGTACCGGGATTTCTGGGGTGTGCCATTTGGTGGCGAGAATGTTACCGCCACTCCGGAGACACAGATAGGAGAACGGAGAGATCCCCCACCGCCACCTGAACCCGAGAGAGTACGTGTTGTCGATCCGGCTCCCTCTGGTAGGACCAGGCGCACACCGGAACCGGATCCGCCTTCTCCGGCAGAGAGCACGCGGTCGAGACGCGACGCAGAGCCGGCGCAGGAAGAGTCCGGTAGATCAAGGCGGGGTGAGGAAAAAGACGTCCCAGAGAGCGTTGGGAACCGTTGTCCGGCGGGAAAGAACTTCGGCGTCGACATCGATGATCTGAAAGAATGCGACAAATGCGTGGTCTGGAAAGATTGCGCAAAGGAAGCAGATGCCATTGAGAAGGCGAAACGGAAGTAACGGAATGGGGCAATGGGCACCGAGATGCTAATACACCGTACATAAAACCGGAGACGACGGACCCATTGTTCCCTATTCCTTCGGGGAACGACATGAAATCCTGTGCTCAAACTGCATCCCCGACCAAATAAACGGAGATGAAAATGAAGATTGATAGATCGGCGGCAGTCTCTGAAGCACCGAAGGACGATCTTTCGGTGGCGGTGGAGATGATCAAAGAGGCATCCAAATCAACCGACAGCACTCCGGTTGAGTTTCTCAATTCCAGCTGTGCGGTATTGAATTGTGCTGCCTCTGGCAAGGCAAAGAATGGTGGTTGGGCACGTGGTAGGATCATCAATCTTGTTGGTGATGGATCGAGTGGGAAAACACTTCTCTCTCTGGAACTGGCGGCATTTGTCTTTTACAAGATGATGGGCAATAGATCAATCAACTTTCCTCCTGTGAAAAAGATCCGAATCGTTTACGACAATACCGAGGGCGTCATGGATTTCCCGATTGATAAGATGTATGGGAAAGCATTCGTTGATGCCGTTGAATGGATTTCGTCTGCGACGGTTCAGGCATGGGGCAGAAATGTTGCGAGAGAGGTTCTGGCGAACAAGCCTGGGGAACTCTTGTTGTACATAACGGACTCACTCGATGCCCTGACATCTCAGGAGGGATTGGAGCGCTTTGAAAAGGCGGCAGAGAAGGACAAAGAGGAAGATGGGACATATGGGACAGAGAAAGCCGCCTACCTGAGCAAAAGCTTCTTCTCCAACATGTGCTCGATGATCACCGGGAAAGACGTGACCATCGTGATCATTTCCCAAATCCGGATGAAGATCGGAGTTACGTTCGGGGAGAAATACAATCGCGCCGGCGGCAAGTCTTTGGATTTCTATACGCATCAAGTTTGTTGGCTTGCAGAGGTCGAGAAACTCAAGAAGACATTCAGAGGTGAGGAACGGGTTTATGGAATCAGAGTTCTCGCCAAGATGAAAAGGAGCAAGGTGTCCAAGCCGTTCCGGGAAGCAGAGTTCATCGTGCTGTTCGACTATGGCGTTGATGATATCGGATCCAGTCTGGCATATCTTTACAGGCCCAAGGTCCCACAGTTGGACTGGGACGGTATCAAATACAGCCGTGCCGATCTGATTAAACATATCGAAGACCACAACTTGCAGGATGAACTCTCTGCGAGAGTCGAGCGATGGTGGAACGAGATCGAAGACAATATGCGTCCAAATAGGATCAGCAAATATTAAGGAGATCCCATGGTCAGGTTGATCATTGACTGCAATTGCCTTTGCTATAAAGCGCTCTGGGTCATGGGTGACCTCTCCCAAGATCAAAAAAAAGTCGGTGTTGTCTACGGATTTGCAAAGCAGATGTTGACGCTTGCAACCAAATTTGATTCCAACCGTTTTATCTTTTGCTGGGACAGCAAGAATTCCTATCGCAAGCTTGAATATCCTCCGTACAAATCCAATCGCAGAAAAGGTCTCACCGCAGAGCAACAGATTGATATGGAGGATGCCTTTCGGCAGTTTGACGAGGTCAGAGAAGTTCTGTTGCCAATGATGGGATTCCGCAACATCTATCACCAGAGCGGGTACGAGGCCGATGATCTGATTGCTCACATTGCCTGGCGATTGCCTGATGACACAATCATCTGTTCGACCGACAATGATCTGCTGCAGTTGTTGAAACAAGATCGTTATTGCCCCATACGTATCTTCAATTTCCAAAAGATCATTGACGAAGCAGAATTCCGTAAGAGGTGGTTCAATCTGGAACCCATCAAATGGGCACACGTCAAGGCGATTGCTGGTTGCGAGACCGACGATGTTGAAGGGCTGGGAGGTGTGGGGCTTACTCTGGCGTCCAAGTATCTCGCAGGAGAGCTCCGCCCGGGAAAGATAATGGACAAGATCATGTCGAAAGAGGGCAAGGACACCATAAACAGAAATATGCCGTTGGTTGCTCTCCCGTATCCCAACGGACGGAAGCCGATCAAGATTTTTGGATTGTATGACGATGCTATCACGGCCGATAATTTCAGGGCGATCTTTGGGCAATATGGATTCCGATCGCTATTGAAAGACGAGGAGGCTTATAAGTGGGAAAAAATATTCTTTGGAGGTGGCGAGAATGGCGGAAAGTCTGGGACAAATCCCGTTCGGAAAATACAGAGGGATTGACATCGAAGACGTCCCCGATTCTTATCTGACTTGGATTACTGGTGAGGATTGGTTTATGACGAGAGAACCAACGCTATACGCTAACATCAAAAAAGAGATAGCGTACCGTAACAAGTTTGATCTGCATGTTCAGGAGGAAATATGAGGAAGTATAATGAGTAAAGGTGGTAGTTTTGAAAATGAAATTGCAAAGGCATTGTCTCTTTGGTTCACTGACAAGAAGAGAGATGATGTTTTTGGTCGCTCTGATTGCTCGGGTGGCAGATTTACGCAGAGGAGAAAGAAAGGGCAAGACACTGCCAATCAAGCGGGGGATTTGACGTTCAACGACGCGATCGGGGAACCATTGATCAAGATATGGAGCATTGAAGTAAAGACCGGATACGCCCCAAAGAACAAGGTCAAAGATGCAGATGGTGATGTGATCAAGATTCCCATCTACGCAAAGGTCAAGAAAGGCGAGGAAACAAAGAAACCAGAGGAACGAGTGATCATTGGGTGGAAGGACAAAACTGCGGTTGTCCTATGGGACCTTCTGGATCTGATTGATTCCCGCCAGACAAATCCCGTGCTGTCGATGATGTGGAAACAATGTGTAAGGGATGCAGACGAGAGCTCCAGGATTCCAATTTTGATCTTTCGCAGGAATAACCGGCGCCCATGCATTTGCATACGAAGGTCATATTATTTCAGCAGAGACAAATACCTTGGCAAGATCAACCCTGATAAGATTATCTTTTTGAATCTGAATGGCGACCCCGTGATCTTGATGTCTTTGAAAACTTTTTTTGAGTGGGCTCAACCGCCCTGTGGTATTTTGTCCGACTAAATTCAGAAAGGTGACCTATAATTCCGACATGAGACTATTACTTGAAGCGCTTGTAAAACAACCGGAGGGGATCATCGATGTGTCGGTGATCATCAAGGACGACAACGGAAAGACAAGGTCCTATACGTATCATCTGAAGAGCGTTTATGCGCTGGAGGAGTTTCATCGATATTACTACTCCAACAAAAAGAATCATGGGAAAGCCCTACAGGTATTGGTGAAAAACAATGTTCCGATTCCTACAACTTGAAAATTTTCAGAGCCACGAGAAAACCAGGATTGACTTCGATCGTGGCGTCAACGTTATCTTCGGACTCAGCCAGGCGGGAAAGACTGCGCTTGCGAGGGCTATGCGATTGCTGATTTATAACCGTCCTCTGGGTGGCAAGTTCTTTTCTGACTTCGTTGGTGAGAAAGGACAGACAAAGATAACAATCGGGATTGATGGTCAAGAGGACATCTCCGTAATCAAATCAATTAGGGTCAACAAAGAGGGAGAAAAAGTTGTAACGGCAACCCAGTACCAAATTGGTGGTACAGAGTTTTCTTCTCCCAAGGACCAGGTGCCTGACCAGGTACAAGCGGTGCTCAATATCTCCGAATTGAATATCCAGCGCCAATTCGATCCTCCATTTCTGGTATCATCGTCAGGCGGGGAGATTGCAAAGACGATCAACCGCATCACAAGATTGGAGGAGGTCGATGATTGGGTTTCCGAGTTAACCAATGAGATCAATGCAACCAATAGAGATATTGTCCGTATGGAGGCAGAGGCGAAGTCACTCCTTCAAGAGATTGATGTTTACAAAGATATTGAGGAGACAGAAAAGGCGATCGTCGAATTGCAGACGATCGTTGGAATAATCGCCAGGATGTTGATACAAAGGAACGACCTGGACAATGCACTTATCCAATTTGAGGATGCGACAAGAGAGAGCGAGAAGTTGGACGAGTTCATGGTAGCAGAGCGATACGTTAAGAAGGCAGAAAAACTACAACAAGACATCGATGAATGGCGAACGCTTGCCGATCTGATTTCGGAGCATAACAAACTGACGGATGGAATCATTGACTCACAATTCAGATTGGACGACCTGCTGGTTATTGATCGGGATCTTGCTCTGTCTGAATTCAATACCGACAAGAGAGATTTGCTCAAACGATTGATTGAGGAGTATGAGGTCTATCGCGCTCAATATGAGGTTTGGACAGAGGCGATCAAGGCCGAGAGATACGTTGTCAAGGCAGAGAAATTGGACGAAGATGTTTTGGTGTTCAAACACCTACAAACACAATTGATGCAATATGAGTGTACAGATCAAGAGCGAGAGGATTTTGTTGAGGATTTGAAAAAAGCAAAAGAGCGTTACATGGATGTTCTTCGGGATGTCAAGAAATGCCCGACATGTTTTGCAGATATTAACACCAAACATCTGAAAGAGATCGGAGCAGTACTGTGAAATTCATTGCCGTGAGCGATATGCATTTGTTGACCGAGAATCCAGAAGCAAGATTGGATAATTTGGTTGATGTTCAGTTCGCTAAGTTTGAATTCATTTTGGGCTTGGCACGAAAAGAGGATGCGGCGATCTTGCAGGCTGGTGATATGTTCAACAAGCCCCGCAGCTGGATGCTCCTTCCCGTGGTGATTGATCTGCTCAAGAAATACGGAGTCAAGATTTATGGAGTGCGGGGGCAGCATGATGACTACATGTATTCCGATGAAACCAGAGAGCGAACAACGCTGGGTATCTTGGAAAAGGTGGGTTTGGTTATCGCATTGAATCCTGAAAAGCCAATCCGAGTCCAAGGCATTGATCTATTTGGCGCGAATTTCGGGCAAGAACTGGCGCAGATTGAGCGTTCGTGCTTTACCGTGGGGATTATCCATGCGGGTATATCTGACGCCGCTCTTTGGCCTGGTCATCAATTTACTGCCGCCGACAAATATTTGTATGATCACCCTGGGTATGATTTCATTTTGGTTGGGGACATTCATCGGACTTTTGATGTATATGATCCAAAGACGCATCGGCAGTTGATCAATGTCGGCCCGATGTTGAGAAAAGAGGCAACGGAATATAACCTCCAACATAAACCGTCTGTATATCTGCTCGATACCGATGACAGAAAGAAAAGTCGGTATATTGAGATCCCCCATACCGAGGCAACCAAGATTCTCTCTCGTGATCATATCGAACGCAAGACAGAGGCAGAGGGCTTGCTGGATGAATTTGTTGACTCGATCAAATCCGGCAAGGATGAAAACCTTGGCGTCTCCTTTGTTGAAAATCTTCTCAAATTCACAAAAGAAAACAATGTCGACAAATCCGTGATGGATGTGCTTGCCAGGTATATCGGCACGAAAAGGGAGGGGTTGTGAGCAGGAAGAAAGTGCCTTACAAAGTGATCCTGGATTCACGCAACAAAGAACTCGCATATGTTCGCGATGAAAAAGACCTGAATGCAACGATGACCCGGTTGGAGAAGAATGGAAAGAAACCGGCGAGAATCATCAACAAATGGAAATAGGAGGACAGAATGGCCAAGCAAGATGAACAGACGACCTTGACAGAACTCAAAAAGAAAATTGAGGATCTGAAAAGGGATGTCGCGGTAAAAGAGGGGGAACGGAATTCGATCTTGGAGCGGATCAAGAAAGATTTTTCCGTCAAGACTCTTGATGAAGCGTATGATAAACTGGAAGGGCTGGGCATGGATATTGAGGCCAAACAAGAGAGGCGAGAGGAGTTACTCAAGATCGCACAAGAGAAACTCGCCGGCTACAAAGGATAATAAAATGCCATACGCACAGATGACGATCACAGAAATCACCCAAGGGTTTGCTGAGGCCAAGGCACGCCATCGGTTACTGGAAGAGAAGATCGATCAGACCGTTGGACAGATCCTCGCAGAGAAAGAACTTGTTGAGAAGAAAATCAAAGCCCGATGGATCTTGACCGAGGTTGCAACGATCACTCAGAAGAGATTCAAGGAGAAGGTCGAGAATCTCGTAACCATGGCGATCCGATCTGTATTTGATCGGCCGTTTCAATTTGTTCTTGAATTCGAGCGCAAGAGAAATAAAATGGAGTGCCAGCCAGAGATCAGAGAGGTGGTCAATGGCAGGAATAGAGTATTTGATCCCGCCGAAGATATGGGAGGTGGGATCGTCGACATCATATCTTTCGCGCTTAGAGTGGTTCTATGGAGTTTGGAGAAACCAAGATCAAGAAATGTCATCGTGCTGGACGAGCCAATGAAAAATCTTGGAAAGCTTGTTACATTGGCTGGACAGATTCTGAAAGAGATCAGTCACAAATTGGACTTCCAACTTATTGTCATTACACATGAGGACGAATTGATAGAAATTGCCGACAGGGCCTATTATATTACACATGATGGCAACAAATCTCATGCTGAACTTGCCAAGGGAGATCCGGCTAATGCCCCTACAACGAAAAGACGTATCGCAAGAGGTGCTTGATTCCGTAAGATTGTTGGTTGCGGAGGAAAAAACAGATCAAGATATTGCAGACATCTTACAAATGAAGATCGCGGATATTTATACCATCCGCAGAAATATCCTTCGCATCAGTTTTTACGGACGAAAGAAGCGTTGCACCAAATGCAATACGACAAAATCAATCACGTGTTTTCATGCCAAAGCAGAACATCCTGACTGGTGTATAATTTGTAGGAGGAAATTCGGCGGCGAGACCAGCGCCACGCTTGGCCGACCGGTTATCAAGAGAGCGGAAGGATACAAGAAAAAAGAAAAGAATTATGTAGAGGTCATTTGTTTGAGATGTGAAAGGGTCTTCAAATCAGAGGTCTTCAAGGGACTCGGTGGGACTCCCGATTACTACCACCTTTGTGACAATTGCAGAATCATCATCACAACATTGGATCGGGTATCAATATAGGAATGAAAGAGGGAGGAGTAACAAATGCTGAAATTGATTTTTTTGGATACCGAGACGACAGGGATTGATACCGATAAATGTGGGATCTGGCAGATTGGCGGGATCATTGAGTGCGGGAAAAGATCAGAGGAATTCCTGTTCGAGTGTGATATATTCGAACAAAATCTGTTCCAAGATCAATGTATGGAGAAGACTGGGATCACTCTGGAGAAACTCGGAAAACTCCCAGACCCAGGAGAAACCTACGACAAGTTCATCGAGTTGTTGAGTAAATACGTAGACAAATACGATAAGAAAGATAAGTTCACCGCCGTCAACTTCGGGGCTGAATTCGATCAGGCGTTCCTCCGTAGGTGGTTTGAAAGAAACGACGACGACTACTTCGGGAGCTGGTTCTGGCACCCCTGGATTTGTATGATGAACGTTGCAGCATTCTACGCAATGGAAGAAAGAAAAGAGTTACGTAACTTCAAATTGGGCACTGTTGCCGAATATCTGAAAATACCAATAGATGAATCCAAGCAACACAATGCCCTATACGATGCAGGAATTGCAAGAGAGATTTACCATAAATTGATCACAAACAGATAAAATATCTTTTTCTGAAACAGTAAACAGACTATAAATCAGGACATGAAAATTTATCGTCCTGTCGAAAAGAAAAAGAGGGGGAGACCCAAAGGGCCATGTAACGTCATCGATGAACGTTCCCATAGGAAATACAAACTATCAAAGAGATTTGTGGAAGAGTATTTGGTAGACCTCAATGCAACCAGAGCATATCAGAGAGCTGGTTACGGAAATGGGAATGATCAATCCGATGGAGTTAATGCCATCAAGCTATTAAACCAACCAAAGATCCAAAAGATGATAGCTGATGCAGAAGCATCACGGTCACAAAGGGTTGAAATAAGTCAAGATATGGTGCTGAAGGAGCTGGCTCTACTTGCTTTTTGTAACATTCGGGACATCTCAACATGGGATGGACACACCTTCCAATTGAAGCCATTCGGCGAACTCACCAGAGAGCAAACAGCAATCATTTCAGCGATCAAGGTTATACCTAAACAGTTTGGAGGAATTGATCTGGAGTTCAAGACACCGTCGTCTTCTGATAAGAGAGCATGCCTGGTTGATCTTGGAAAACACCTTGGCATGTTTTGGGAGAATAACAACACCCAGATTGATCCGATGGAGATTGCAAAGAAGATACAAAGGGCGGTTGGTCAGATGAATGAATGTACAGGAGGCACAGGTGCAAACTAAGAGACACTCATTGATTGAATCCGTTACAAATATCATTGTTGGTTACGCAATAGCGCTACTCGCACAAATCTATTTCCTCAAGGCGATTGATGTCCAGGTATCCTTACAGCACAATGTCGAACTCAGTGTTGCATTGACCGTTGTTTCTTTGGTCCGTTCTTATGCGCTGCGAAGGATTTTTACAAAGTGGACTGAGAGGGCAAACTAATGGCACAACCTTTTTTGCTGTTTCATTGGTCTCTTGCAACAAGGCGCAAGGGAATAAGGAAATATGGATTGTGCCCTGGAAAGAAATCCCGGGATGGACTTTGGAGGCCTCCATATGTTGCTTTCTCAACATCTCCATCAAAGGCATGGGGACTCTCTGCGCTCTGCGGTGATGATTATGGCGAATGGGACCTTTGGATGACATGGTCCAATCGGCTGCAGGGTTATGAGAAGTTGCCAGGGGAATACAGGGTATACCATCGGGTCATGAAGCGCAATATCTGGTACGTGGGGTCAAGAATATATGCTGCAAGAAAGAATCGCACTGGAAAATGCTCATAGGTACTTGGATAGTTTTGGAAAGAATTGGAAGCGATGAAAATATACAGACAACCAGAGCGTGATACTCCTGATTGCCTCACAACGAGATGGACTCTTTTGAGAGATCATCCAGAGCAATTGCGTTTATGGCATCACCCAGCTCGTTTCAATGTAAACCCTGCAGGTAGGCGATCTGGTAAAACAGAATTGGCCAAACGTAAGTTGGTCAAGAAGGCGATGAAAGGGACTCGGTTTGAGGACCCCAGATTCTTCGCAGCCGCACCAACAAGGGATCAGGCGAAACGTATTTACTGGGATGACTTGAAAAGACTCACCCCGAGGTGGTTCCAAATCAAGCCCCCTTCTGAATCAGAACTTGTGATTTACGGAGTTAATGGATCAACCATTCATGTATTGGGGATGGACAAACCGGAGAGAATCGAAGGAACCGGCTGGGACGGAGGGATCCTTGATGAATTCGGCAATATGAAAAAAGATGCCTGGGGCAAGAATGTTCGTCCTGCGTTATCAGATAGAAAAGGGTGGTGTGATCTGATTGGAGTTCCAGAAGGACGCAACCACTATTATGATCTGGCGAAGGAAGCACAAGAAAACAAATCTGGAGAGTGGGGATATTTCTGGTGGATCAGTGCTGACATCCTGCCGGAATCAGAAATACAAGCGGCTAAGGAAGACTTGGATGAACTGACCTACCAACAAGAATACGAAGCATCATTCATCAATTTTGAAGGTCGTACGTATTACCCATATCTTGAGCAGACACACAATGCAAGAATCTCATACGATCCAAAGCAACCATTGATATTCACCTTCGACTTCAACGTCGCACCCGGCACCGCTGGTGTTCTACAAGAAAAACAAGTGAGTGATTTGAAAACCGGCGCGGTGTTAATTGGCGAAACTGTAACCGGGGTTATAGGGGAAGTCTTCATCCCACGGAATTCCAATACTCCTTTGGTCTGCAATCGATTGATTAAGGACTGGGGTGATCATCAAGGATTGATCATTTGTTATGGTGATGCGACCGGTGGCGCGAGCAAGACTTCTGCGACTTTTGGATCTGACTGGGATCTTGTAAAGAAAATCTTACGCAACCACTTTGGCGATAGAGTATCCTTCGAGGTGCCGCCTGCCAATCCTTCCGAAAGAGATAGGGTAAACACCGTAAATTCGCGTCTGAGGACCATGGGGGGAAAGGTTCGTATGATGATCGATCCTCAGAAAGCCCCCCACATGGTAAAGGATTTTGAAGGTGTTCAATGCGTCAAGGGAGGATCTGGGGAGATTGACAAAAAGATCAATCCAGAGCTCTCTCATTTGTCAGACGGAGTTGGTTATTACATTTGGAAAAAGTTCCCGGTCAGAAAGGTCGACCAAGGCATGGTTGTTACAAGGGGAGTATAAAATATTTTGTTACAAATTGGAATGGTGAGCTATAATTGTTGTGAAAAGGAGACGGTCGATGAAAGAGATGACAAACGGTCATAAGCACCTTTTGCCTCCAAAGGTCAAGTTCATCAGCGAATGCTGTGAGGCAGTTGCAGTTGTTGGAAATGAAAATGCAGATGGATCCGGAGATGACTATTACATCTGCTCCGAATGTAATCAGCCTTGTGAGTTGATTGGCTACATTGAAAAGTAGGGGTATATGACCAGATTTGGAATGATCGGCAACGGCGCAATCTCTGCCAGACATAAAGAGGCAATTAATCATGTCGGGGGAGAACTGAAGTGGATTTATGATCCTTTGTTCTCTGACGCCAAGTCGATGTTAAGTGCTACCGTGCCATCTGACGTATTGTTGCTTTCCCGCCTGCCAAACCTATTGACAATCAGGAATGTTGATTACGTTGTGATCTGCTCTCCCACATATTTGCACAGATCACAGATCAAGATGGTTCTGAATACAGAGATTCCACAGATCATTTGTGAAAAGCCTCTTTGTCTGCCATGGGAACAATTGATTGATGATGATCGAATCAATGTTGTGCTGCAACTTCGTTGGATGCGGGAGTTGCCAAAGCGTGCCAATTTGGTTAAGGCAGTGATGGCAAGGAACGACACATTTTTCCAATCTTGGAAAGGGGATCCAAGGAAAGCAGGCGGTAACATCTACGAATTTTTTATTCACTACATCGATCTGGCAATACAACTTGGCGCCGCATTTGAAGGGGAGGTCATTCCCGAGGGCAAGCAGGTCAGAGAGATTCATGGCATGTATGATGAAATCGGAGCGCCTCCCAATGGTGCTCTCTGGTGCTATGACATCATGCAGGTTGATATGCAAGATTGTTACAATCGGATGTATGAGGATATCCTGAAAGGGAAAGGAATCAGACCCAAGGACATATTCTATCTGACCTGGGTGCTGAATAGATATAGTGACCTGTTCGGATACAGGTTCGGTGGCATTGGACAAAAGATAAGCATTCCGAAAGAAATGCTGTAATGGATCCAATGGTCACCTATGATGATTCCAAGAGGTGAGTCATGAAGAGCAACGATACCTATTTATGCCCAGATTGCGACGAAGTTTTTTCATTCATAGAACCACAAAACATTATTTATATCCATTATCCCATTTGTCCAATCTGTGGCAACAAGAGCGTGCTCAATATCGGGCGCGTGCTTAACCGCAAGGAGGAGAAAAAAGATGAAGGTGCTACAAGGCGCGTTGATAGCGGTGGTTATGTTGGTGGTCCTTTACCAACAGGTCGGCTTGACGTCGATGGTCCAGCCAGTGATGTCAAATCAGTCCCAGATGGAGAAATCAGATTTGTTGAGGGAAGCGGCAATCAAAGCGGGGATAGGAGATCCGGGGGGGAAGATCGCAGAAGCGATTCGAATAGCGAGCAGACAGACAAAGCTGTCGGAGTCGTTTCTGCTCTCTTTGATGTATTCGGAATCCTCGTTCAACAGAAGCGCCGTATCGAGCAAGAACTATCAAGGGTTAATGCAAATACCTCAAAAGGTGCACTATGAAGACGCCAATTGCATTATCGGCGCTCGAATCTTTCTGGAGAAACTGGCGATCACAAAGGGGGACTATAGAAAAGCAATCATCCTGTACAAGGGATGGCCTATCGGTGACCCCAACGGAGGACGCCAGGCAGATAGGGTTATCACACTCGCAAGAAAGATCAATGAGGTGTAGCATGGCTGAGGAACATTCATATCAGATTGGGGAGTTGAAACAATGCGTCGGCATCGGCGACAGATACAAGATCGCCTTTTGGTCGTTGATCATATTTATCCTCGGATTTATCGCTGGCATTTTTTACGCACAAGATATAATCATTGGCAAGAGGCTGAAAGACTCTACGCGGTTGGGTGGGATTGTGATCGAAAACAAAGTGTATGATATGAAGGAGAGGTTATGAAGGTGACGGAGTTTCTTGCGTTGTTGGTGATTACGGCGATTGCGATTGTCCTTTTGGTTTTGGCTTCCGTGTCATTCGGTCCTGTATATCAACCTCTGGAAAAGAGGATCGTTCAGAATGAACAGCCGGCACTGAGGGCAGCCGAGAAGATGGTCTATGATCAGTTAGAAAAAGAGAGGAAGGGAAAGTGATGGCTGACGAGATTAGATACATCGGGACAGGCAAATTCCTCACGCCAGAGGATGTGATGCTTCTGAATGACCTGAAATTGGTCACCCCAATTTTTCAAGCGCTCGGGCGCTTGATGGCTTGGACCAGTCAGAGCTTTGTAACTATCGTTCAAGAGAAATACAAACTGGACAAAAAGAAGCATTACGAAGTCGCTTCAACTGGTGAGATTATGGAACCAGAGAATCCTGCCCTTGCGACCCAGAAAACAGGGGTGACAATTCATTGACGTCACATATCATCAAAGTAGGAAGCAATTGTGCGATTTGGCCAGGGTGTACCTCTCCAAGCGCACTTTTGCATGTGAAAGCGGACAAACAAATTCAAAGGAGGAAAAGAGATGAAAAAGAAAGTCACGTTGAGCAACAAGAAGATTCTGTCGGCGGTAAAGATCCTCACGAAGTTCGTTGAGGAGGCCAAGGTCACGGGGATTTCAGCCACCATCCGTTATTGGATCGGTTGGAACAAGGACCACGTCGAATCCGCAAGCAACCACTATGACCGAGAACGCAAGAAGTTGATCGAGCTTTACGGAGACGTCGCGGCCGTCCGCAAAGAAAAGATCGACGAATTCCTTACCGCCATCTTTGGTGAGTTGTCCAACATCACCGACAAGCACCCGGAACTGGCGGCAGCATACAACAGATACTCCGACCGGGCCAAGGACATTCAAATGATCCCCAAGGATATGTTTGACGAGATGAAAGACGCACAGACTTCCTTGGCTCCGAAATTCGACGCCTGGATCAAAAAGAATCCCATGGGCACGCAGAAGGAAATGATCGCCGCCAAGAACATGGTTCAGTTCAATCGCGACATTGAGGAGATCATGGAATTGGAGAACGAGCTGGAGATTATGACTTTCGAGCTTGACAAAGTGGAACATCTGGCTGACGATCCCGACTTCGGGCTCCTCATTTCTTCGCTGCCTTTCATGTGGGATGAACCAACGACCGAATCACCAGCGCCCCCGGCACCTGGTCCTGACCAGAAAAAGAAATAGCATCCAGGAGGTGAATGGTGAAAGCTGTATTGATCGGTTACGGAGAGGTTGGGAAAGGGGTTTTTGGAGCGATCCAAGAACAACATGAAATTTACATTGAAGATCCTCAATATGGGATGATTGCACCACCAGAGCTTTATGACCTCATGTTGGTGGCTATTCCGTATTCAAAGAATTTTGCTGAAATTGTCAAGAAATATTCTTTGACTCACCTTCCCAAAGCAATCGTTGTCTTCTCTACAGTCCCCATCGGCACTTGTAGGTTGGTGGGGGCACTTCATTCTCCCATTGAAGGAAAACATGACAACATGGCAGTATCGATAAGGGTGCATACCAGATGGATTGCCGGACATGATCCTGATGGAGTTGTTTCTCAATTCTTTCGGGACGCCGGGTTATCTATACATGCCGTCAAAGATCCTGAGATAACGGAGTTCTTGAAGCTTGCCTCCACTGCCATTTATGGGATCAATATCGAATGGGCGCGGTATTGCAAGGAAATGGCTGACGAGTTGGGGTTCAATTTCGATCTTGTCAAGCGCTACAACTATGATTACAATTTCCTGGTGCAGAAGGTTCACAAGAATCGCAACCTTGTGCGATATAATCTTGACGCTCCGGTAGGGATCATAGGCGGACATTGCGTACGCCAGAATCTGCCGCTATTAGCCGCGAAGAAACCCCATCCTTTCATTCAAGGAGTGCTCGATCTGAATACGGAGGATGAAAATGAAAATTGCAATCATCAGTGACTTCAATATAGGGGGTCAACCAACAGCACTATGGAGAGCGATCAATAAGTATACCAATCACCAGGCGAGATGCATCATTGCACGGGATGATCATTTCCAGTATGACAAGGACATCATTCTGAATACCCCAGAGGCAAAGGAGGAGGCGGCAGAGTTTTGCAAGACCGCCGACTTTTTTCACTTCGGGAGATCAATCTTCAATTGGCCCGGGATCGATTTCAACGAGATCCTCAACATCAACAACTGCTGCGTGAAGTATTACGGATCTGAATTGAGAGAGAACTGGCAAAAGGTCAATGCGTTCCACGAACAAACAGGACTCGCCGCCATCACCGGGACAGATTGGACAATCACTGGCCATCTTCCCAATTCATTCTATCACCTCGGATCTTATTTCACGAAGTATGGAGATATGGAGCCGGCAGATATTCCAATGCACAATATGTGGGATGGTTTCAGCACCGTTCTGAGGATTTGCGCAGGGTCGGCAGGATCGCCACTCAAGGGATATGAAGTTCTGCATGAGATTGTTCAGCAGCTGAAAGCCAAAGGGTGCTTGATCGAGTTGGAGTTTATATCGCAGGTTTCCAACAAGGTCTGCCTGGAGAGAAAGAGAGAGCACAATTGCACTTTCACATCGCTGCACGGGGGATGGGGGATCAGCGGGATTGAATCGATGTACTTGGGGCATGCAATCATCGGTTGTTTGGATCCCTGGGTGATGTCTTTGTATCCCGACAACCCCACCGTGATTGTGACAAAGTCAACATTGAAAGAAAAACTGGAGGCGTTATGTAGTTCTCCCAAGATGTGGGAGATGATCGGCAGGGATAGCAGAGATTTTGCAATTCGCACCTTCTCGACCAAGACCATTCTGAAAAGGTATTTGTATTTGATTGATCTGATTCAGACACAGGACAGATACATGCATGGAGGGTTAGCGCCAAGAGAAATATACGACTTCTGAAAACGTGATCTATAATGAATCAGAGAAGGGGGAAAGCATGCCGACTATTCACCCGACGGTCAAGATATGGCACCCACACTTGACCAACATATATGGGAATTGCATAATTGGAGAGGAGTGCAACATTGGGGCCTTCGCAGAGATAGGCCCTGGAGTTGTTATTGGCAAACGTTGCAGAATCGGGGCGCATTGTTTCATCCCCGAGGGAGTCACAATTGAGGATGATGTGTTCGTGGGCCCTGGAACAATTTTTACCAATGATCGCTATCCGCCAAGCGGTAAAGAGAATTGGCGACCGATCCTGATCAAGACAAAGGCGAGCATAGGAGCCGGTTCTGTAATACTTCCAGGAGTTGAGATAGGCGAAGGAGCAATGATTGGAGCCGGCACGGTTGTAACAAAGAACATTCCGGCTGGTTATCGCGTTGTTGGCAACCCTTGTCGAAGAATTATCAGAAGCACTTTTCATTGTGTCAAAGGGGAAATAGTGCCGTGAATTCAATTATGACCGTTCCAAAGATTTTTGGATTGATGCCTCATTGCGAATCCTTTCTGCCCAATCACCTATGCCCGTACATAAAGAGGGAATGCGCAGGATGTGAGATGAAGCGAGACAATATAAAACAGAAGGAGGAGCAATGATTCCATTCATCAAACCGTATTATGACGAGGAAGATTTTCAAGCGATCAGAGAAGTACTTCAATCTGGTTGGGTTGCTCAGGGCCCAAAGGTTGAAGAATTTGAGGAGGCTGCGGCAAAGTATCTGGATATTGAGCATGTCATCAGTACGACGAATTGTACCATGGCATTGACTCTGGCGCTCATGGCGCTTGATATTGGACCAGGTGATGAAGTGATTCTTTCCGATTTCACTTTTCCTGCGACTGCGATTGCCGTGACCAATGTTGGTGCGACTCCCGTTTTGGTTGACGTTAAGATCGGAAGTTACAACACAGACGTCAGTCTGATTGAGCGAGCAATTACCGATAGGACGGTTGCGATTATCCCTGTACATATCTTTGGCCTGGGATGTGATATGAATCCAATTGTCGAATTGGCGATGGAGCATGAACTCAAGATCATCGAAGATGCTGCCTGCGCGTTGGGAACAAATATCAGAAAGCCAAGCTCCGCAGGAACTACAGAATTCAAAAAGGCGGGGACATTTGGCCATATCGGATGTTTCTCCCTCCAGGCCAGTAAAGGCATCACAACGGGAGAAGGTGGGTTGATATGTACGGCGGATGATGATCTGGCTGAACGTATGAGGCGTTTGTCATGTTTTGGGGATGAAAGAACATACCGCAGAGGAAAGAACATGGCGCCATTCTTTTTTCATCCCAAGGCCAACAACTATAAGATGTCAGACATCACGGCGGCATTGGCGCTCAGTCAGTTGAAAAAAATCAATCGATTGACCTCTTGGAGGATCAAGGTTGCCAGCGAATGGGACCATGTGATCAATAACGATCCATTCCTGAGGAAATCAATCATTATCAAACCAGACATTGTGCATGATGGTACGCATATCTATCAGTCGTATGTCGCCGTTTGTAAGAATGGAGAACGGCCTGCGGTTATGGAATATATGAAGCGGAAAGGTTTCGCAACCGGGATCGGCACACACGCGTGCCACAAGTACCCAAATATCTTTGGGGGGATAGAGAGTCTTGCGGTGTCGAATTATTTGTACAACAATTCGATTTCTTTTCCGAGGTATTATGGGTTAGAGGTAAAGGAGGAATGGTATGGGCACAACAGCAAGCCATGAGGAAGTAACGAGAATGGTCATGGAATATCTGCGCCAGCACCCACAAGCAGTCACAACATTGTCGGGTGCTCTTTGGTTCTCTGAAAAAGAATGGCGGTTACTCAGAAATCAAGGACATGATCGAACATACGGGGAACTCGCTGGGGGGCAGATCGTCGAGTATACGGAGATGGTTACGTTTGATGCACTTGCAGAAAATCCCGAAGACATTTGTGGCTTCGATGATGCCAAATTCCTTGGAATGGGCGCATTCCATCATTGGGAGGAATATCGGGGATGATCAAGAGGGTGATGGTTACAGGCGGTGCGGGATTCATCGGGAGTCACCTGGTCGATTTGTTAGCCGACCAGGTTGATGTTGTCTGCTGTGTTGATAATTTCTTTCTTGGAAAGCCAGAGAATATCAATCCCACTGCCATTTGGGCAGACGTCGATGTCTCAAACTGGGAAGATTTGTACAGATTCATTGTCGATTTCAAGCCCGGTTTGGTTTACAATCTTGCGGTTGTTCCTCTCCCGCATTCCCTCAAGTACCCTTACGGAAATGTACAACAAAATATTGCGATGGTTCAGAATCTTTGTGAGATGCAGAGAATGGGACTGTTCAAAAAGATGGTACACTTCTCCTCTTCGGAGGTTTATGGATCTGCGCAGTATGAGCCAATGTGTGAGAACCATCCATGGAAAGCATCGACGCCCTATGCTGCATCAAAGGCTGCGGGGGATATGATCTGCCTGTCCTATGTGAGAACGTTTGGTTGCGACATATCGATCATTCGTCCTTTCAATAACTATGGGCCCAGACAGAATGCAGGATCCTATGCCGGCATCATTCCTTTGACGATCAATCGAATCAAGTGCGGAGATCCGATCATAGTCTACGGAGATGGCGAACAAACCAGAGATTACATCTTTGTGAAAGATACCGCCATGGCCGCAGTTATGATGGGTAAACGCATGGATCTGAAAGGGGAGGTAATCAACGTTGCCTCTGGCCATGAGTATTCGATCAACTGGCTTGTGAAAGAAATCCGGGAACTGATGGGGTGCCAATATAGACAGATCGATTACCAACCGGCACGACCAGGAGATGTTCGCCGTCATATTGCAAATGTGATCAAGGCGAAAGATGTGCTGAAGTTTGAACATTCCGTTCCAATGGATCAGGGATTGAAAGAGACAATAAAGTATTACCTGGCCGAGGAAAACATCTTTTAGTCACAGAAACAATGACTTATTATCCAAAAAAAGGGGGGTGCAATGAAAGTAGAGGTATTGACGCAAGAGAAAGATGCAGCATACTCGGCATATTTGATGAAACACGATCATTCACTCTTTAACTCGTCACTGGTATTCCGGGACTTCATTCGGGTTATGTGTCCAGATGCGCTCCCCTATTATTTGCTGGCGATAGAGGACGACGAGATTGTTGGGGTGCTGCCGACATTTATCAAGAAAGGTCCTTTGGGACCTGTTCTGAATTCATTGCCTTGGTTTGGATCCAATCCGGGAATCCTTGCAGACGACACACAGGCAGAGATGTATCTGTTGCAGGGATTTGACAATATTGCAAAATGGACAGGGTGCTTTTCTTCAACTTTCATCACTCCTCCCAATCAAGATCAAGAAATGTATGACGCCTTCTTTGCAAAAAGAGATGTGTTCCCGGATACGAGGATTGGGATGATCACTCCGTTGCCTGTTTTCACGGGTCCTGATCAGTTTGCAAAGGATCTGCTGAATCTGATTCATCAAAAGGCCAGGAATCAGATTATCAAGTCGATGCAGACCTGCTGTGCGTATGAGTCTTATGGGCCTGACGACTGGGCGTTTCTGAAAGAACAACATCGGATCGGAATGACGGCAGTTGATGGTCCCGTCAAGGACAAAGAGTTTGATGTGATCCGGAAGTATTTCAAGAAAGGACATGACTATAAACTATACGTCGCACTGACAAATGATTCTAATGCCAATAGATGCGCGGCATTGCTCGTTGAATATTTCAACAAGACGGTCGAGTATATCTGCCCGACAATCGTCGAGGATTATCGGCATTTATGCCCGATGAATTTGTTGATATTTTCCGCAATGGGAGATGCGGCACAAAGGGGAATGAAGTGGTGGAATTGGGGAGGCACGAAACTTCCTGGTCAGCAAGGGGTATATCATTTCAAGACGCAATTTGGAGCACAGGAATCTGAGTACACCTATTACACGCAGGTGTATCATACCCCACCAATGGATCTTGAAGTGACTCCTCAATGGCTTGTTGAGAATTATCGTTACTTCTATGTGATGCCGTATTCATTGCTCGAAACCACCGGGGAATGATAGGAGGGTTATTATGGGAGGCCCAGGATCAGGGAGACGGAAAGGAAGCGGAAAAGGAAAACCAATGTCCTATAATGCATTCCAACAGGCAATACGTAAGCAGGCCAAAGCGCAGGGTAAAAAATTGAAATTCAAATGGAAGGGTGGCGGCGGGAGGATTGTCAAATAGGAGGATGAAAGATGGCAAAGAAATCAGTTACGTTATTGAGAAGCAACGGGCAGACGATCGTGATCAAAAAAGGCAAGGGAAAATAATTCAAGACCAAAACCGGGCATGACGCAGCCAGGTAGCGTGAGTGCTTTGGGAGCACGAGGTCGTAGGTTCAAATCCTACTGCCCGGACCAGATTAAGGAGTGAAGATGAAAGTTCTTGTAACCGGGGGACAGGGGTTCATAGGGAAGTATCTCACGAGAGAGATGCAGGGGATTGGATGGGAGGTTTTGGCGCCAGGCAAAGGAGAACTGGATGTCAGGATTCCCATCCAGAATTCATTCGGGCAGAACATCAACGCCGTGGTTCATCTTGCCGCGTTATTGATGATCGATGGCCATCAACCCGAGCAATACTTTATGACGAATGCCATTGGGACTTTCAATGCGCTGGAATTTGCTCGCAGGAACGGCATCGGGACGTTTGTTTATGCTATGACACATTCTGATACCAATTTGCTCCATAGTTTCCCAGAAACAAAAATGCGCAGCGAGACTCCACAGTATTTTGGAACAGGAAGTTGGGATTGCAACAAGAACTCAATCCCATTCATTGCGAGCAAGATCACTGCGCTCAATATGGTAACCGCCTATGATCGCCAGCATGTCCTTCGCGGCGTGAGTCTGCGCCTGGCGAACATCAGGGGGTTCGGCAGTCAGGATGCAAAGCACAATTGTGTGTTTCACCAATTTGTGCAAAGGGCGATCAAAGGGGAGGACATTGAGATTTGGGGGGACCCGCCAACAACCAGGCGAGACATGATCTACGTGAAGGATGTCTGCCGGGCGATTATAATGGCCGTTGACAATCCCGCCGCCCGGGGGCTTTACAATATCGGAACGGGAATCGGATTGACGATTGAGCAAGAGGCACTGGCGATCATCGAAGCGTTTTGTGTAGAAAAGAGAAGCCTTTTGTTTTACCGTCCGGAAATACCTGAGTACAGAAAAGTAAGTTGCGTATTTGACATCTCCAAAGCGCAGCGGGAATTCGGGTGGTCTCCAAGATATTCTTACATTGATGGGATGAAAGATTTCAAGAGAGAAATGGAAAGATAACAAGGCCGGAGAAGGGGAGGTATAAAAATGGACTTTGTTCCGAATACCAAAGGGATCCATTACAAGGCGCAGCAACTGAAATGGACAAAGATTCAAACCATCTTGCAAGGTGAGGATGGGGTGAAAGATGCGGGTGAACTATATCTGCCAAAACTCTCTGGTCAGACTCCCATGGAGTACACTTCGTATAAAGATCGAGGATCATTCTTCAACGCATTTCTGAGGACGGCCGAAGGGTTGACCGGTGCCATTGTGAGAAAAGAGCCATCGATCAAAGTGGCAGCCAAGATCAATGATCTGTTGCCGTCTATCACATTGGCTGGAGAATCGATCCAAGAGGTCATACGTCTTGTAACGCTTAACGTGATCGAGTTCGGGTACTATGGGATCTTGGCAGACATGGCGCCGGCGGCAACGGGAGAAGTCGTTTCCCCTGATGCCATTCCATACTTTGCACTGTATTCGCCTGGTGCAATTCTGAATTTTGAAACACAACAGGTTGGAGACGAGGCGAAGTTGATCATGCTCGCATTGGGAGAGGCAGTTTATAAAAAGAATCCAGATAACACGCTGGAATTGGTTGAGGTTGAGCAGGTCAGGTTATTTCAGATAGAGGAAGGACTGCTCGTCGTGAGAATCTACCAGAAATCACAAGATTCAAGAGGAAAAGAGATGTGGTCACAAATCGGTGATGATATACTCCCAGCGATCAGAGGGGATCGGATGACTTTCATCCCCTTTGTTTTCTTTGGCGCCATGTCGAATAATCCAGTGCCAACCAATCCCCCATTGATGGATCTGGCCAATCTGAATATCAAACACTGGCAGGTGAATGTTGACTATTACCACGGGTTACATTATTGTGCAATTCCGACTCCATGGGCCGCAGGATTTGAAAAGGGCACGGAACTTTATCTTGGTGCTTTGAAGGCTTGGATTTCTGAAAATCCAGAAGCCAAGTGCGGGTTTCTTGAGTTTTCTGGAGCGGGGCTGAAAGAGGTGAGAGAAGCGCTCCTGCAGTTAGAGAGGCAAATGGCGGTCATGGGTGCCAGAATGTTGGAGGAGCAGAAAAAGGCGGCAGAGGCGGCAGAGACAGTCCAGATGCGGTATTCTGGTGATACTGCCACCTTGGCCAACATCGTGACTTCGGTTGAGCAAGGTATCCAGAAGGCAATCAATCTTTTGGGTGATTGGTTAAAGATTCCCGCCAACGCGGAAGTCAAGATGAATCGCGATTTTGTCGCTGCGAAGCTCACGCCTCAGGAGATTACTGCACTACTTCAATCGTGGCAGGCAGGAGCACTCAGTCTGGATACTTTCTTGTATCAATTAACTGTTGGAGAAGTTCTACCTCCTGGCAGAACAATTGAGGAGGAGAAGACCAAGATCGAAGCGACCAAGCCAGAGCCGGCACCCATTTCCAATAACAATTTCATGCCTGGCGATGGCAACATGCCTCCGGAGGATCAACAAAAACCAAATACGGGAGAATAATCGATGCCAGAAAATATACCCGACAAGATTTACAACGCTGCTGTTAAGGATGGCGTATATTTTGATCAATATTCCGCAAGTCTGAACAAGCGGGTGCAATCTCTTTTGCAAGGTACCCAAGACGAGATTGTCGCTGCTATCGCCAAGAATGATCCAACCGCTCCCACGATGACCAAATACAAGACGGCACGTCTTGAAAAGCTCAACGAGGAAATCAGCGCAATCCTTGATTCCGGTTATGGCAATATTAACAAGCACATTGATTCCCAGTTGAAAAAGATGGGGGGTTTGCAAGCCAAGAATGTTGTTGATTCATTCAATGGTTCTGTTGGCGCCGATCTATTTGATATCAATCTCACTCCTTCAGGAGTCAAGGCAATTGTTGAAAATACGATGATTCAAGGTAATACCATCGGGAAGTGGTGGGAGAAGCAATCCGCGGATACAAAAGCAAAGCTCTCTGCATCGATGGCTGCAGGTACTCAAGCGATTCAGATAGGACTTGTGCAGGGAGAGACCGTTGGTGATTTGATCAATCGAGTCAGAGGCACCAAAACAACCCCAGGAGTCATGAGCGTTACCAAGAGAGAAGCAACAGCGCTGGTGAGGACGAGCGTTTCCCAGGTTTCGAATGCAGTCAGATTGGAAACATACAAAGCCAATGTAGACGTCCTTGATGGGTTTGAAGTGGTTGCGACTCTTGATGATCGAACGACGGAGTTGTGCAGAGCACTCGATGGTAAACGTTGGACTTTTGATCTTGTGCCCATCGGTCATGGTTTCCCATACCCCGGAGGCCCGCCATTTCATTTTAATTGTTTTATTGATGGACAAACTCCTATTTACACATCAAAAGGTTGGGTTGCAATCAGAAACATAAAAACCGGAGATTTTGTTCTTACTCATAAGGGAAGATTCAGAAATGTTACTGAAATTATTCGGACGCCACTTCAAACGCCAAATGTCGTAAAATTTGCATTGAAAGGCCGCGGAAGTCATTTGCCCATTTCTGTTACTTCTGGTCATCCCATTTTGACTGATAAAGGATGGATTAGTGCAGGAGAATTGAAGAGTGGGGACAAGGTTGTTTTGTTGTCTCATAAGTGTAAGCGAGTTGATGGATCGTATTGGCATAAGGATAAAGAAAAAGACAATATCCGTCAAAAAAATATTGAAGGCGAGGGATGGCAAGTTTTTAGATTTGGAGAAGACCAAATAAATAAAAATTTTGGATGTGTTGAAAAAGAGGTGCTCAGAATAGCGAGCAACCATAAAGAACTTTACCAGTTTTCCGAATATGAAATTTGTGTTATAAATAAATGGAGATTGAAAAAGGCCCGAACGCTTTATAATTTTAGTGTTGAAGAAGACGAAAGTTATATCGCTCGTGGATTTGTTGTCCACAATTGCAGAAGTACAACCATCCCGATTACAAAATCATGGGCAGCATTGGCTGGTCCCAAGTCACAACTTCCCCCCTCCAAAATCAAAGAGCTTGACAATATCCCGGCTGGTGAACGGGCATCGATGAATGGTCCAGTCCCCTCAAACCTCACATACAATGATTGGCTGAAAACTCAATCCGTCGAATTCCAGAAAAGCGTCCTCGGACCAGGCAAGTGGAAGATGTGGTCAGAGAATAAGTTGGACATGATGGATTTGATCGATAACTCTGGCAACCCTCTCACCTTGAAACAATTGGCGGCGAACCTTGGTGACATCTTGGCAAAGAAGGAAGTTGCGCTCGAAGCGTTGATGGTTACTGCCGCTGCAGAAGCAGGAGCACTGCCTGCGTTTTCTCAACAGATCGAATTGATGAAGAACGCCGACCCAACAGTGGGAAAGATCCTTCAAGAGAAAGGCGGGATCACGCAGTTTTACAAGGATGCAGTTCAATCAATCGAAGCAGAGAAAGCAGCCAGGGCAGAGGCGCGGCTGCTCAAGACCATCAATGACCCGGAAAAAGTCGCAAAATTCGTCCCTGGTCAATCTTTACCTCCTGGCCTGTATAATCCCATCGAAGGTGCCTTTGCTGGTGCCAAAGGAGGAGGAGCCAACTATGGCAAGCTCGAATTTAAGTACGGGGATTTCTTTCAACCCGCATTGAAAGAAACGCAGGGATTGAAAAACTCTTCCGGAATGATTATCGTCGATGAAGCGACTGGCAAGATTTGGATCAATTCACCGACCAATCAATTCGGGGGATACAAGAATACTTTCCCCAAAGGCACATGGGATAAGGTTTATGCCCCAGGCCCTATTGATCTGCAAACAACTGCGATCAAGGAAGTCTTTGAAGAAACTGGATTGCAAGCAAGGCCGATCTATCATCTTGGGGACTATCAGAAGACGACTTCGACAACTCGTTATTACGTTGGAGTCAAGACTGGTGGTTCTCCCACCATGATGGGATGGGAATCAGAGGCGGTCAATTTGGTGCCAACCAATCAACTGACCGATCTTCTCAATACTGCAATCGATAAAAAGATCGCACAGGATTTCATTGAACAATATACCAAGGCGCTCGAACTCGGCAAGGGTGATTTCAAGATTGGGTTCCGGCTGCTCGATCAAGACAAGATCGCTGTGCCATTGAAAGAGAAATTGCTGGCGAGTAATACCACATTGGCAGATATTGCAAAAAAGAAACTCGCAGCAGTCCCGAATTTGGTGGAACTTGGTGAGAACGCGCAGTACCAGTATTTGAAGTATGAGATGGACAATGCCGCGGCAGACCAGATAGCTGTGTGGCAAAGTGAGATTGGTACAATCGGTTCCAAGGCATATAACCAAACCAAATTCATTGATGATCCAATCGCCTACTACTCTAAACTTTCGGAACAGGTTAAAATATTACAGACGCAAGCCGATTCAGATTTGATTGCACTTACATCAACGGCAGATGGAGGACAGGCATTTGTCAATGCATTCAAAAGAGGATCGATCACCAACGCGACAGATCCTCTTGTGAAGATCAAAGCGGTGCAGGCGGAGAAAGAAGCTCTATTCACAAAATTCGATTTCTTCATTGATTTGATCAAACCGGGATCTGCAGAATCTATTGCAATGAATGATATACCATCGATTCCCGGCAATGTAAAGGGTGCGGTATTCAAAGCGCTTGGATCAGAAGGAAAGATCAAGGCCATTCAAGAGGAGGCGAACTTGATCAATAGCAATGCCAAGATATACCTGGAGACAGAGAAGAAGGTGGCACCAAATGTCTTTTCTGCAATGCAGAAACAGGTATCCAATTGGGATGATCTGACTCCGTGGGAACAACGTGCATATTACGATGGTGATCTTGGTAAACAGATCAAGTTTTCATTGCAGGAAATCGATAAGCTACTCAAGATGCCAGAGGGACAAACAGTTTGGGCAGAAGCAAATCAAAAAATCCTCTCGACGTGGAAACCCCAAGATGTGAAATCGTGGCTTGAAGATCAGATAATGAAACAGCCAACGCAGGACAGCTGGGAATCTTATCTTGCGGGAATTAAGCCCGGGTCTGCTGAAGCTGTTGCACACGCAGAGTTGAAAAAACTATCCGGATTCGGGTATTGGCAGGGAGAAGATAAAGCAGCGGCGGTCATGGAAAAGGCAAAAGAATTGGAGAAGATTGCCAAAGAGAAGATTGCCAATCTTCTCTCTGGGAGCCAGAAAGGCACGGCAATATTCAATGAACTTGGAAACCAGGTTCCCGGATGGGGTGAGATGGGTGCTTATGAGAAACTGGCGATGTTTGTTCCAAACAAAAAAGGAAGTCTTGCCAAACAAATAGCAACAGCGCTTACAGAGAAAAAAAATATTTTGGCCACATCGGATGGCAAGGCGGTTAAACAGCTTGCGGAGCACTTGAAATTCGATTTGGAAGTAATGAAAGTTCAAGACCAGGTCAAGTGGCTACAAGAATCGATTGAGACCTACAAGAAAAAGACAGGCATACCAGGTCAGCCTGGATCTATTTCCGGGAAGTTGGTTGCCGATCTGACGGTCAAACAAAAGGATATTCTGAATATCCTTGATGGATACATGAAAACACCAGCATGGGAATGGATTGATTCCGGACCAGCGTTCAAAAAACAGTCAACTGAACTCTGGAATATGTTGGACAGCTCTGTGAAACAATCACTCATGAAGGGATGGGCAAACGTTGGCGTTTCTCCTCCACCCGCATGGATGGGGCCAACAGAAAAGAGATTGTGGCAGGCGGTAACCGATCTGCCAAAAAACGATGGTGTGCTCAATGGCAAACTCTGGAGCGATTTGGATTTGATAGAACAGAAAAAGATGACCGATCTGTCTGATTTGATAAAGACGCCCCCATGGAAAGGATTTACAGGAGACGAAGAAAAAAAATATCAATGGGAACTTGCTTCTTCTACATGGAAAAGTAAAGCCACAAAGGTCTGGCAAAGCCTTGATACCTCTCTGAAGAAACCATTTCTTGAGGAATGGGTTGCTGCCAAGGCAAGGATTCCTGCTGAATTACTCAGTCCATCCGACATCAAGATGGTTGAGGAGATAAAGGCAGGATCTACAGCAGGCAAAGCTGTGAGCAAATATGAGATTACAACTTTGTCGCAATTAGAGCGTTTGCCTGACCATTCAATCAATACCATGGACGATTTTTATGCATTGAAGATCGATCCTGATGTTATCCAGGTGTACCCATATGCCATCAGCGATAAGTTTACAATGAGCCTGACCGATATTGCAACTTCGGAAAAGAATGCGATGGGAATTTCATGGCCAGAATATTTTTCTGGAAAGTTTGGTGTTCGCCAACCTGTGGGACTCGATGCTCAGGCAGAGACGCATGCATTGGAATTCCTTGACGATGGGATAAAAAAAGGATGGCTCGACCTTAATCAAATTGATCTGCAATCTACAACGGGGTATACAAAAGAGGAACTCGTCTATATCTGGGAAAAGCAACCCGCATCCACCAAGGCGAAGTATTTTGAGGAATGGGCCGGAAAACAGATGTCAAAAGTTCCCGCAGAGTTTCAATTCGGGTATGCGGAGAAAACCGTCGAACAGAAGGCGCTCTCTCAATTATCCGCAAAAGGATATTCTGAATTTACCACAACAAAGGCGGCATCCGCCTCTGTTGATGATCTATTGGGCCAAATGGGTTTGAATGCAACTGAAAAAGCAGTTCCAGAATACATACCACCGCCATTGAAGCAAGGCGCATTGACTGGAACGGTTGAGATGGGAAAGACGGCTTATAATCTTGACTTGCCGGAGGATCTTGCAAAGTTCAAATCCAATCAGTCTGCTCTTGTAGGTGAATACACCAAGAATCTTGCCAAGGGCAAGGCAGCATCGAAGGGTCAGATGGATGCCTACAATTTCTTAACCGAGGAGGCGCAGGCAAAGATTGACAAGAAAATTGCTCAACTGAGCGGTGTTGATATTAAACCGGTGTCACCAGTAGTTGAGAAAGCGCCTGCCTCTCTTGACTTCAATAGTATGACAAAGTATTCCGGACAAGAGGGATCGAATACGGGCGGGTTTTATAGGAACATCAACAATCCTGCAGAGCGCTACTATATCAAGATGCCAGGTAATGAGGAGACGGTGAGAAATGAAGTCCTTGCGGGCAAGCTTTACAAGGCTGCTGGCGTTGAAGTTCCAGAGCTTCAGATCATCAATGCCAATGGCGAGAAAGCGGTTGCATCAAGAATCATTGACGGGATTGAGAAAAATTCCGAACTTCTGAAGTCTGGGGCTTTGCGAGCGGGTATCTATGATGACTTCGTTGTTGATGCCTGGCTTGGTGACTGGGACGTAGTTGGTATGAGTTACGATAACCTTCAAATCAAAGATGGCATCCGTGCCGTCAGAGTTGATGTTGGCGGATCGTTGAGATTCAGAGCACAAGGTGGTGCCAAAGGCGGTCAGTTCAGCGACAAGGTTTTGGAATTATCTTCAATGAGAGATGGCAGAACCAATCCAAAAGCAGCGGCTGTGTTCAAAAAAATCAAACAATCGGAACTTGATGCTGGAGCACGCAAGGTTCTCTCGGTGTCGGATTCACAGATCAGGGAGCTCGTTAATGAGTTTGGACCACTTAATCAAGTGGAGCGCGATCGCCTCGCAGAGACGTTAATTGCGCGGAAGAAATACATTCAAGAGCAGTTCCCCCACATCAAGGTTGAGGAGGCGATAGCAAAGGCGCCCAAGGATCTGGAAAATGCAGTTTCCGATTTTGAGCACCAGGCGATTGAAACGTCAAGAATTAACGGGTATGTGATCAAAGTCGACAAAGAGGCGATTGAGGATCATCAGTTCCTTGTGTGGTATGAGAAGGATGTTACCGGTAAGCCTGTCACTGCGGTACAATTCAAGTTGCGGGGTCAAGGTGCAGAAAAAATGAATGCGATTGCTGACGCCTCCAGTTTTGAAAAGGCGCATTTTTACAATACAAACGAACTTCATTCTTCAATCTTGGATTCTTTCAGGGGTATTGCCATGCAATCTCGCGGTGGTGAAGCATTGCGAGCAAAGGATATTGAACGAGCAAAAACCACTTTGGATGCTTTTGCAAAAGAAATCAATTCGCTAAAAGCCAATCCTCTTTTCTCCAATGCAGATGTTGACGCCATGGCGAAGCATTATAAACCTTGGCTGGAAAGGTTGAAAGAAGTGATCACAACCGGAGAGGGCAGGAAATACAAGATGCCCGATGATACAACCTTCAAAGAGGCATTAACTAAGTTTAGAAACATAAAGGCCATTCCACCCAAGGTAACAAAGATAGAAACGGGGATTGCATTTACTAAGTCTGATGGCGCCATGTATGTAAAGACAAATATAAAGGGATTTGCGCAACAGAAAAATGAAGTGATTCGTGCATTGAAAGATAAATATTTGGAGGCCGAGATTGATGGTGTCAAGGTAAAGTATTGGCCAAACACCGACGACATCTGGTTCTCCCACCGCGGATTGGTGCGAGCAGAAACATCGGGCAACCAGACAATCGATATTGAAAGAATCATGTCTGTTCTTCAGGACCGTTTGAAGGTCGATCTGACACGTGCTACTGCTGCTGAGGATGAATTGATGTATCTCAAACAGATAGCATATGCACGTAATGACAACTTTGGACGAGCGTTGATTTCCAATGTTTCATCGTATGAATCGGCAGAAAAGCAAATTGAGTATCTACAAAGGGAGTTGTCCAAGAAGGCTGGGTATGATATTACTAAGGTTTCTGAATATAAACCAGAGGGTATTGCGACGGCATTTGATGTCGGAAAGGTGAATAGATACAGGCCTGATTTGAATGGTCCAGAGTGGGAGGATTTCAAGGAAAAGTATCGTATACGACATCAATTATGGTCCGGAACAGACTACGATGTAATGATTGAAAAGGTCGTTAATAATGGAGGGGATCTTACTGCGACTGTTGACAAATTCCGAAAAGGATTTGATTGGAGTCGTACGTCTCCAGAAAGTGATATGGCGACAGGGGGTGGCAATTCCGTATTCACCCGCATCGTTAGCCAAACCAAATCAAATGAAGGTTATGGGTTGGTTTGGCGGTCTGATGTGATGGCAAGAGTGGATGCGCTTTCGTATAACAGGGATGTTTTTGGTGAGTGCGGGGAAGACTTTATCAAAAGCAACCGCAAAACTACCATCGATGATTGGGTTGGTAATGCGAAAAGGGGTAGGAACGAAACCAACTTTAAACAATCGCTTTCGATCTTTGACAAAAATTTTGAGAAGATGGTTGTTCCTCGGGATCAGGTTCAAAAGATCATTCAGTTTTTCAAAGATAATAAGTATTATCAATGGCCCGACGGACGACGACTTGAAGATGTCATCGTTGGAAAATAATGTGCGGCAATTTCATTGCGTAACATATAATAATGTGGGAGGAAGTAAAAATGAAACTTTCTGACAAGCTATTGAAAATAGATGGTGAAACCTCCGGGCGGAGGATTGTTTCCAGTATTCATAAGATCGGTGATCAATATGCCTTCCTGGATATCGGATGGGCAGAGAACGATATCTCCTTCAATCCCTTCCATTGGATTGGTAAGATGATTTCTGAGGGTCCCGAAGAGTGGGTATTTGAAAATGGACGCAAAGAAAGATTTATTGTGACCCCTATAGTGCATGATGATACGCACTGGTCAGACGAAAAAGGGAGCATGCTTGCCGATGCAAGAAAGTGGCAGAAGGTATTGGAGGATCGCGGGATCACAGAAGCGATGATCAATGCGAGAATAAGGGCTATGGAGGAGATACCTGCAGATGTGGATATTTACTAAGGAAGGATTTTTCAGCGTTGTACAGAAGCCGGATCAGAAAAGGTCCGACATGGTCACGATCAGGAGCAGGGACAAAAGGGATCTGCTCAATCTTGCGAAGGTGATCGGTCGGCATGCCATTGTCGAGAATGGTGGCACGGATTATGAATTCAGATTGACTTGCCACAAGAAGTCTCTGAAAGAGTTCCTTGCGAATCAGGTCAATGAAATCGACTATGCCAATTTCAAACATGAGATCCAGGTCCGGGATCAGAAACGAGCAAGTGTTTATTCTGAGGTATGGGTTGCAATGCTCGGTGCTGCAAGGTCAATCAAGAAGAAACTATCCTACAACGGATCCGATGACTATCGACGCCAGTACGGTTACGGAGGGCATTTTGATAATGGAGGAATCTGGCGAGAAGGGAGGTAATACAAAAAAAATATCTTTTATTTTTTTGTAAAAGAGACTATTGATAATTACAACAACCGGGAAGGAGATGTAAAAAATGGCACTTAAGTTGATGGTCGCGAAGTTAGAAGAGGTCGAGGAGGTGTTTCGATCCCTGTACAAAGTGGGAGGTGATGGCAAGTTCTATCTCCAGACTGAGGAAGATGTTGAAGGAAAGAAAAAGCTCGATGAATTTCGGAACAACAACATTGCCCTTATGAAGCAGAAGGAAGAACTGGAGGCCAAACTCAAAGACATCGGTGACCCCGCACAGATCGCAGAGATGAAAAAGAAGCTCCAGTTGATCGAAGACAAGAAAATGATCGAAGCGGGAAAGATCGACGAATTGGTTGCACAGAAGGTTGAACGGATGCGGGCAGATTTTGAATCCCAGCTTTCCGCCCTCAAGAAGGCGGTCGATGACAAGGATGTCGCTTTAACGAAGACCAACGAGCGCCTCTCCGAAGTGCTGATTGATTCAGAAATCACAAAGGCAGTGACCGCGGTCGGTGGAGTCAGGAAAGATGCAATGCAGGACATCATCGCCAGAGGGAAAAGGGTATGGCGGTTAGAGGAAGGCAAGCCGGTGCCGAAGGAAGGGGACAGATTGTTATTCGGCAAGGATGGAAAGAATCCTATGACATTCGATGAATGGGCAACCATTCTGGCTGAATCGGCGCCGTTCCTCTTTGAGAGCTCGGGTGGATCCGGCGGAGCCGGAAATGCAGGGAACAAAGGGGTTCAGGGAAAGCTCGATCTTTCCAAAGTGCCTCCAGGAGAGAGACTCAGAATGATTCACGGCGAAGGGAGCCTTGGGCAAAAAGCATAAGGAGTGATTTACCGGCCCGGTGGGCCAAGAACAGACAATTAGTTTCAAAGCGGCGCAGCGAAACGAATCCCGGTGGGATTAACCAATTTGGTTATCTTGCCGGGATTTTTTTATTTACGGCAAGTGGTAAACAAGGGACAAAAATTTTAATAGGAGGTAATGAAAAATGGCGCTCACACTGATTGAGGCAGCAAAACTCGCGTTAGGGAGAGATGAAGCTCTAAAGGCCACTGTTATGGAACTGTTCGCCAAGAACAGCGACATCCTGCAGTATATGCCTTTTGAGGACATCCAGGGCAACGCACTGAAGTTCAACCGGGAGAAGATGCTCCCCGGGGTGGCTTTCAGGGGCGTTAACGAAGGTTATTCGGAGAGCACCGGTGAACTCGAACCGGTTGTTGAATCGCTGGCAATCGCAGGTGGTGATCTGGACGTCGATGTGTTCCTTGTCAAGACCGCGGGCGCCAATCAGAGATCCACGCAGGAGCAGATGAAAATCAAGGCCCTGTCTCTCAGTCTGACCAAGGCGATTATCAAAGGGGATGTGACGAACGATCCAAAATCGTTCGATGGGTTGCAGGTCCGTTGCACCGGTGACCAGTTGATCCACGCTTCGGCAACCACACTCTCTACCGCCTTGACTCTCGCCAAACTGGATGAAGCAATCGATGCAGTCGAAGATCCAACGCACCTTCTGATGAACAAGACCATGCGGCGCCTGCTGTCAGCAGCGGCTCGGTCGCAGAACGTTGGTGGGTACATCACCTACGCGCTCGATGCCTTCGGACGTCGGGTGACGCAGTACAATGACCTGCCGATCCTCATTGCTGACAAAGACGAGGACAACACGGACATCATGGCGTTCGACGAGCTCGGGCCCAATGCCTCCACCAAGGCAACGTCGACCTCCATTTACTGCGTGAGCTTCGCAGAGAATGGTGTGCTGGGTCTGCAGTCCTCGGAAATGGATGTCCGCGATCTTGGCGAGCAGCAGAGCAAACCGGTCTTCCGGACCAGGGTTGAATGGTATGTCACTCTCGGTGTGATCCGGCCCAGATCGGTGGCGCGGCTGAAAGGAATCAAAGAGGGTTCCGTCACAGCGTAACAGTGATCATCGACAGGTGGTCTAACAATGTGCTGAAAATCTTTATCAAGGAGGTATGAAAAATGTTAGAAAACAGAAAAGTGATCATCGATGATGAACTGCTCATTGCAGACAGTGGTTCCGGCCCCGCTGCCGCCTCTGCCGCTTGCACGGTTGACGCCGTTGCCAAAGTGATTGACACGGGCGGCGGGTTCACGGAAGGGAGACTTGTGGTTGACATCTCGGCTATCAATACTGGTGGCACAACCGCATCGTGCAGTCTTGTGAATCTCGTTCTTCAGGGATCCGCGACTTCGACGTTCACCACATATGTCAGGTTGGCGTTGCTTGGTATCGGAGATGTCATGAAGGCGGAGAGCAGGGTGTCCGGTGGCAATACCGCCGCGACGATTTCTGCAACACGGTATATTGTTCCCTTCTGCAACGACTTCGGAGGAACGGTCTATCGTTGGCTGCGGCTCTACACAAGCAAGAACGGAACGATTGATACCACCAAAGGCGCGACGTTTAAGGCTTGGCTGACCAAGAAATAACCAAGGAGGCTTGCAATGAAAACCGGGATTTTTCTATTGTCGGCTTGCTTGATCGTTAGGAATGAGGAGCGAAACCTTGAGCGATGCCTGAAGTCTATCGAGAAATTGGTCGACGAAATTGTGGTGGTGGACACCGGCTCCACCGATAGGACTGTTGCGATTGCAAAACATTTCGGAGCGCGAGTCCACCACCATGAATGGCAGCACGACTTTTCTCTCCATCGAAACCAAGCAATCAGTTATGCCAAAGGGAGATGGATCATGGTCATTGATGCCGATGAAGAATTTGTTTTAGAAGGCAAGGCAACATATGGCCAGGTTCGTAATTTTCTGGAACGAATCGAAGGCAGATACCCCGCAGCGGCACTGAGTCTGAAGGATATGCAAAAAGGATTCAATGTGCTTCGGCTCAATACGACGAGATTCTTTCGTCGTGGATACGTTGAATATAAGGGAATTGTTCATAACCAGCCGGTCCTCAAGATCGATGGAGAGGCAGTGTTTTGCGAAGGAGCATCACTTCTTCATTATGGATATGATCTGACCCCCGAACAAAAAGAAGAAAAATTTATCCGTACATCGACTCTTCTCCTTAGACAGGTAGAGATGGGAGAGGTTACCGACGCGTTTCCATATTTCTATCTCTGCCAGTTATACGCGGATAGCAAGAAACCAAAAGAGGCGCTTGCGTGGGGAGAGAAGTATTGGGAGAATCGGGGCACTATTGAGGAGGGTCATTTCATTGACTCAATTTATTTCGTCATGGTCAAGCAGTATATGAATACCGGGGACAAGGACAAAGCCCATGAGTGGTTGATTCGTGGCGTTGCCGCTCTGCCTGGTGATCTTGATTTGGCAATGGCTGCTCTTGAATATGGAGTCTGGATCAAAGACATTGACCTCCAGATCCAAGCGACAAAAGACTTCATACAAATATACCAACAATACCAAAAAAATCCTGCGTTGAGAGGCAACAGGTTCGTCTTTGCATTGCGACCGGAGGCACTTGCCTTCGCTCTCAAACACCAAGCCGTCGCAGAGATCAATGATGGAACAGCGGCTTTGATGAATCTGGTTAAGTTGTTGGAAACTCTCGACGCTCCGTTCCGGGATGGAATGATGCAGGATCTTGAAGCGGAACTGTCACAATCTGCGTTCCCTGTTCATTTCCAGAGAGAGGCACCAGAGGCAGTCCCCGAAAAGAAGGGCAATTTCGTGACTGCAACATTACAATAAGGAGGAAAAGGCAATGGCAAAAGAAATCAAATCATATGTTGCATACCTGGCAGATGGCACCCCTGTTTCTTTCAGGCACGGGGTTGATTATCAGCAAGCCCTGCGGGCGGGACTTTTGGCAAATCCTCCTGGGACTCCTGAACCCGAGAAAGTTCCAGAATCCGAAGGAGAGACAGTCAAGGGAATTGCCCCACTTCAATCTGCGGCTCCTGAGAAAGAAACTCCTGAGGACGCACCAGAGACGGGGAAACGAGCGAAAAAGATCCCCAGGTAAGAGGTGAAAAATGGCAGCGCCGACTTTAGTGATTGAGGATGGGACGGTAGTCACGGGGGCGAACAGTTACGTGACCGAGTCGGAGGTCGAGACTTTCTGCGACGACTTCGGTTTGTCATTCTCCTCCAATGCCACCCTTGCCGTGCAGGCGATCATCAGGGGATGCGCCTTTGTTGAT
>Ga0172375_10001138_pt1 | contig 42775 bp, 41 predicted proteins | sample LakKiv1m_FD_114537 | JGI IMG/M metagenome (GOLD analysis project Ga0172375, IMG submission 114537) | Freshwater microbial communities from Kabuno Bay, South-Kivu, Congo - kab_092012_11.1m | ecosystem: Environmental > Aquatic > Freshwater > Lake | place: Democratic Republic of the Congo... | reverse complement strand
CAACACCACCATCATTGACGGCAACGGTTCAGAAGACGCAATCAAAGGTCGCGTTGCTCAAATTCGCGCTCAAATGGAAGAAACCACGTCAGATTATGACCGTGAAAAATTACAAGAACGTTTAGCCAAATTGGCTGGTGGCGTTGCAGTAATTAAAGTCGGCGCGGCAACTGAAATCGAAATGAAAGAGAAAAAAGCGCGCGTGGAAGATGCGTTGCATTCAACTCGTGCGGCGGTTGAAGAAGGCGTTGTGGCTGGCGGCGGTACAGCGTTGGTTCGTGCGTTGTCTGCGATTAAAAATTTGGAAGGTGCAAACCATGACCAAACCGTTGGCGTGAACATTTTACGTCGTGCGATGGAAGAGCCTTTGCGTCAAATTGTGGCGAATGCGGGTGATGAACCGTCGGTTGTGTTCAACGAAGTTCAAAAAGGTTCAGGTAATTTCGGTTACAACGCGGCAACAGGTCAATATGGCGACATGATTGAAATGGGGATTTTAGACCCTGCAAAAGTCACTCGTACTGCGTTGCAAAATGCGGCTTCTGTGGCGGGTTTGATGCTCACCACCGAAGTGATGATTGCTGACGCGCCTAGCGAAGACAAAGGTCACGCAATGCCTGATATGGGCGGAATGGGTGGGATGGGCGGCATGATGTAATCGCCGTTCAAAAAGTCTTTTTTGGCTTTTCACTTTTCATAAAAGCCTCGGTTGTTTTTCAAAAAACAATCGAGGCTTTTTTTAATAAATGACTCGATAATAAGAGGAAACATGCAATTTATTCATACTAATCTTGGTTATAAAAAAAGCGGCGAAATTGTTGAAGTTACGCTTACGAGTGGTGCTAACGTTCGACTTATGAACGATTCAAATTTTTCAAATTATAAAAATGGGCGCAAGCATCAATACTACGGTGGACTAGCAACAAAATCACCCGTAAAACTTGCAATTCCCAATTCAGGTAATTGGCATGTAGCAGTTGACATGCAAGGTTTAACTGGAAGTACAACATCCTCGGTTAGAATGCTCCCCAAACCTTTGCCCGAAATACGCGAAATTCCTCTATCTGATGTGCCTAGTCTTGTTAGAAATAGTATTCCGCCATCTGTTATTGAGCCTAATGGAGGATTTCATGATGTTTTTATTTCTCACGCCTCCGAAGATAAAGATGAAATTGTGAGACCTCTTGCAAACGCTCTTATTAAACAAGGATTAAAAGTTTGGTACGACGAGTTTACTCTTCGTATTGGTGATAGTTTAAGGCAGAAAATTGATAGAGGACTTGTTAATAGCAGAGTTGGGTTAGTTGTTCTTTCGCCGTCTTTTTTAGCTAAGGGTTGGACTAATTACGAACTAGATGGCATTGTTACTCGTACAATTTCAGGCGAGCAGATATTATTACCTATTTGGCATAATATAACAAAACAGCAAGTGATTGATTTTAGTCCATCTTTAGCCGATAAAGTTGCGAGAAGTACCACCACCCATACTGTAGAAGAAATATCCATAGAAATTGCTGACTTGATTAAGTCTAAAAGATGAGTTTTATGGTAATAATTTTCTAAATCCACAATTGCTAATTGCTTAAAATTACATTTTAAATGTAGACTATAAGTCTAAAAACAATTAAATGAAAATAAATGAAAGCAATTAGTCTTTTTTCTTGCGGTGGGATTGGTGATTTAGCGATTAGTCATGCTGGTTTTGATATTTTGGTGGCAAATGAATTACTTGAAGACCGTGCCGAAGTATTCAAACATAATCATCCAAACACACAAATGATTGTCGGTGATATTCGGGATAGAAAACTCGAAATCATCAACACCACTAAAAACTTACTCAATGGGCAAAAATTAGATTTAGTTTTTGCAACGCCGCCGTGTCAAGGCATGTCTAAAAATGGGCGTGGTTATTTGCTTAATGCCATGCGTAAAGGCGTTAAAAATCCAATCGACCCAAGAAATCAACTCATCATTCCAACCATTGAAATTTTTTTGCAAAGCGACGCAGATACGTTGGTGATGGAAAATGTCCCCGAAATGGAAAACACCTACATTCCAAATCCAAATAAAAATGGCGAATTTATAAAAATTCTCGATTTCATTAAACATTCATTGAGTAACGCTTTTATCAGTTCGATTCAAGTCATCGAATTTGCAGATTATGGCGTGCCGCAAAATCGTCAACGTTTAATTTCCATTTTCACTCGAAACGAAAAGCTAAAAAGCCATTTTAAAAAATACGGTTCTCTTTTTCCAAATCCAACACACAGTAAAGAGGGTGTATTTTTGCCAAAATGGCGAACGTTACGCGATGCAATTTCTCATTTGCCAAAATTAAACGCGGGAACACTAGAAACGTCTTTTGATGATTCAATTGAATATCACAAAGTACCGTTACTTGATGAAGAAAAGTATTTTTGGGTCAGTAATACACCGCAAGAAAAAGGCGCGTTTGATAATCAGTGTATTAACCCAACGTGTAAATTCGATAAAAATCCGACGCATTCAGCAGGAAAAGATAAAGACGGAATCAACAAATCGAGTACCAAAACACCATTATATTGTGTGAAATGTAATTCGCTATTGCCGCGACCTTGGGTCAAAACAGGCGATGAATACAGGTTAATGAAAGGATATACGAGTGCATATAAACGCATGAGTTGGGATGCGCCAGCGGGAACATTAACGCGAAATTTGTCTTATGCGTGTAGTGATAAAAAATTGCATCCTGAACAACATCGAACGTTGTCACTGCATGAAGCCATGATTTTGCACACGATTTCAGATTATCGTTTTGACTGGAAACGTGCAGACGGTAAAAAAGTCAGCGATAAGTTAATACGCGAATTGATTGGTGAAAGCATCCCACCTGCGGGTTTGGAAAAGATTTTTTTGCATTTGACCAAAATTTTAAACGGTCAACGTATTGAAACAAAAACAGAAATTGAGCAATTTTGCTTACTTGCTGATTAAATTGTCGTTGTTGTAATGGTTTAAAAAATTGACATATCGCTGGTCATTTTTAACCGCTAGCCAATTGTTATAAAGTTTTTTGACGCTTGAACGTGGCATGATTGAAACGCTGGTTGTACGTCCGCCGCCTTCTTTAGGTTGAACAATTGTTCCCCAATCATTTTCATCGAGTTTGTTGCCAAAAAATACGGCAACGATTTGTGGCACTTGATTTTCAAAATCCCAAAGCAAACCAATCAAATTATTTGTTTCGCGGTGGTGTGCTTTCCAATTGTATTTTGTCATCATGCTAATTCTAGTATCTCCCACATTTGGTTTTGTTACGCCAAATTTCCGCAGGCAGTCTGTATTATCTGGAACATCACCACACGTTGCCTTGATTTCGATACCGCCGTTTGGAAATGGACTAAATGGAGATTTATCTCGTAACTGCCCGTTTTGTTTTAATGTTTCAAATTGAGAAAGTCCGATTTCATCCATCAACAACAAATCAGGATAACCGTCTTGATGCGGGTTGCTGATAAAAAGTCCGTTTGAAGATTTCGCAAAACTTTTTGCAAATAACTCACCGATAAAAGCTGAAAGATTACGCATTCCCAAAATAGCAAAAATATCGACAGGAATATCGTCAATAATCAATTTAATGATTTTATGAACATCAACTAAAGTCTCTTCAATTATCTGAATATCAAATTGCAGTTGTTGACCATTACCCGAAATGAAATTCGTATCGGCGTTTTTGTTAATCAGATAATTTATTTGTTGCGTCCGTGACCTTTGAAAAAAAAGTTTTAATATCAATGTCTAAAGCATTGATGATTTGTTCCAGTGAATCTAATGTGATATTTCGCACACTACGTTCAACACCAGAAATATAAGTCCTATCCAAATCTGCTTTTGCAGCAAGTTCTTCCTGACTTAAATTGCTGTCTTTACGAAAATGACGAATTGCCGTCGCTACAGCTTGTACAAGTTTTTTGTTTTTATTCATGTGTTGATAGTGCTAATATGTTGCTCATTAGTCTACGGACTATAAGTCACTAAATGTATTTTTGAAGGAATGCGTCAAATCGTGGCAAATGCGGGTGATGAACCGTCAGTTGTGTTCAATGAAGTGCAAAAAGGTTCAGGTAATTTCGGTTACAACGCGGCAACAGGTCAATATGGCGATATGATTGAAATGGGGATTTTAGACCCTGCAAAAGTCACTCGTACTGCGTTGCAAAATGCGGCTTCTGTGGCAGGTTTGATGCTCACCACCGAAGTGATGATTGCTGATGCGCCTAGCGAAGACAAAGGTCACGCAATGCCTGATATGGGCGGAATGGGGGGTATGGGCGGCATGATGTAAAAATCGTGTTGGCTTAAATTCCAAAAGCCCCGATTTGCTGTGAAGCAGTCGGGGCTTTTTTATAGGGATAATATCTAAGATATATCTTAAAATTATCTTGTTATTATCTTAGACTCAATTTAAAATACGCCTGTGTTTTATAATTTATCACAGGAGATAATGATGAACGAATCAAAAGAACCAACCGTTTGGGGTGTATTCGTAGGTGACGGAGGAGACCAGTTAGAGGCTTTTAACTCAAGAAGTGGTCCATTTCCACCAGAGCCAGGAACATCAGGCTATATTGCTATTGGCTGGCCAGCTATCGGTAATATGAATTTATACAAAGATAATTATTCTGATTTTATTGAAAAATTTAGAATTGTGTACCCTCATGAAAATGAAAGAGCATTTAAAACCAAAGCAAATATGCCTTGGAATTTTGCTTTTTCAATGCAAGATGGTGATTGGGTATTATGCCCATCATCGGCATCAGGCTATCTCTTGGTAGGAAAAATAATTGGTGATTACTTAAGTGATTTCCATAATGAAACTGGTCTTGCTAAAACAAAGCAACGTGTTGACTTTGTGCATGTACGAAAAATACAGTGGTTGTATACAGTTGGAAGTTCTGATGCACGGTATGAAAAATTACATAGAATCGGACAATTAACTGTCGTAAAGCCCGATATATCAGTATCTGAACTACGAAAAATATTGAATGGGTAAAAAAAGCCACGCGATGATAAGACAGGGGCTGTAGGATTCGTCGTGGTACGAAGTTCATTGATAATCAGCTCCGATTGCATCACGCTGTCGGGGCTTTTTTGTGTAGAATCGGAAACAAAACAACAATGACGTGAGTTTATGAAAAGTGAAATTTGAATGGGATAAACGTAAATCTGAAACAAACCAAAGAAAACACGGGGTTTCATTTCAAGAAGCAAGCACTGTTTTCGCTGACTTGTTGGCAATTTCTTTCGATGATCCTGATCATTCATTAAGTGAATCCCGCTTTTTGATTTTTGGTTTGTCAAAATTTGACCGATTATTGACGGTTAGTTTTACTGAAAGGCAAGATGTCATTAGAATCATCAGCGCACGCGAAACAACAAAAGCAGAACGGAGGATTTATGAAAACGGTTGAAGAAGATACGATGCGCCATGAATATAAACGTGAAGATTTAGGACAAGGCGTTCGCGGTAAATACTATAAAAGCTATCACGAAACAAATAAGCTAATTTCATTAAGTCCAGATGTTGCAGCAGTTTTCCCAACAGAGGAAGCGGTGAATGAAGCGTTAAGATATTTGATTAAAATTGCTCAAACTTCTACGAGTGGCGCAATGGTACATTCTTAATCAAATTAAAAACAAAAGCCCCGATTGCATCACGCCGTCGGGGCTTTTTTGTGTTGTTAAATGTTCAACCACTCTTCTTTAAATTCTGCCAATGTCATAATCGGTGGCGCGTGAAAAATGGGTTTGATTTCCACAATATCTGCATCGCCAGTTACTAAAACTAACTAGAGCAATTTTTCTAACTGCTGCAACTGTACATCGAGTTCGTTTAAAGTGTCACGTTGATTACCTGTTAAATTCATGCCTGCACGCAATTCTTGAATGCGGTCGTAAATTTTATCAACGCATTCTTCTTGCGCGACTCGCCGTAAATATAATTTATTCACCATTTGCCGAAACGAAAAACTCAATTTTCTAAACACGCCTTTTTCATTTTGCACCGCCATTGCGTCAAATTCGCCTTCACTGACTTGTTCGCATAAATCTTCAAAACGATTAAGTGGCGCGGCACTTTTTTCGTTGATGTAAATGGCAATGACAGCGGCAATCGCTCCTGCAATTACAAGCATGAGCAAATTACCCACAAAAATAAATATGCCCAAACGTCCCCACGCTTCAACGATGTTCAGATAAACTGTTGTCGGTGGTTCTGAAGTCATCCAATAAATCAGTGCAGAATAACAACCGCCTGCGATAAAAATCAGCGCGAACAAGCCTAAAAATAATTTCCATAAAGCCGCATATTGCGGATTCATTTTTTTGCGACTAGAACGATATTCCATATTTTTCCCTTAATTTGCATCAACAATATTTTTTACCCACGCAAGTTGGCGTGGCAAACAAATCGTTTTTAAATCGTAAGTGGCTTGTGCGAATTCGCGGGCATTTTTACCCAAACGGGCGCGTTCCTCAGGTAAATCCAGTAATTCGCACACATTGTCTGCAAGTTGCTGTTTGTCAAAAAAATCAACTAATCTGCCTGTTTCATTGTGGCGAATTGCCTCATGCAGTGGTTGCGTATCACTTGCCACAATGCAACAGCCAACACTCATGGCTTCAAGCAAACTCCAACTTAAAACAAACGGATAAGTTAAATAAACGTGAACGCGCGAAAGCTGCAACAACGGAATAAAGTGCGAATAATCAATATGACCTAAAAAGTGAATTCGACTCATGTCGAGTTCTTCAAGCACTTCGTTTAAGAAAATATCTTTCCATTTTTGCCCGTCAGGTGCTTTTGCGCCGTAACTCACGCCGTCGGCACCGACAATTAAAATTCTCGCATTTGGACGGCGACGCATGATTTCAGGCAATGCCCGCATAAAAGTGTGATAACCGCGATAGGGTTCTAAATTACGATTCACGAAAGTAATAATTTCATCGTTTCGCGTGAGTTTTATGGTGCCACCTGTACTGACGTTTAATGTTAATGAAACATTGGAATTAGGGGCAATCGTTTCGGTATCGATGCCGTCGTGAATCACAGCAATGTTGCTGCGAAATGGCTCAGGAAAGGTACTCGCTTGCCAAAAAGTTGGCGAAATTCCTGCGTCCGCAATATCAAAATGCAGCAAATTATTGGTATTTTTTAAACGTAAGCGACAATCGTTAGCGGGATCTTCGTTTAAAAATTCGGGGTCAAAATTTACGTCTGTGCCATGTGAGTGATAAAAAAATTCACAATAAATGGCGAGTTTTGTATCTGTCCACACGTCTTTTAAAAATAAACTTTCGCCCCAGCCTGAATGCGCGATGATTAAATCAGGTGTAAAACCGCTGTCACGCAATTCCAAAGCCGCACGAAAACACGCCTCGCCACGAATCACTTTAGTTTCAAAATCACTCACCCAAGGATGCACATTTGGCGTGGTGCCTCGCGCTGCCGAGTAACTAATCATTCGCACGCCTTGCCAGTTTTCAGGGGTGTTTTTTTGCATTGTGAACGCCACAACTTCGTTATTGGAATCTTTAGCTAGTTCGGGAGCTAAATGTTTGAATTGTCCAGGAAAGTTTTGATGAATAAATAAAATTCGCATAGTTAAAGTTTTAATTGTTAAGGGGTTAATTAAGTTGTAGCAACGATTATGCCGAATTTGCGCCACCTCAATTATGAAAAATACTGCGCGGGAAATTTTTCGGTGAGCATCATAATGGGAACTTGATTAGAAAAAACCCGATAAGTACGACCGAGTAACTTATCATTACTTGAAATGTTGAAATGGGTCGCTAATTCGCCCGCTATTTCGCAAAAAGGGAGTTGCAACTCTTTAAACATCTCTACCCGATGTTTTGTCCAAAGCGTACCAATTGGGATTTGAGATTCGAGCAATTCTTCTCGAAACAGTGCAGGCAAACGTGCTGGCACAATGATAGACTGCGCGTAAAGCCAATTTGTGCCGCTTTTTTGTCCTTGCAAACAAATTTTGCGCTGTACAATTTGTGTATTTTTTTCTAGTTCTAAATAAGGGATTTCAACAGACGTAATTTCAAGGTTTTCATGTAATTTAATCACCGTTAATGGCTCACAAACTAAATTTTCTAAAAGTTTTGTCAGCGTGCCATTTGAAACTAAAATCAGTCGTTGCAGCACACTCAAACTTGATAAATCACATAATTGCATGGGTAAAGCCTTGTTTAAAATTACACATTATCGTTGCGGTTAAAATTGCGAGCGATTCTAACCTATTTTCAAATTAACACTTTCATTCACGTTTCAATCTGGTATCTTTTGAGCATTTCAACCTTCCAAATTTTTTGATTAAATCATGAACAAAAAAATTTCTCGCGCTTTAATTAGCGTTTCGGACAAAACAGGCATCGTCGAATTCTGCCGTGCTTTAAATCAATATGGCATCGAAATTTTATCAACAGGCGGCACATTTAAAACGCTCTCTGACAATAGCATTCCCGCCATTGAAGTCTCTGATTACACAGGTTTTCCTGAAATGATGGACGGACGAGTAAAAACGTTGCATCCAAAAATTCACGGCAGCATTTTAGGACGACGCGGCATTGATGATGCCGTGATGACAAAAAATGAGATACACGCTATTGACATGGTAGTGGTGAATTTATATCCGTTTGAAGAAACTGTTGCTCGACCTGATTGCAATTTTGATATGGCAATTGAAAATATCGACATCGGAGGACCTACGATGCTTCGCGCAGCAGCGAAAAATCATGCTGATGTTGCAGTTATTGTGAATCCTGATGATTACGCAGAAATTTTGACCGAATTGAAAGAAACCAAAGGCGCGTTATCAAGCGCGACACGTTTTACTTTAGCGTTAAAAACTTTTGAACATACCGCGCATTATGACAATGCCATTGCGATGTATTTGAATCGCATGAATGACACGAAATTTCCCGATACGCTTAATTTGCAATTTGTCAAAGGACAAACGTTGCGTTACGGCGAAAATCCGCATCAACAAGCGGCGTTTTATTTGGAACATAATCCCGTAGCGGGTTCGATTGCCAGCGCACGGCAATTTCAAGGCAAAGAATTATCTTATAACAACATTGCTGATGCCGATGCCGCGCTTGAATGCGTGAAATCTTTTGCTGAAAAACCAACGTGCGTTATTGTTAAACACGCAAATCCGTGTGGCGTAGCGCAAGCCGATGATTTACTAACCGCCTACAATTTAGCTTACGCAACCGATCCAACGTCTGCATTTGGCGGAATTATTGCGTTCAATCGTGATTTAGATGAAAAAACCGCAGAAAAAATTATCAATCAGCAATTTGTTGAAGTGATTATTGCACCAACTGTTAGCCAATCTGCATTGCACGTTTTAGCGAGTAAATCGAATGTGCGTGTTTTAGCAACTGGAGACTGGTCTCACAGCTGCGTAGTAAATGGTATTGATGACAACCTTTATGATTTCAAACGAGTTTCAGGTGGTTTGTTGGTTCAAGATAAAGACAACGGTTTGGTGTTACCTGATGATATGAAAATTGTCACCAAACGCACGCCCACGCCACAAGAATGGACAGATTTATTATTTGCCTGGAAAGTGGCGAAATTCGTGAAATCGAATGCAATTGTATATTGCAAAGATGAACAGTTAATTGGCGTGGGGGCAGGGCAGATGAGCCGTATTTATTCTGCCAAAATTGCAGGCATTAAAGCCGCAGATGCAGGACTTGAAGTATGTGGCTCTGTTATGGCTTCAGATGCGTTTTTCCCGTTCCGTGATGGCATTGATGCGGCGGCAGAAGTGGGTGTGACCGCCGTCATTCAACCAGGTGGCTCTATGCGTGATAAAGAAGTCATTGAAGCGGCAAATGAATATCGAATTGCGATGTTATTTACAGGGATGCGTCACTTCCGTCATTAAAATTTGGTATCGAAGCAAATTACGAAATGATTTTAATCGTAGGGGCGGGTTCAAAACCCGCCCATCATGCACGAAACATTCATGATTGAAAATCAGCCTCTATCATGCAAAATTCGTGAATTGTAGGGCGGGTTTAGAACCCGCCCCTACAATTAACCTAAATCAAAATAACTCGCCGTTTTTGCAAGACTTCTCGCTTTATCTTCAAGCATTTCAGCAGCAGCGGCGGCTTCTTCCACTAACGCGGCGTTTTGTTGCGTTACATCATCAATTTCCATAATCGCTTGATTAACTTGTTTAATACCTTGCGTTTGTTCATTGGAAGCAGAGCTAATTTCAAGCATTACTTTCGTTACACCGTCAACCGAGCTGACAATTTCTTCCATTGTTTTACCTGCATTACCCACAAGGCGCGTACCATCTTCGACTTTTTCTACTGAATCGTTAATCAAGCCTTTAATTTCACCCGCAGCCGCCGCTGCCCGTTGTGCGAGCGTTCTCACTTCCGTTGCCACGACCGAAAAACCACGACCTTGTTCCCCCGCTCTTGCGGCTTCAACCGCAGCATTTAAAGCAAGAATGTTGGTTTGAAATGCAATGCCATCGATAACAGAAATAATATCTACAATTTTGCGTGACGAATCGTTAATGCCTTCCATTGTACTGACCACATTTTTCACAACCGAAACGCCTTTGCTGGCGATATTTGAAGCACTCACCGCCAAATCATTGGCATACTGCGCGTTCTCGCTATTATGCTGCACAGTGGAAGTTAATTCTTGAATGCTTGCCGCAGTTTCTTCTAAATTTGCCGCTTGTTTTTCAGTGCGTTGTGATAAATCGTTATTGCCTGCGGCAATTTCTTTTGCACTGCTGTTAATGACTTGCGTGGTTTCTTGAATTTCAAAAATAACTTCGCGTAATTTTGCGACTGTCGAATTTACATCATCTTTGATTTGATTGAATAACCCTGAATATTCAGTCGTGATTGTTTTAGTTAAATCTCCGCGTGAAAGCGCATCTAACATCATTTCAATTTCATTTAAACTGCCTGCTGTGATGCCAAATAAACGATTTAAATTGTGTGAAAGTTCAAGTAAAAAGCCACGTTGCCCAGCTTCTGGAATGCGTGTTTCAAAATCCCCATGCGATGCTGCCTCGATGATACTGTTAATACTTTGAATAGCTTTGGTTTCTGCTGTTTTATCAACCCATTCGGCAATAAAACCAATTTTGTCGCCTTTTTTATCAAATACAGGATTTGCCACGACATTCATAATATGTCCGCCAATGGTCATTTCCGCCGCATAATAACCCTTTAACCCTTTCAATAATTCACGTTGATGTTCAGGTTTGACATGAAAAATGTCGATGTTTGAACCTAAAATGTCATTAGCATCAAAATTAGGCAATTGCTTTTTAATATCGGCTTCAGATTCTTGAAATAATTGCAGCGCACTTTGATTCACAAAAATAATGTTCAAATCCGTATCAGCAACTAAAACTGCCGAATGGACACCATCAAGCGCGTTACTGATTCGCAAACTTTCATTCGCTCTACGATTAGCTTCTGCAATATCCAAACATAACGTGACATCCATCGAAAATAAATTACGATAAAAATCGCCAACGTCTCCTACTTGTTTTAAATCGAGTTTATTGCCAAATTTTTTAGCCGCTAAATCCTGAAATGCCACGACACTTTTATTTAAAATACCATTCAAATCATGCACCGCGCCAATGTTAACTAATGCAAAAATTCCAGCAACCGACAAACCAGCAAGCCCTAAATAACTGTGTGCTAACATCAATTCATAACCAACAAGCACACTCGGCACTAAAACACCTGTAAGAGATAGCGCGGTTTTCGTATTTTTTGAAAGGGCTTTAATTGGATGAGTGAGTTTGTTAATGATAGACGGTTGTAGCGAGGTGGATTTATTTCGCAATGCTGCGTGCAGCGTTTTTACTTGTTCAAGTTCACTTTTTTTAGGGGCGTAATTTACAAATAAATAACTTGATGCGCGTCGATCGGCAAATTCTGCAATCGCATTCGTGCGAGTCCAATAAAAACCACCCGCTTGTGTCCGATTTTTGACAACCCCGCCCCAAGGGTGCATTTTTTTTAATTCATCCCACAAATCGTTAAAAATTTCAGCAGGCATATCAGCGTGATAAAGCGTTTTATAATGCTTACCAATAATTTCGTCGTTACGATAGCCACTGATTCGCAAAAAATCGTCATTGACGTAAGTGATAATGCCTTGTAAATCAGTTCGAACCACAATAATGGAATTAGAGTCGAGCGTAATCTCGTTGTCGGAGAGGGAGGTGTTGGGTTTCATACAATTTTTTATCCAAGCATTGCGGGATGATTTTTAAAAATACGGTTATTTTTTTGAGTTGTAATTGGTCGCAATATCAACAATGCCTTGCAGACTAAAAGGTTTTGTCAAATACATATTTGCACGAGTCTCCATGCCACGATAAACATCACTTTTTTTGTCTTTGGCTGTCAGTAAAACGACAAAAATCGATTTGTATTCGGGCGATAATTTAATGAAATCGCACACATCTAAACCGTCTTTGTCACCAGGCATCATGATGTCTAAAATAATAATTTCGGGGGTTACGTTTTGAACTGCATCAATGGCTTCTTGTGCATTAGCAGCTTCAAAAACGTCCCAATCAGTATGCGCGTTAAAAGCAATATGCAGTAATTCACGGCTTTGAGCATCGTCATCAACAATCAAAATTTTTGTTTTGTTTTTCATGGTTTTTGCAAGGTTAGGTTTAAAAGAAGGTTAATAGTTTCATATTACCCGTTAACATTCAACGTGAAATCCTTTCATTTTTTAATGATTTTATAAGCAATTATGAGACCATTTTTGATTACAAAAAACACTTTCAAGCTAAAAACCACAGAACGCGCTAGAATATCGGCTTTCTTTTTTTATCCTTAAAATTTTTAAAAATTCACAATCATGCGTACATCTACATTCCCCTTAAATACTGTTAAAGAAACGCCATCGGACGCGGAAATTATTAGTCATCAATTGATGATTCGCGCGGGGCTAATTCGTAAACTCGCTTCTGGTTTATACACTTGGTTGCCACTCGGTTTGCGTGTACTTCGCAAAGTTGAAAAAATTGTTCGTGAAGAAATGGATAAAGCGGGTGGTTTAGAAGTGTTAATGCCTGGCATTCAACCTGCTGAACTTTGGCAAGAAACAGGACGTTGGGAACAATACGGCGCGGAGCTTGCACGTTTAAAAGACCGTCATCAACGTGATTTTTGTTTAGGTCCTACGCACGAAGAAATCATTACTGATTTGGCGCGTGCTGAAATCAAAAGTTATAAACAACTTCCGATTACTTATTATCAAATTCAAACCAAATTCCGTGATGAAATTCGCCCTCGTTTTGGTGTGATGCGAGCGCGGGAATTTATTATGAAAGATGCGTATTCCTTTCATTTAACGGAAGAAAGTTTGCATGAAACGTATGAGGTCATGCACGCGGCATACACGCAAATTTTTACCCATTTTGGTTTGAAATTTCGCGCGGTGGTCGCGGATTCGGGTTCAATTGGTGGTGCAGTTTCACACGAATTTCACGTTTTAGCCGATTCGGGCGAAGATGCGATTGCGTTTTCAACTGAAAGTGATTACGCGGCAAACGTCGAAAAAGCGGAAGCGTTAATGCCAACGGAGGCACGTCCAGCACCGACACACACGATGTCGATTGTCGAAACACCCAATCAGCACAGTATTTTAGAAGTCAGCGAATTTTTAAACATTCCAGCGACGCAATGTTTGAAAACTTTAATTGTGCGCGGCACACAAGAAGGCGAACTCGTTGCGTTACTTTTGCGCGGCGACCATGAATTAAACGAAATCAAAGTCGAAAAAATCGCAGGCGTAGCGTCACCGTTGCAATTTGCGACCGAAGAAGAAATTCAAAAATCGTGCGGTTGCAAACCTGGTTCGATTGGCGCAATGGGATTGAAAATGCCAATGATTGCTGACCGCAGTGTTTCTATGATGGCTGATTTTGTTTGTGGCGCGAATCAAGACGGCAAACATTACCAAGGTGTAAATTGGGAACGTGATTTGCCATTACCACCGATTGCCGATATTCGTACTGTTGTTGAAGGCGATCCCAGCCCAGACGGTAAAGGCACAATCACAATCGCACGCGGGATTGAAGTTGGTCACATTTTTCAACTCGGCACCAAATACAGCGAGGCGATGAAAGCAGGCATTATCAACGAAGCAGGTAAAAATCAAATCATGATTATGGGCTGTTACGGAATCGGTATTTCGCGCGTCATTGCCGCAGCAATTGAACAAAACCACGACGAAAACGGAATTATTTGGACTCCGAGTTTAGCCCCGTTTCAAGTCGCAATTTGTCCAATGAATATGCACAAATCAGAGCGTTTGCGCGAGGCTACCGAAGAACTTTATCAATCTCTCACAAATGCAGGCATTGAAGTGTTACTTGATGATAGAAAAGTTCGCGCTGGCTTTATGTTTTCAGACATGGATTTAATCGGGATTCCACACGTTTTAGTCATGGGTGATAAAGGTTTAGATGCTGGTACCGTTGAGTATAAAGGTCGCACCGATGAACAGGCGGAAGACATTGCAATGAGTGATATTGTGAAATTTTTGAAGGCGAAATTGAATTAAGAATTATACAAGCGTATTATCGCGGCGGGTGGATGTTTCGCTGTGGTTTTATGTCACATTTCCCATTGTTTTTTAACGAAAATTTTTTTAAAGGATTACATTATGAAAGTTAAAACAGCGTTATTTTTTGCAGTAGCGATGATTGCAAGCAATGCCACTTATGCGGGAAATGCCGACGACATTAAATGGGTCGCGCAATGCCTTGACGACAACAAAAACGAAGGTAAATCCCTCGATGTGGTCAAAATTTACTGCGAATGTATGAATGACAAAATGAGTGAAAACGAAACGTTGTCGATTACGCAATGGGAAAAAACGCACCCAAAAGAAGAAGCCGAATGTGACGCAAAAGCAGGCTGGAAATAAGTTTTTTTGTTGCAAACGCTTTAGAATAGAAAGCGTTGGTGCTTGTTTAGCATCAACGCTTTTTTGTTACAAATCAGATTTAATAATTTTTCATGACAATCAATCAACTTTTAGCCGCCGAATTAGGCGTGCAAATTTCACAAATCAATGCCGCCGTAACGCTTTTATACGAAGGTGCAACTGTTCCCTTTATTGCGCGTTATCGAAAAGAAGCCACAGGCGGTTTGGACGACACGCAACTGCGTTTGCTCGAAGAACGATTAGGGTATTTACGCGAACTTGAAGCGCGACGCGCAGTGATTTTGGCGAGTATTTCTGAGCAAGGAAAACTCACGCCTGAACTTGAAGCGGCAATTAACGCCGCCGAAACGAAAACCTTACTCGAAGATTTATATTTGCCTTTCAAACCTAAACGCAGAACGAAAGCACAAATTGCGCGTGAAGCAGGTTTAGAACCACTCACGCAAGAAATTTTGCAAAACCGCAACGTTTCGCCCGAAGAACTCGCGGCAAAATATATCGATGCTGAAAAAGGTGTTGCCGATGTTGCCGCCGCTCTTGAAGGCGCACGGCAAATTATTATGGAAGATTTATCTGAAAACGCGCCACTACTCGCCGATTTGCGTGAACAAGTTTGGCAACAAGGCGTAATGCACGTTCATGTTGTAGCTGGCAAAGAAGCGGAAGCCGAAAAATTCAAAGATTATTTTGATTTCCGTGAGCCGCTACAAAAAATGCCTTCACATCGCATTTTGGCAATGTTGCGCGGACGAAATGAAGAATGTTTAGTTTTGAATATGCAGCCTGCCGATGATGAAAAATTGGGACATGAGCTTTGCGCTCAAAAAGTCGCAAAACAACTCGATGTCGGCGAGATTTCAAAACCAGCCAATGCGTGGCTTTCAGAAACGGCGCGTTTAGCATGGAAAGTTAAATTATTCACACGCCTTGATTTAGATTTGAAAAATCAACTCCGCGAAGCCGCCGAAGCCGAAGCAATTAAAGTTTTTGCCCACAATTTACGAGATTTACTCCTTGCCGCACCCGCTGGCGCGAAAGTTACAATGGGTTTAGACCCAGGTATTCGTACAGGCGTGAAAGTCGCGATTGTTGATAAAACGGGCAAAGTCGTGGCAACGGACACGATTTATCCACACCAGCCGCGTAACGATTGGGATGGTTCGATTGAAAAATTAGCAAAATTGATTTCGCAACACGGCGTTGAACTCGTTAGCATTGGTAATGGCACCGCTTCACGCGAAACTGATGCGTTAGTCGCAGACGTTTTGAAACGTCACAGCGATTTGAAATTTAACAAAATCGTGGTTTCCGAAGCAGGCGCGTCAGTTTATTCGGCATCAGAACTTGCCGCAAAAGAATTTCCTGATTTAGATGTTTCGTTGCGTGGCGCAGTTTCCATTGCACGGCGTTTGCAAGACCCGCTCGCGGAACTCGTTAAAATTGACCCAAAATCCATTGGTGTCGGTCAATATCAACACGACGTAAATCAAAATCAGCTGGCAAAAATGCTTGGTAATGTGGTCGAAGATTGCGTAAATAAAGTGGGCGTTGACGTAAATACGGCATCGGTATCGTTACTGAAACAAGTTTCGGGATTATCAGCAAGCGTGAGTGAAAATATCGTTGCATTTCGCAATGAAAATGGCGCGTTTAAAAACCGCTCGCAACTTAAAAAAGTGCCTCGTTTGGGAGAAAAGGCTTACGAACAAGCGGCAGGTTTTTTACGCATTTTAAACGGCGATAATCCACTTGATGCGTCGGCGGTACATCCTGAAGCCTATCCAATAGTTGAAAAAATCATCAATAAAACAGGCAAATCGATTCGTGATTTAATCGGGCAACCTGCTTTTTTGCGTGGTTTGAATGCGGCAAATTTCACCGATGAACATTTTGGTTTGCCAACGGTCACGGATATTTTGCAAGAGCTTGAAAAACCTGGACGAGACCCGCGCCCTGAATTTAAAAACGTCGAATTCAAAGCAGACGTTGAAAAAATCACTGATTTGGAAGTCGGAATGCGTTTACAAGGCGTGGTCACGAATGTGGCGAATTTTGGCGCGTTTGTGGATATTGGCGTGCATCAAGATGGGCTTGTGCATATTTCGCAACTTGCTGACAATTTTGTGAAAGACCCGCGCGACGTTGTGAAAGCAGGTGATATTGTGACTGTAACTGTTACCGAAGTGGACGCGCCGCGCAAACGGATTGCGCTGACCATGAAAAGTGCGATTGAGCCAAACGAAATAAAACGTGAACCACGCAAAGAACCCGTGCCAAAAGTAAAACCACAAGCTCCTTTGCAAAATAATTCAATGGCAAATGCGTTTGCGAAGGCGTTGAAAAAGTAACCACCTTTAAAAAACAGAAAAATATGAAATCATTTTTACACGTTGGCTGTGGACAAAAACGCAAAAATCAAACCACAAAAGGCTTCAATACAGACGATTGGAATGAAATTCGTTTTGACATTGATGAATCAAATCAGCCTGATTTAATCGGTACGATGCTGAATATGAAATCCGTTGCAAGCAATTCAATGGATGCGATTTATTCCAGTCACAATATCGAACATCTTTATCCGCATGAAGTGCAAATTGCCTTGAAAGAATTTTTGCGTGTTTTAAAACCTGACGGTTACGCGGTGATTACTTGTCCCGATATTCAATCCGCTTGTGCTTTAGTAGCTGAAGATAAATTAACAGAACCTGCATATATGTCAGTTTCTGGAGCCATCACTCCGTTGGATATTTTATATGGTCATGGCGCATCATTAGCTCAGGGTAATTTTTATATGGCGCACAAAACAGGCTTTACGAAAAAAACGCTGTCTTTAGAATTACAAAAAGCAGGTTTTCCAATTGCAGGTGTGATGGTCAGAAAAGAATCCTTTTTCAATCTTTGGGCAATTGGAAGTAAAAAACAAATTTCACAAGAAGAATTGCTTGAACTGTTTAAATATCACGGTTTAGCGTAGCCATTTCTTAAAAAGTAACATCAACAGAGAGTATTGAGTGACCAAAAAACCAGAAGTATTAGCACGAAAACTAGGTTTAGTTTTTGACAACAAAGCATTATTTACCAGAGCATTAACGCATCGCAGCGCAAGTTCAAACAACAATGAACGATTAGAATTTTTAGGCGATTCGATTTTAGGATTTGTGATTGCCGAGCAACTTTATAATTTATTTCCCGATGCACCAGAAGGCGTGTTAAGTCGAATGCGAGCCAATTTAGTGAATCAGCGTTCGCTGGCGGAAATCGCACGGCAACATCAATTAGGTGATTATTTGTTACTGGGTTCGGGAGAATTAAAAAGCGGTGGTTTTGACCGTGATTCGATTTTATCTGATGCCGTTGAAGCCATCATTGCTGCGCTTTATCAAGACCAAGGCATGGCGGCGTGTCAAAAATGGATTCCGCAGTTATTTGATAGCAAATTAAAAAGTCTTTCTCTCGGCAGTGGTCACAAAGATCCAAAAACCCGTTTGCAAGAATTCATGCAAGCGAAAAAACTCGATTTGCCGCAATATGAACTATTGACGGCATCAGGTTTAGCGCATGAACAAACGTTTAAAGTGCAATGCAAGATTTCGCTGTTTCCAACGCCTTCAATCGGTGCAGGCGTAACCCGAAAAGGTGCAGAACAAGCTGCTGCCGAAATCCTCCTCGAACACTTAGCTAAGGAAAATTTATTATGAATTGTGGTTACGTCGCGTTAATCGGTCGTCCAAATGTGGGTAAATCGACTTTAATGAATCATTTGCTCAAACAAAAAATTAGTATTACCTCGCGCAAACCTCAAACGACGCGCCATCGTATTTTAGGCATTAACACAACTGATGAAGGGCAAGCCATTTACATGGATACGCCAGGAATGCACGCTGACCAAAAAAAGGCGTTGAATCGTCAGCTCAATCGCACCGCCGATAGCACATTGATGGGCGTAAATGTTGTAGTATGGCTCATTGATAGATTGGAATGGCACGAATATGACGAAGTAATTTTTCACAAATTGGAACAAGCAGGATTGCCTGTAATTTTGGCGGTCAATAAAGTGGATCGCATTGAAGATAAAGATCGTGTTTTAGAATTTTTTGCCAAAGCGCAAGAGCGTTATCCATTCAAAGCCATTTTGCCCATTTCAGCGTTAAAACGGATTCACTTGGAAGAATTAGAAACTGAAATCATGGGCTTATTGCCTGAAGGTGATTTGATTTATCCTGAAGATCAAATCACCGATAGACCTGAAAGGTTTTTAGTGGCTGAAATTATCCGCGAAAAATTGACCCGTCGATTGGGTGCAGAATTACCGTATGAACTCACAGTTGAAATTGAAAAATATGAAGAACTGCCACATGTTACCAAAATTTACGCAGTAATTTTGACGGAACGAACTTCACAAAAAAGCATCATCATTGGTGAAAATGGCGAAATGCTCAAAAGTGTCGGCACCGATGCGCGAAAAGATATTGAGCGTTTAATCGGTCAAAAAGTGTATTTGCAACTTTGGGTCAAAGTGAAAAAAGGTTGGTCAGATAACGAACGAGCTTTACAGAGTTTGGGTTTTCAGGATTAAAAATTGATGCGAGGTCACACCATGAACACACCATATCGAAATTATTACCGTCAACGCACTGCGAATCAGTGGCACAAAATTCCTGCTGAACAAGGAGATCCAAGCGCGATTCGTCCATTTTTGGCAGGTAATTGGAAAATGAATTTAATTCCACGCGCAGGCGTGGCGTTAGCAGCGCGAATTTTTGATTTATGCCGCGACGTAAAAGATGTGGATATGGGATTTGCGCCGCCATTTACAGGGCTTTCAACGCTTGCTGATTACATTGAACCTGATTTTTTACGCCGTGAATATGGCATTGGGCGTAATGTATTTTTACTCGCACAAGATACATTTTTTGAATCTAAAGGGGCGTTCACAGGAGAAATATCTGCGGATATGCTGGCGGCAATTGGTGTTGATCGCGTGATTATTGGACATTCCGACCGTCGGGCGAATTTAGGCAAATACTTTGGTTTTAGCTCTAGTGTGGCGCGTCGCTTATCGAAAGATTTTTTAGCACACACTTTGAAACGTCTTAATTTGCGCGAAACCCCAGATAAACAAGTTTTAGCCACGTTAGAACATTTACTCGATGAAAAACACAGTGAAATTTTAGCGGGTCTTGCCAATTTTTTAGAAGCCGAGCTTAACGAGCGAGCAGGCGAGAGCGATGAAGCGATAAATCGAAAAGTTCACGCCGCATTGGCAAATGGTTTGCAGGTGGTTTTTTGTTGTGGTGAAAACCGCGAGGCACATCAAATGCACGAAACGTTTAAATTACTTGAACGGCAAATTCGCATGGGACTTGATGGCGTGGCGCGTTGGGCGATGCCTGAAGTGATTATTGCTTATGAGCCGCTGTGGGCAATTGGTGAAGGTGCAAAACATGCACCTCTAGAACAAATTAAAGCCGTTCACGATTTTATTCGTAATTTGCTAATGGACTTGCACGGTGAACAAATTGCCGCGCAAGTGAGAATTTTATACGGCGGCAATGTAAAACCCGATAACATTGCATCAATGATGGATTTGGCAGGCGTTGACGGCGCGTTAGTGGGCGGCGCAAGTTTAAATGCGGCTGATTTTTCGAAAATTATTCGTTTTGGTTTGCCAGATTAGCGTTTATTAAACAGGTAAAAATTTATGGGCTTTTTTAACAAATCACACAACGAAGATTTAAGCGAACAATGGCGAAGAAAATATCTCAATTTATTTGATGAGCAAAACAAACTCGAACACGCACATCACGAAAAAGAGAAACTTTTCCGACAATTTATTATTCAATTGTCAATTCTAGCAGAAGGTCATGACAAACATCTTGACCCGATTTTGCAACGTGTGCGTGAATTTGTTAAACGAGATGTTGAAAGCGAAGAATTAAAAATTTCGCTCAAAACCTTCATGGAGTCCGTCAAAAATTTGCCACCCAAAAAAGAAAAACTCAAAGCCGATTTACTGTTTGATTTTTTAGTGGGCGAATACAAAGATGCTCAACAACAAAATGCGTTGCGTGAATTGCAAAAATTAGTTAACAGTGACGAAACGACACTTTTGCAAGCGATGGATTTATTTATTGAAATTGTGAACATTATTCATCCCACTGAACCTGTTGAACTTAAAATTGGTCAGGATGAAATTAACGAGCAGCCTGTATTAGTTGATGTGCGCGTCGTCACGCAACAAATGCTACAGTATTTTAGCGCGTTAGCCATTCCCGCAGTTTTTGAAGAACAAGCCAATCATGTTAAAGATGCACTTTTAAATCCTGAACAATCTCCGCAATCTTTTGAGGAGGTTTTAACAAATACTATCCAATTATTGCTAGAAATTAAGGAATATGGCGAATCTGAGCAACAAGACATTGATCAGTTTTTGCTACATATTGCCGCGCAATTATCTGAATTGAATTCGATTGTGACGCAAACGAATACCGCTGCAAATACTTCACAAAAGAATCGTAATAAATTAGATCAATCGGTTTTCACGCAAATCCGTGATTTACAAGTACAAGCCATTAAAACCACATCGATTGATTCACTCAAAGAACTGGTGAATCAGTGTTTTAAAACCGTTGCCACCGAAATCAAAAATCACCATCAACAAGACAAAGAACAACAACAAAAATTTCAAGACAGCATGGCAGAACTGGTCAATAAAATGATTGGTTTAGAAGTTGAAACGGAGCGATTAAAAGCAGAATTAAAAGTCGTTCATCATCAAAGTTTGCACGATGCACTGACAGGATTGTTTAATCGTAATGCTTATAATCAACGTCTTAAAGATGAAATTGCACGTTATAACCGCTATCACCAGCCATTAACGCTAGCTATTTGGGACATCGATCATTTTAAAAATATCAACGATACCTTTGGACATAAATCAGGCGATAAAGTCCTCGAATTAACAGCAAAACAATTGCAAACGCACACGCGAGATACAGACTTTATTGCCCGTTTTGGTGGTGAAGAATTTGTGATGCTTTTGCCAAATACTAGCAAAGATGCCGCATTAGTTTTAGCCAATCAATTGCGTGAATTGATTGAACAAACAGGCTTTCATGCTAATGGTAAATCGGTGCCGATTCGAGTTTCATGTGGTTTGACTGAGTTTAAAGACGATGATACAGAGGAAAGTTTTTTTGAACGCGCTGATACAGGACTTTATGAAGCCAAAAATCAAGGGCGCAATCGCTGCGTAGCGCAGTAGAAATTATGCCAAAGAATTTATTGACGTTGTTATTACTTTTTCTTTTATTTTTCAGTTCGCAAAGTCAGGCAAAAAATGCGCCTTTGCAATGCGTGGCGTTTAGCCCGTATGTGAATCATCTTTCACCTAATTATGGTGAAAAGCCAAGCCCTGAATTGATTGCAACGTTACTTGATAAGTTAACTGAGCAAACACTATTTCGTTGCATTATGAGTTATGGTGTTTTAAACGGACTCGAAGCGATTTTTCCCGCCGCTAAAAAACGCAATTTAAAAGTAATTGCTATTTTGTGGCTAGACAAAAATAAGCAAACTAACAGTGATTCCATCTCGCACGGCATCGCGCTTGCAAGAGAATATCCTGAAACGATTGTGCGCCTAAGTTGCGGTTCTGAAATCCGCACTCGCAATAATTATGATTTTGATGATGAAACGCAGCGTTGCGTGAACGCGCTTAAAGAAGCCAAAGTTAAACAACCGATTGGCGTAATTGATACTTGGTGGGAATGGTGTAACCGTGAGCAACCTTGTCATAAAAGTCGATTTAGTGATCAGGTCGATTGGATTGGCATCAATATTTTTCCTTGGTGGGAAAATCGGCACTCCGATTTGTATTCCTGCGTGCAAGCAAATGATGCCGCAAATTTTCATTTAGCACGCTGGCAAGAAGTGCAAAAAACTAATCCAACTAAAGAAGTTATTGTCACGGAATTTGGTTGGGTGCATTCGCCCGAAGGTGCAGCGCAAATTAGTTTAAAAACAGGCAAAAAATGCGGAGTTGCGAGCAGGCTAAATCAACAACTAGTGATTCAGGATACGTTCAAAAAATTAGGTGAAAAAAATATCTCTGCTGTTGCCTTTGAAGCGTTTTCAGAAAATTGGAAACCTGAAAAAGAAGGTGAATGGGGACGTTTTTGGGGCATCTGTGACGGCGTTTTCCCTTATACTTGCTACCTTTCAATCAAACTTAAATCTTAAAAAATACTCGTGAGAAAAAAATTTTTACTTGCCCTGCAAGCAGCGTTTTTATTGTTTGCAATGCAATCGGCGAACGCACGTTACGCGGCAATTTTAATTGATGCGGATAGCGGCGAGGTTTTGCATGAAGTTGAACCAATGCAATCATGGTTTCCTGCGTCGCTCACTAAAATGATGACGCTTTACATGACTTTTGACGCGCTCAGTAATGGGCAAATTCATTTGCATGATGTGATGCACGCTTCAAGCCATGCAGCACGGCAACCCAATAGTCGTTTAGGATTGCATCGAGGTGAGAGAATTACCGTTGAAGAAGCAATTTTGGCTTTGGTCACGCGCTCGGCGAATGATGCAACGGTGGTTTTAGCAGAACATTTAGCGGTAACTGAAGATAATTTTGCGGTGCGAATGACGGCAAAAGCACACACTTTGGGAATGTATAACACGCATTTTATGAACGCAACGGGTCTGCCAAACGATTGGCAAGTAACAACTGCGCGAGATATGGCGTTGCTAGGCGTGAAACTGTATCAAAATTTTCCACAGTATTATTCATATTTTGGCGCACATAGTATGGTTTTCAAAAACCGTGAATTACCGAGTATTAACAAATTTACGGCAACTTATGACGGCGCGGAAGGAATGAAAACGGGTTTTACTTGTAATTCAGGTTATAATTTAGTGAGCAGCGCGTATCAAAATGGACGGCGGTTAATTGGGGTGATTTTAGGTGGGCATTCAAGTAATGAACGTTATCATTTAATGACGACACAAATGAATCATGGTTTTTCTGGCGATTATCAGCCGATTGCGACGCTTTATAATTTGCCGCCAAATTCGACTGTTTTACCACCGCATCAATTAGATTGTGCAAGTGGCGCAATTCATGAAGATAATCACGAAATTCACCACTCACGTCATCATCAAAGCCAGTAAAAAAGGCAAAAAACGCCGTCGTCATTAAACTTGCCAATTGATAAGTTGCTCGTCATTTTGAAAAGGGCGAACTTGCGCAGCTTGTTGCGAGCCGTCTTTTTGAATGAGCGTCATCGTGACAAATTCTTCATTTCGCCCTTGCCCATAACGCGCCACAATTTGCGCGGCAAGTTCTAAATCTTTTTCACTTGGCAAGCCATCAATTAATGCATACGACCCTTTATGACTGTTGGTCATTACGGTGATAAATTCTTTACGATAACCTTGCATAAAACGCCCTTCACCTTCGTCGCGGGCAATAATCAGTTTGAAATGTGGGGCAGGGCGCAAATGCCTTCCAACTTTAAGCAACATAATGTCATCAAATTCGTAATTTTTATGACCTTGCGCTTGCCATAAATCCACGAGTTTTGCGGAATAAAATTTGTCGGTTAAAAAACAGCAACCGCCCGCAGGTTGCGCGAAATCTTCAATTCCAAATTGTTTAGCGAGCGCAAATTGCGGTTTGCGTGAGCGTCCTGTGATACTTAATAATTTTTCACGGTCTAACCAACCTTCACGTTCAGGCAAAGTCGGTTCTAAATTTTTTGCACATAGCGGACGCACGATTAAATCCTCTGCGCCTGATTCTTTAGCAACGAGTGGTAACTTAAATTTGGTTTGCGACATTGGACGTTGTCCAATCACCTCACCTGTAATAATGAAATCAAAGCCATTTTCTTCCATCCATTGTTTGGCTTTGCGAATCATAAACACCTTGCAATCTAAACACGGATTCATATTTGTGCCGTAACCGTGTTTTGGATTGATGAGAACATCTTTATACTCCTCAATTACATCAATAATGTGCAGCTTAATTCCTAGCTGTTCTGCTGCCCAAAGTGCGTTATTACGTTTGTTTTTTTCTTTATCTTGATTGCGAATCGCGTGCGTGTGACCTTCAACACAAAAACCTGTGAAAAAGTTAATCCCTTCAACATGAGAACCTTGCTGTTGAATCACTTTTACTGCAAGTGTTGAATCTAATCCGCCTGAAATGAGCGCGACGGCTTTACGTTGCCTGGTCATATTTTTCCTGCTAATAAATGACACAAATCCGTTTCTGGAAGTGGACGACTAAAAAAATAGCCTTGTACTTGATCACAGTTTTTCGAGCGTAAAATTTCGAGTTGTTCTTTTGTTTCAACGCCTTCAGCAATCACTTTTAAACGTAAGTTGTGTGCCATCGCAATAATTGTGGAGGCAATTTCGTTGTCGTCATCATCGGTGGTAATGTCTTTCACAAATGATTGATCAATTTTGAGCGTATCAATGGGAAAGCGTTTTAAATAACTTAGCGACGAATAACCTGTGCCGAAATCATCAATTGATAATCGAATGCCCATGTTTTTCAATTCGCATAACGTGCGAATGGTATCTTCGGCGTTTTCCATCAAAACGCCTTCCGTTAATTCAAGTTCGAGCAATTTTGGCGAAAGTTGCGAATTATCTAAAATTCGCGTGATGCGGGCGACTAAATTATGCTGTTTAAGCTGCATTCCCGATAAATTCACTGAAATTCTAACAGGCGACAAGCCTTGTTTTTGCCAAGCAACATTTCTTTCACAGGCAGTGCGAAGTACCCATTCACCAATGGCTAAAATCAAATCGCTTTTTTCAGCGTGTGGGATAAAAAGCGACGGGGAAATAAAACCTAAAACCGGGTGTTTCCAACGTAATAACACTTCTACGCCAATTAACTGATTCGAACTTAATTCAAATTGCGGCTGATAATTAAGGGTAAATTCGCCATTTTTTAACGCTTGACGCAAATTCGTTTCCATTTCGAGTTCATCAAGCACTTTTTGATTCATCTCATTAGAAAAATACTGAAAATTATTGCGTCCACGTTCTTTTGCGTGATACATCGCGGTGTCAGCGTTGCGAATCAATTGATTAACGTTGTCGCCGTCATTGGGATAAAGCGTAATCCCGATGCTGGTTGAAACAAAAACTTCACGTCCTTCTAATTCCACAGGCACCGTCAAAATATGCAAAATCTTTTTTGCCACAATGCCCACTTCTTCAGGCGTATCGATATTATTTAAAATTACGGTAAATTCATCACCCGCTAATCTTGCAACGGTATCGGATTCACGCACACAATTAAGCAAACGTTTTGAAACTTCAATCAGTAGCAAATCGCCCGCTTGATGACCAAGCGTGTCGTTAATCAATTTGAAACGGTCTAAATCTAAAAACATCAACGCCGCTGGCATGTTGTTACGTTTTGCAACATCAATGGTCCATTTTAATCGCTCAGTAAAATGCGGACGGTTAGCAAGCCCTGTAAGAGAATCATAATGTGCCAGTTGTTTGAGCTGATTTTCAGCGGCTTTTCGCGCCGTAATATCGCTAAAAATGCCGACAAAATGTGTGGTTTCGTTGTTTTCATCTTTAACGCTATAAAGTGAAAGCCAAGCGGGATAAATTTCGTCATTTTTACGTTTTGCCCAAACTTCACCTGACCACGCGCCTGTTTTTAATAACGTGCGCCGTAAATCAAAATAAAAATAGGTATTGTGGCGATTGGAAAAAAGAAGGGTTGGATGTTTGCCTAAAATGATTTCTTTTTCGTAACCTGTAATCGTAGTAAATGATTCATTGGCATCGATAATGTGACTGCGTGTATCTGTAATCACAATCGCATCGGTGCTACCGTGAAAAATTTTCGCCATTAAACGCAGACCTTCTTCGGCTTTTTTTCGGGCGGTGATGTCACGAATAATAATCAGCCATTGCCGTTTGCTGGCAAAAACGGGTCTGCCTAACGTAAATTCAATCGGAAAAATATCACCGTAACGTTTCACCCCAAAAACAGATGATTCGCCCGCGTATTGAGCAATTTTAGTGTCTTCGTTGAATTCAGATTTAATGCGATTCCAGTCTGGAATTAAACGGCTAATGTTCATGCCGAGTAATTCTTCTTCTTCGAAATCAAATAATTTTGCCGCAGCAGGATTAGTCGTTTTAATCGTGCCTTCGTCGTTGAAAGTCAAAATACTTTCGGCGGCATTTTTCAAAATACTGCTGTATTTTTCTTCCGATTGTTCGAGTTCAACCGCAAGCGCAAGCAGCCCTTTGTTGGTGTCTGCGAGTTCAATTTGCAACTGCTTAATGACATCGATATGTTCGCACAGTTTTTCTTGTTCTAACTGCTCAAGTTCCATCGTCAAAGCAATAATGCCTTGATTAGTTTCTTCTAATTCGGTTTCGAGTTCTTCAATGATGCGTGCTTTTTCAGAAAGCAGCTGTTCAAGTTCTTCTTTTTTCATTTGACTATCACTATCGTGGCATCATCGTGATTTTTTTGATTGGCGTTGTAGATGTTTTCGGCAATCACTTGTGCGGGATGGTCACGATAAATTGAAAAATCTTGCCACGACCAATGTGTTGAAAGTCCATCGGAATGCAATATAAGTATATTTCCAGGGTGCCATTCATTTTCAGTAATTACAGGTTGTGGCGCGTGTTTGCCAACAATTCCGCGACGGACAATAAATTTAGGTTTTTCGTGATGACCATGAAAAACACTCACTTCAATGTTACCGACACTGGCAAAACGAAAGCTTTTTTGTGACCAATCAAAAACGGCTAAAGCCATCACAACGCCGCGTGTAGACGCGCAAGCTCTATCAACGCCTTTGAAAATTTCAAGTAAAGATAAATCCGCGTGTCGTTCTACATACTGTCGTGCGGCATTTGCCGCTTGATTTGCCAAAACACCGTGACCGACACCATCGATGACACCCACTAAGGTTGCGTTGCGAATGTGTTTAATAACAAAAGAATCGCCATTTGCGGTTTCGCCAGGTTTTGGACGTGACACAACACCAAAATCAAACGGGCAATGATGCCCATGATTTGAGTTATCGTGTAGAAAACGTTTGCATACAATGCGCGTTCCCGTTCTATCTTCGCGCTGTAAAATGTCGAATTCATCCATTAAACGATTTACCGCACCTAAACCTACGCCGAGTGTGCCAGAAGTTGAAACACCGTCTTGCATAGCTGCGTGAATGTTAAAGCCCTCGCCTTCGTCCTCGGCTTCAATGAGAATGCCTTCACGGTGTAAATCGCAAATTTGTGAAAGGGTAATAATGCCGCGTGGCGCATATTTAGTGATGTTTGAAGCAAGTTCACTAACAACTAAGCCAATTTCTTCACGGGTTGCTTCATCAAAACCAAGTTCTCCTGCCATTTCACGCGCAATGCGGCGAATAGCAATGACTTCTGCGGCATTTGAAATCACCATAAATTTAGATTCAACAGGCAACGTCATTTTGCACGTCCCCATTTTGTGACCATGATGAGTGTTCCAACATTCACTTCTGATTTAATGTTCATTTCATCCATCAAACGTTTTACGCCAGAAAGTCCCATTCCCATACTGCCAGCGGTAGTAAAACCCGCTTCCATTGCTTGCTCAATATCAGCAATCCCTTTGCCGTTATCTTCAAAATCTAAACGAATACCGACTTGACCAGGTTGGCGCAAAATTTCCCAACGCATTTCTCCTTCACTACCAGCGTGAACGTAGACATTTCGCGCAAGCTCCGAAACGGCAGTGACAATGCGGGTCACATCAGTCATGCCAAAACCTGCGCTAGTAGCAGCATTTCGAATCAATTTGCGGCAAGTGACAATATCACCTTCGGATTTGATTGGATGTGCGCCTGCTTCTTGAGTTGACATGGCTACACCGTTTTAAAGTTATCCGAAAAAATATCTAAAGCCTTATCAACATCAAGTGTTGAAATAGCTTTGCCTAAATGCAAGCCTAATTCTGTTGCGGTAATCGCAACGCTCGGCTGCATTCCTGCAATTACCGTTTGACCACCCATTAACGCAACCATTTGGGTCGTTTCTGAAATCATACGGGCAAAAAAGGAATCTAAAATGTTTACACTGGAAATATCCAAAATCAAACCTTTGGATTCATATTTTTCAATAGCGTGCAGCACTTTATCTTGCAATTCGTGAATGATGTCATCGCCTGGATCATCAGGCACAGTGACAAGGAGAATGTTTTTTAACTTGATAACCGAAAGACTGTTTTCTTCCATTGCGTATTCCTCTAGTTTTTATAGATCGCTTTGCGATGTCCAACTTCGACTGCCAAAATTTTCAATTCGTTATCAACAATATGACAAATAATCCTAAAATCACCCGTACGATAACGCCACAGCCCTTTATATTTAGCGTTTAATGCTTTACCTGTTTGACGTGGATTCTCTAAATTAGCGATATTTTCAAGATAATCCATGATTTGGTTAGCATCTTTAGGCTGCATTTTTGACAATGTTTTGATAACCGATTTTTCAAATTCAATGCACCATTTCACGAAGCATCCTTTTTGCCCGTGCAAAAGAAACTAACTCTGTTTCGCTACGCTCTAATTTCTCAAACACTTTTTCTGCCGTGCGAGCGTCTTCGTAATCTTCAAGAAATTCTAAAACCGCTTGTTCAAGCAAATTTTGTGGTTCAACATGTGATTCTTGTGCGATTTGAATAAGATGCTGTTCAATTTGTGGTGCTAAAGCAAGCATAGCTTTCCCCCTTAGCTTTTTGAGTTATCAATCACTTTAATTGATAATTTATCGAGTGCGACTTTTAAACCAGATGCCATTGTTGGGCGAGTAATAATACCGCTTAAATCAATGCCTAAATGCACGAGTGTTTGTGCAATCACAGGACGCACGCCAGTAATAATGACTTGTGAACCTAAAAGTTTTACCGCGTTAATTGTATCAATTAAATGTTGGGCGGTAGCCGTATCAATTTGTGGGACACCTGTAATATCAATTAACGCAACAGGAGAATTGGTTTCAACAATCGTTTCGAGCAACCGTTCCATAAATTGTTGCGTGCGTGAACTGTCCAGCATTCCGATAATAGGTGCGGCGACAACGCCTTCCCAAATTTGAATTACGGGAGTAGACATTTCCAAAATTTCTTCAGTTTGACGCGAAATGACTTCATCGGTGGCATGGACGTAAGCAGAAATGGCAAGTTCTTGATCGAGGTTAATAATTTTGTGCAATGCCATAAAAATCGCATTTGCGGTATCAGAATCAAATACTGGATTGCCGTAAATTTGTGGAATGAACAATTGCATGTAATAGCAATAGGTACTCATGTAAACACGCGGAGGTAAACCTACGCGCTGATGGGCAATCCCTACTTTAATACGGCTTTGATAATACTCTTCACCATATTCGCCAGAAGTTAAATCGATAAAATACGCTTTTTGCGCGAGTTTTAGACGGTGCAACACCTTTTCATCGGTTAAAAAACGTTTCGTATCTTCAAATTGCAACAAATGCTCATAAAGTTGCTCGACAAAAATATCGGCGTATTCAATGGCGTAAGGATGCAATTTTTTCAAATACTCTGCGTCTTTTTCGGTGAAATTCAAAAAACGCTTTTGTTCTGCCCAACTATCAAACCGTGAAATATATTTTGAGTGTGAGTGATTCATTGTTTTTCCTTTTTTATTATTGAGTTGAAAATCATCAGTACGGCGTAGTTTAACAGCTTTTATTCAATGACTTGAATGAACGTTTCGCCTGCTCTAATCATACCTAATTCATCACGAGCGCGTTCTTCAACGGCTTCTTGACCTTTGCGTAAATCTAACACTTCAGCATAAAGCATCTCATTACTGTGTTTTTTTTCTTCAACTTGAAGTTTGAGTAAGTCTAAACGTGCTTGATATACCGCAATTTGGTTAATACTACCATCGCCAAACCAGAGTCGATATTGTAAATGCCCAATGAGAGCTAAAATGACAAAAACTAGTATTTTCATAATTCAGGAGGTAAATTCACTCTATCAGTTAAGTTTGCAGTATCAACAGCTGGCAATCCTTCAGGTGGCTCAACAAAGCCATTTTCATCCATATCGGTTCCTAAAACAGAACATACGACCAATTTTATTTTATCATTCACGTCCTTTTTTAATTCCGATTGAATGAGTTTGACCTGTTTGCTGGAAAAATTCATAGGTGTTTGAATAACTGCTAATACTTCAATTGTATTTTCCGTTTCAGATTCTTGAAAATCCAATAACATACCGCCTTTCACGTTTTTCTTAATGGATTTTTTGAGAGCGGCTTCTAACGTTTTATGTAATACCCATTTTTCATCAGTTAATGGCATGACAGATTGCTGTGGTTCGTATAAATAGCGCATTGCATCTGCATCACGAGTTAAAACAGAACGTACCACTAAACGGATTTTATAATTTATCGTTTGTAGTGCTATTTGCATCATCTCAACTTGCGCGGGTTTTATGGCAACAGGCGTTCTTACAATGGCGATAATTGTTGTTATATCATTGACAACATCATCTTCACGACGCACTTCTTCTAAATAGGCACCTGCAATGCTGCTCAATGATTTTTTCAATATGTTAGTGACATCATTTAAAAAATCAGCTTCGTCGGATTGTTGTTTGCGTTTAAGTTTTTCTTCATCAAGCAAAAAAATGGTGCCAGTTATATCCGCATCTTTTGAAATAATAGAGCGCATAATGACATTGATATTTTTACCTAAAACTGCCTGAACGTGTTGTTGAATCGTCGAAATATCGCTCGGAGAAAATTCTTGCGGAGTCATCACAACGGCAATTGTATTGATTTTTCCTTCGGGCGTTTTTTTATAATTCACTTCCGTAAGTCTTGCGCCTGTACGTTTTTGCACCTCTTCTCTGACAATGCCTTCTAATTCACGATGAAATTGTTTCTCGTTGACTAACGAAATTAAAGTTTGTATCAAATGCCAAGCAATAAAACCTAGTAACAAAATACTCGGCAAAAAGCGTTTTGAAAAAACAAAAAAGGTGTTGAGTTGTGGAACGTGATTGTCAATGAGTCGTCTATTTTCTTTAATATGGCTGTAATCGATAAATCCCGAAAGAATAAAAATAAACACGCTAGCTAATTGAATCGCCAAAAAGTTAGCAAAAAACAGCAAAAATGCGCCCAAACCTAAATCGTAACGTTCTAATGCTAAACAAATCCCAGATGCCGCTAATGGTGGAACAAGTGAAACCGCGATTGCAACACCTGCTAAAGCGGCGTTAATGCGTGGATTGACCAAACTGTACGCGCCAGCAAGACCTGCGGCAATGGCGACTAAAATGTCATAAGGCAGTGGTTGAGTGCGAGCCAAAATTTCTGGACTCAATTCCACACCGTAAGTAAATTTTCCAACTAAAAAACCTAATCCAACAGAACAAATCACGCCGACGACTTCCGCAATAACGGCGTGCCGAAATAATTGACTGTCGTTGCTAACCAAAGAAAGTGCAATGCCGATAATCGGGGTCATCAGTGGCGCGACAATCATCGCACCAATAACAACGGCTGTACTATTTGCCACCAAACCGTAAGCAGCAATGATGGTTGATAAAACAACTAAAATATAAAAAGAAATCTTCGGTTCTGAACCGTCAACAATAGACTGATAAATTTTTTGTCTTTGTTCCGTTGCAAGTCGTGGACGTTTTGATTTGATTTGAAATTTCATGTTGTTTTACGTTAAGAAGCGTGCTGAATTCAATATTGATGCAAGATTTAAAAATTTATTAAATCTTGCATCATTTTCATTTTTTACAGCATTTTGAACGCACTACGACCTGCGTATTTTGCAAGCGAACCTAATTCTTCTTCGATTTTCATCAAACGGTTGTATTTTGCAATACGGTCTGAACGGCTTAAAGAACCTGTTTTGATTTGCCCCGTGCCTTTTGCTACCGCTAAATCAGCAATGGTTGAATCTTCGGTTTCACCGCTACGATGTGACATCACCGCAGAATATCCCGCTTTGTGCGCCATCGTAATTGCCGCAAACGTTTCCGTTAACGTGCCGATTTGATTGACTTTAATCAAAATGGAATTGGCGATATTTCTATCGATGCCTTGTTGCAAAATTTTGGGATTGGTCACAAACAAATCATCGCCAACAAGTTGAATTTTGTTACCGAGTTTTTCAGTCATGAGTTTCCAGCCATCCCAATCATTTTCATCAAAACCATCTTCAATGCTGATAATCGGATAACGATTTACCCAATCAACAAAAAAATCTGCCATTTGCGTAGAAGTGTAAGTTTTATTTTCAGACGCTAAATTATAAATTCCGTCTTCAAAGTATTCTGATGCGGCGGCATCTAAACCTAAATAAATATCGCGTCCTGCTTGATACCCCGCGAGTTTAATCGCTTCTAAAATCACCTCGATAGCTTCTTCGTTTGAAGATAAATTTGGCGCAAAACCGCCTTCATCACCAACGGTTGTTGCCAACCCTTTACTTTTTAACACTTTCGCTAAATTGTGGAAAACTTCCGCGCCGTAACGAATGGCTTCGGCAAAAGTTGGCGCACCAACAGGCAAAATCATGAATTCTTGCAAATCGACGCTGTTATCCGCGTGCGAACCACCGTTGATAATGTTCATCATCGGCACAGGTAAAATAAATTCGCCAGAGGTATTGAGTGATTTATAAAGTGGTTGTTGTTTTTCATTTGCCGCTGCACGCGCTGTTGCCATTGAAACGGCAAGTGTTGCATTTGCACCTAAACGGCTTTTACTGTCTGTACCGTCGAGTGCAATCATTTTTTCATCAATTGCGCTTTGGTCATCAGCGTCCATGCCTACAATGGCATCGTGAATTTCAGTTCGCACATTTTTTACAGCGTTCAAAACGCCTTTCCCTAAATAACGGGTTTTATCGCCATCGCGCAATTCAATCGCTTCACGTTCACCTGTTGATGCACCTGACGGCACCATTGCGCTACCGATAACACCCGACGCTAAAATCACATCGGCTTCGATAGTGGGATTACCGCGTGAATCTAAAATCTCTCTCGCTCTAATTTCAACAATTTTTGTCATAACTTTTATGCTCCAAAATAAAACACGATTAAAAAACTCACTATATTTTGATTAGCTCATACTCGCCATAATTTCTTCGCTAATCTCTCCATTTGAATAAACATTTTGCACATCGTCTAAATCTTCTAACCGCTCAATTAAAAGCATCATTTTTTCAGCATTTTCTTTGTCTAAATCCGCTTTTGTGCTGGCTTGCATGGTGATTTCAGAACTTTGCGGCATAAAACCTGCGGCAATTAACGCTTCTTTGACGTTTAAATAATTTTCCAGTGTGGTGATAACGTCTTTTGAACCATCATCATTGGTTACAACATCGTCTGCACCTGCTTCAATTGCCGCTTCCATCAGCGCGTCTTCGTCAGTTTCTGCGTTGTAACTAATGATGCCGAGTTTGCTAAATAAATAGGCAACAGAACCATCGGTACCTAAATTTCCTCCCGATTTACTGAACGCATGACGCACTTCGCCAACGGTACGTTGTTTGTTATCGGTCAAGCAATCAACAATCACTGCAACGCCGCCTGCGCCGTAACCTTCGTAACGAATTGATTCATAATTCACGCCTTCTAATGTACCAGAGGCTTTTTTAATCGCATTTTCAATGGTGTCGCGGCGCATATTTGCCCCTAACGCTTTATCAATTGCGGTGCGTAATGCGGGATTACTTGCAGGATCTGCACCTGCGGTTTTTACCGCGACATTCAGTTCGCGTAAAACTTTAGTGAAAATTTTTGCCCGTTGCGCGTCTTGTCCTGCTTTACGGTGCCGAATGTTTGCCCATTTACTATGTCCTGCCATTTTTTGCTCTCTAAGTTTCTAAAAAGTTTAAATAATATGCGGTAAAACCGCTGTTAAATTTGAATTCTCAATAAAAGAATCTGCATTCTCTCTCACCAGTTGACGATTCACCACGCCACCAAAACCGATAACTTTCGCGCCTGCTTGCCTAGCTTCTAAATCTGTTTTACCGTCACCAATCATGACTAAATTTTCACCTTGCAAAGATTTGACAATTTCTGCTTTTCCGCCATTTCTAGCTAACGGCGAATCGATTTCATAACCTGCATAATCCCCATTTTCAGCAAAATACATATCGACTGCGTGAACATTTTCAACGGGAACGTTAAGCAACTTTGCTAACGGTAAAATCGCGGGTAATAAGCCGCCGCTGATAATGTGAACCTTTTTTTGATGCTTTGCGAGCGTCCCGAAAACTTCAATGGTTCCATCTACTAATTCATCAATATACAACTGTGCAACCCAATCAATAGTGGCACGATTAGGTTTAATGAGTTCTAAACGTTTGCCATAAATTTCTTCTAAAGCCACTTCACCATTCATTGCCGCATCGGTTAATTTTGCTAATTTTTCACCTAAGCCCACGCGCCGCGCTAATTCGTCGATGCCTTCAATTTTGCTTAACGTACTATCACAATCAAAACAAATAATATCAAAACTCATAATTCAAAATTTTCAGTCAAATTTATGGAACGTGATAACCACGCGATGCAGGTTGTGAGATGTTTGGTTTTGCAACAGGTTTTGCAGGCACGGTATTTTTCTTCTTTGATGTAGGTGTTGATTTTTTAGCAGCAACTTTTTTAACAGCAGGTGCAATCGCTTTCACAGGAGCGGCTGGTTTTATGGCTGGCGCAATTTCTGGAATGTCTGCTTCAACAGGGACTGCAAGCGCGGCTTCTTCCTCTGGTGATAAAACTCGCGTATAAACGGCAGTCGGATTCCCTGTTTGTTTTTCGAGTATTTCTCTTAACGCCGTTTGATCAAATTCAGGTAATTCATAATTATTGGCTTTTTGAATCATGGCTAAAGTCGTTGCAAGACGCTGTTCTAGTGTAGTTTCTTCACCTTCTAAATCAGGATGCGCTTCAACGTATAACACGTTGTCGAGCCAACCGACTTTAATCGGTTGTTTGACAATATAAACAGATGTACCAACATCCACCATGTGAAATAGCTGCTCAATATCTTCAGGATACATTCGCACACAACCATGCGTAATTTGCATTCCAATCCCAAAAATTTTATCCACATCGGTGCCGTGAATGCGGTAATCACCAGGTAAGTTCAAATATAGCGCGTGTTGCCCAAGTGGGTTATGAATCCCAGCGGGAACCACTTCAGGTAAAAAATCTCCCATTGCTGCATGTTCACGGCGAATAGATTCAGGTGGTCGCCAAACGGGGTCTTTAACTTTCTTTTGAATAGTGGTTTTACCCAACGGTGTTTTCCAATCTTGCCGACCGACACCGTGTGCAAAAGAATAAACTTTGCCATTGCCTGGATAGTAATACATTCGATATTCGGCAATATTTAACACAATGCCGTTGTGGGGAGATTCGGGCAAAATGCGTTTATTTGGCAAAGTAACAACCTGATTTTTTTTGACTAGCCAGCGATCAAGTTCTTGATTCAAACGCACTACTTCAACTTGTCCTAATGAAAAACGTCGCGCCACATCAAGTAACGTTTCATCATGTTCGGCGCGTGTGACGGCGATTTCATTTGGATATTCAGCAACGACGGTGTCATTAGGTTTATTAGGTAAATTATAAACGGTTGCAAAACTAGGCTGTGCTAGCAACGTTAGAAAAGAAAAAGCAACGCAGACGCGGATTTTCATTGAGATAACAACTCTATAAACGAAAGGGATAATTAAAAATTTGTCGCATTTTAACAATAAACGGCTAGGTCGTCTTAATTTAGCTACGCAAGCTGTTTTAAACGATAAATCAATTCTAATGCTTGTTTAGGTGTTAAATCGTCAGCTCTTACATCTTCGAGTAACGCTAAAACAGGATTTTCAGCTTGTGAAACAAACAAATCAATTTGATCGTTGCCACGTTTTATTTGCTGTTCGGCATAAGCGTGCATTTCAAGTTCACGCAGTTTTGCTTTTGCATTTTCAATCACAACACGCGGCACGCCAGCTAAAACCGCAACTTGCAAGCCATAACTTTGATTTGCTGCGCCATTTTTAACCGCGTGCAAAAAAATAATCGTGTCGCCGTGTTCAATGGCTTCTAAATGCACGTTGTGAATGTTGCGATGCAAATCGGCAAGTGAAGTCAGTTCAAAATAATGCGTGGCGAATAATGTAAAGGCTTTGGTTTCTTTGGCTAAATGTTCAGCGCACGCCCATGCAAGCGAAAGCCCATCAAACGTACTCGTGCCACGTCCAATTTCATCAATCAAAATCAAACTTCTTGAGGTGGCATTATGCAAAATGTTTGCCGCTTCAGACATTTCCACCATAAACGTTGAACGTCCGCTACTCAAATCATCAGACGCACCAATGCGAGTGAAAATTTTATCAATATCGCCGCAAACAAAATTTTTCGCAGGAACGTAGCAGCCAATGTGAGCAAGCAATACGATTAACGCAGTTTGTCGCATATAAACGCTTTTCCCGCCTGCGTTAGGGCCTGTAATCATCAGCATTCTGCGTTGCGTTGATAATGCCAAATCATTTGGTACAAATGGCGTATTTGAAACGTGTTCAACCACTAAATGCCGTCCAGCTTCAATTTGAATACCGTTTTTATCAGTCAAAACGGGTTGCGACAAATTCAACTTTTCAGCGCGTTCGGCAAATGAACTTAAAACATCAAGTTCAGCTAAAGCACTCGCACAGCTTTGTAATTCTGGAACGGATAAACCAATAATTTCAAGTAATTGGTCGTACAAAAATTTTTCAAACGTTAAGGCTTTTTCGCGTGCGCTTAAAACTTTGTCTTCAAAACTTTTTAACTCTTCAGTGATATAACGCTCCGCGCCCTTCAAGGTTTGTTTGCGTCGATAATGCGCGGGAATTTTATCCGCGTGTAAATGCGAAATTTCAATATAATAACCGTGAACGCGGTTGTAACTGACTTTTAAAGTGTTAATTCCTGTTGCAACGCGCTCGCGCTGTTCCATGTCGAGTAAAAATTGGTCGGCGTTTTGGCTTAAATCACGCAATTCATCAAGTTCTGCGTTGTAACCGCCCGCAATAACACCGCCATCACGAATCAAAACAGGGGGATTATCAAAAATGGCGCGATGCAATAATTCTGCGGTATCAGGTGGAATGGTGATTTGCTCAAGAATGTGTTGCAGCTGCGGATTATCGTGTGTGGCTAAAAGTCGTTGCAATTGCGGCAAAGCGGTCAAGCTGTCACGCAATACAATCAAATCGCGTGGACGCGCAGATTTTAATGAAACACGAGTGCTAATGCGTTCAATATCGCCAATTTCGCGTAATTGACTTTGCATGGCTTGATATTCACGCGAATGTAGCAAACTCGCCACGCTGGCATAACGATGTCGTAAAACAGATTGATTTCTGAGCGGACGATTCAGCCAACGACGCAATAGGCGACTGCCCATCGCGGTAATGGTGCTGTCGAGAACGCCAAAAAGCGTGTATTTCATTTCTCCAGTCGGATGCGAATCGAGTTCTAAATTTTTACGACTTGCCGCATCGATTTGAATGCAGTCGTCGCTACTTTCAACCCGAATCCCTTGAATATGTGGTAATGCAGCTTGTTGCGTATCTTTAACGTATTGCAACAACGCGCCTGCTGCGGCAATTGCAGTATTTAATTCATCACAACCAAAGCCTTTTAAATCGGTTGCTTTGAATTGTGAAAGCAACCGTTCGCGTGCGCTAGAAACTTCAAAATGCCACGCGGGTCTGCGACATAAACCGTTGCGTTGTTTGAGCGTGTGCGAAAGCGCGAAATCATCGGCAAATAACAATTCCGCAGGATTTAACCGCGCAATTTCGTTAATCAATTGGTCTTCGGTTTCCATTTGTTGCAATACAAATCGCCCACTGGTGACATCTAAACTCGCAATGCCGTATTGATTTTTTAGCCATGAAACGGCAACGAGTAAATTATCTTGCCGTTCTTCAAGCAAGGCTTCATCCGTTACCGTTGCAGGTGTAACGACGCGAACAACTTTGCGTTCAACAGGTCCTTTGCTGGTTGCAGGGTCGCCAATTTGTTCACAAATTGCAACGGATTCTCCTGCTTTTAATAATTTGCCAATGTAATTTTCAGCGGCATGATGCGGAATGCCTGCCATTGGAATCGGTTCACCTGCTGAACTGCCACGACTGGTAAGTGTGATATTTAAAAGTTGCGCGGCTTTTTTGGCATCGTCATAAAACAATTCGTAAAAATCGCCCATGCGATAAAAAAATAAAATGTCTGCATATTCTGCTTTAAGGCGAAAATACTGCTGCATCATTGGCGTATGCGTGCTGGATTGACTCATGAAAAATTTGGTTTTGAAGGTAGATGATTTTAAGTCGGGCAATGCTAATGAATTGGTTACAATGAATCAACCATAACAATCAATTCAAAATTTTTAGGAGTTACAAATGTTAAAAATAGGGCAGGGCTATGATGTTCATCGTTTCAAAGAAGGCGGTGATGTCATTTTAGGTGGTGTGAAAATTCCTTATGAACAAGGTTTAGAAGCACATTCTGATGGTGATGTGGTGTTGCACGCTCTGAGTGATGCGCTTTTAGGCGCGGTTGCAATGGGCGATATTGGCAAGCATTTTCCCGATACCGATCCTAATTTCAAAGGCGCAGACAGTCGCGTTTTATTGCGTCATGTTTATGGATTAGTAAAAGAGAAGGGCTATAAACTGGGAAATGCCGACATTACTATTATCGCGCAAGCTCCAAAAATGTCGCCTTATACCGCACAAATGTGTCGCAATATCGCCGCAGATTTAAATGTTGATATTGATTGCGTCAACGTCAAAGCAACGACAACTGAAAAATTAGGTTTTGAAGGACGAAAAGAAGGGATTGCAGTTCAAGCGGTTGTGTTGTTGCAAAAAATATAAAAAAAAGCCCGTTTAAAAACGGGCTTCTTCATATCTTACTGGCAAGATTCGCAATCAGGATTATCGATTGAGCAAAAATTTGTGGCTTCGAGTTCTGGTTGTTTAATCACATCTTCGTAAGTGAGTTCTGAAATTTGTTGTTTTAGATAATAGGTTGATTTCAAACCCAATTCCCACGCTAAAAAGTACCATCCAGAAATTACGTTGCCTTTTACGTCGGCCTTTTTAAATAAGTTCACCGATTGTGATTGATCAACATAACGCTGACGCACAGCGGCGGCTTTAACCAGCCAATCTTGGTCAATTTCAAATGCGGTTTTGCAAAGTTCAGGGCGATTGTGACGCATTGCAGGATCAACAACTTTGAATTTGCCTGATTTGTTTTCTTTCACAAACATTTGTTTATAAATGGGTTCGATGCAAGGCGTTGTGCCGACAATGTTGGCAATCGTGGCAGTCGGTGCAATTGCCATGCAGTTTGAATTTCGCATTCCGTGTTGTTTTATTTCTTCGCGCAAAATGTTCCATTCGTTAGCGTTACGACTTGGATTGCGCCATTCATTTGGCAAATGTCGTGCGGTATCAATAGGCAAAATTCCGCGTGACCATTTCGAACCGTCAAAACTTGAATAATGTCCTTTTTCTTTGGCAATTTCCATTGAGGATTTAATAGCCCAATAAGAAAAATCTTCAAAAACATGATCCGTTAAACGTAAATGTTCATCTGATTCCCAATCAATGCCGCGTGAAACAATGTAATCCGTCCAGCCCATCAATCCTAAACCGACAGGACGATGTTTTAAATTTGAACGTTTTGATTTTTGTGTCGGGTAAAAATTCAAATCGATGACGTTGTCGAGCATTCGCATGGCAATTGGAATCACGCGAGCGAAATCAGCTTGCGTGCAAACGGAGACGTTAATTGAACCTAAATTACAAACGGCTGATTCATCGTCGCTGGTATTTAGCGAAATTTCACTGCACAAATTTGAACTGCGAATAATTCCAATGTGGTCTTGTGGATTTCGACGATTGTGTTCATCTTTAAACGTAATTAACGGCGCACCTGATTCGACTAGTGCAGTAATAATACCTTTCCAAAGCTCCATTGCATCAACGGTTTTAATCGCATCACCGCGTTCTTCAGCTGCTAAATAGGCGCGTTCAAATTCCTCGCCGTAGGTTTCACAAAGTTCTGGGTTTCGATGTGAGCAGAAAAGTGACCATTGCTGACGATTTTTCACACGCTGCATGAATAAATCGTTTGCCCAAATGTAAGGGAAAATTTCACGCGCTCTTAAACGTTCATCGCCGTTGGGTTTTTTCAAATTGATAAAACGTTCAATGTCGCCATGCCAAGGTTCTAAATACGCCGCAAAAGAACCGTTACGTTTGCCACTTTGATTCACACCAACAGCAGTATCGTTGAAAACTTTTAAATAGGGAATAATGCCTGAGCTGATACCGTTGGTCGATTTGATTTCGCTGCCTGCACAACGCACGCGAGTCCAATCGGTACCAATGCCACCTGCAAATTTTGAATACAACGCGCATTCAGTCATTGTGGCAAAAATACCTTTGCCAAAATTTACGCCTTCTTGTTCTTCCCAAATTGAATCATCCGTTGTAGTTACAAAACACGATGACATTTGTGAAAACTTCGTGCCTGAATTAAATAACGTTGGTGTTGAGCTGATAAATTCAAATTTTGATAACACGTTATAAAATTCGATTGCCCATTTTGTGCGCGATTCGGCCGTTTCGTTTAAAGCAATACCCATTGCCACGCGCATCCAAAAATGTTGAGGCATTTCAATAAGTTTGTGTTCACTATCACGCAATAAATAGCGGTCATAAACCGTTTGCATTCCTAAATACTTGAATAAATGATCGCGTGAAACATCGATTGCGGCATTTAAGGCTTCTAAATCAAAGGTTTGTATTTCAGGTTTGACTTTTCCTAAAGCAATCGCTTTTGCGATATAGTCGCAAAGTTTAGGATAATCAATATGTTGTGTGACTTCTTTGTAAATTTGTTGCAAAAGCAAACGTGCCGCTGCGAATTCATAATCGGTTTTACCAATGTCAATTAAACTCGCGGCACTGTTGACTAGGGCAGTGTGAATTTGAGCAGTTTTAATACCGTCAAAAAATTGAATGTGTGCGTTAGTTTCGATTTCAGACAACGATACGTCTAAATCTCGGCAAGCCCATTCAACGGCTTTATGAATTTTATCGATAGCAATTTTTTGTGATTCGCCATTTCGTTTTACTACGAGCATTTTTTTAAGTACCTTAAAAATTAAAAATTTTTCTTTAGAAAAATAGGGGATATGCAGAATTTACGCGGGATGTAGAAGAAACAGATGTATTTTTAAAAAGTCTCTAAAGTGGCAATGATTGTAGCCGCAAAATTAGTTTGAAATACAGAATTTCATGATTTAAATTTTTGCTAATAATGAAAATCAACAGGTTGTAATTTTTAACTTCGGTAGGGAATGGCATTTAATTCCAAATTATTATTTATTTAACATAATAATGATTATGCGTTTATTGCATCATTATTAGAAACACTGAAAAAAGCAATCGGTTTACCGTGCAAATTCCACGGAAATAAATTTGTGCTTTGATTGTGTAACGCATTAGTTGGAATCTCTAGTTTGTGAAATCGCCACTTGGGCTAATAACTGTATTGTCTTTTTCATTTGTTGTGAAAAACGCTCAAAATCTAACTGATCAAAATTATTGTCAATATATTCAAAAACGACTACTT
>Ga0172375_10001137_pt1 | contig 42783 bp, 29 predicted proteins | sample LakKiv1m_FD_114537 | JGI IMG/M metagenome (GOLD analysis project Ga0172375, IMG submission 114537) | Freshwater microbial communities from Kabuno Bay, South-Kivu, Congo - kab_092012_11.1m | ecosystem: Environmental > Aquatic > Freshwater > Lake | place: Democratic Republic of the Congo... | reverse complement strand
GGTTCATCAGGTAGTGCGGAATCCAGTCGTCGGGGATGCCGAACGCCTCTTTGGCGGCTTCAGTGTTGAACGCGGACCAGCAGGCGCCGAGCCCTTCATTGAAGGCCATCAGCAGCCCCAGCGTCGCGCAGCCGCCGTCGTCGAAAGCCATCGCGGCCGGATAATTGGGACTCGTGGTCAGCGGCTCCAGCAACTGAGGCCAGACGAATTCATCGACGAAGCGATACGTCCAGCCATGACTTGGCGCCAGCGCGCCGATGTCGATCAGCTGCTTGGGATTGCCGCCGTGATCCTTGGCGATGACCGACGTGTCGCCGTAGCAGTAGATGTGCACCGGAGCCAGTTCCATGAGCACGCCGGCCACCGGCAGCTTGAGTTTCTCGAACGTGTCGGCAGGCAACTGGTCGCGGTAGACCACGACCGCACGCAACCAATGGGCGTTCATCGCACACGACCCCAGACGCATAGCCTCGAGGATCTTCTGGACCTTCTCGCGCTCGACCGGCCGATCCGGATCGAAGAACCTGATCGATCGCCGACCGCCGATGACCTCTGTAAACTCCATCGCAGACCTCCTGTTGATTCACTCTCCCGTCAAAGCGGGTGCCCGGCCACGTCCTGCCCGACTGTCACGGCTTCGTCAACTCGATGAACCGCGTCTTGTGGGCGCTGCGTTCGTATTCGTACGGCTTCGCCCACGAGATCTGCGGCGAGAACTTGAGGCGATCCTTCATCGCTTTCATCAGCTCGGATTCGAGCTCGCGCAGCGCAGATTCGGGAGTGTGCTGCCCGCGTTCGATGCGCAGCCGCAACGGCGGCACCACCCGCGGCGGCGGCTCGTCGAGCAGAATGCGGAACTCGCCGGTGACGCGCGGGATGAAGCCGGCGATCACCGCGTCGATCGCCGCAGGGTAGACGATCACGCCCTTGACCTTGAGCATATCGTCGACACGCCCGACGATGCGGTAGCGAAATCCGGAACCGCCGCAGGGGCAAGGCGAGGTCGCGACCCGATGGATGTCGCCGAGAGTCAGCCGCGTCCAGCCCAGACCTCCGCCGACCAGCGTGGTGAAGACCGCTTCTCCTTCGGCACCGTCGCACAACTCGATCGGCTCGTGGCTGACCGGGGCCATCAGTTCGTAGATCCCGAGGTCGTCGCCTACCCAGTGCATGCCCTGATACTCCGGATGGTGGCACGACACGCCGAGACCGGCGCCGGCGTCGTAGAGTTTGGCGCCGTAGGCCGATTCGATCCGCCGCCGCACTTCGGGAATGCCGGCGCCCGGCTCGCCGCCGCAGAACAGGATCTTGATCCCGAGCGCGGCAATCGGTTCGCCGAGAATCTCGGGGGCGCGCTCGATCATGTGTTCGGCGAGCGATGGCGTGCAAGACAGCACGTTGCCGCGAAAGAAGCGCGCGGTCTTGAGGATGCGCGCCACTCCGCTTTCGGCGCCGACCGGGATCTGCATGGTGCCGTCGTCGTGGCTCGACTGCAGAGGTGGGACTCCGGCCGCGAACATCGAGAGTGCAAACGCGTGCACCAGGCGGTCGCCCGGCCTCACGCCGGCGCGCCACCGCGCGCGCTGCAGATATTCGCCCCAGAAATCGTCGAGGTCCACGCGCGTGAACGGATACGGTTGCGGATCGCCGGTGGTTCCCGAGGTGGCGGCCATGCATACCAGATCGCCGAGCGGCACCGGCAAGGTTTCGTCGAGCATCCGATAGACGTCGTTGCCGCATTCGTCCATCAGCGCTCTATAGTCGGCCTTGGTAAACGGCGGCAGTGCGCGCGGCCAGTCGGCCAGGCTGCGAATGTCGGCAGGCCTCTGCACCCCGCGCTCGAGCAACTTGCGACTGAAGTACGGCGCGTGCTCGAAGTACTGACCGACCCTGGTGCGCAGCCTTTCCAGTTGCAGAGCTGCAATGCGCTCGCTGCCCAGCAACGGCTCTATTTCCATGTTCCAGTACGGCCTGTCTTCCATGCCTGCTTCCCCTCGCCTATTCGAGTCGACTCGCTTGCGCGTTCACGGCCGTGCCGGCGCCGTCATCCGGAGATCCCGCCGTCGTCGAGCACCAGTGCGTGCCCGTTCACGAAGTTCGACTCGTCGGAGGCGAGAAACAGCGTATTGCTCGCGACCTCCTCGACGGTGATCATGCGCCCTTGTCGCGCGCGCAGCAGTTCGCTGATCGGCACGCCGTAAGTGTTTTCGTAGCTGTCGACGAACCTGCCCCCGAGCTGCGTATCAACCAGCATCGGGCACACCGCGTTGAACCGCAGCCCGCGCCCCCTGTACTCGTGGGCCAGCGCCCTGGTAAACGCGATCACAGCGCCTTTCGACGCGCAGTAGGCGCTCAGCAGCCCCTGCCCGACCAGACCCGCCGCCGAGGCCATGTTGATGATCGTCCCGCCCCCGCTCGCTTCGATGGCCGGCGCCGCGTACTTGCACCCTAAGAAGACGCCCTTCACGTTCACCGCCATGATCCGGTCCCACTCCACTTCCGTGACCTCGGTCATCGGCTTGATCAACTCGATTCCGGCGTTGTGGACTGCGACGTGCAAGCCCCCGAGCTTCTGCACGCCGGCGCTGACCAGGTCTTGGACGTCGCGTTCGCGGCTCACGTCGGCGTGGACGAAGTAGGCGATTCCCCCGGACCGCCGAATCGACTCGGCTACCGCCTCACCGGCCTCTCTTTCGACGTCGCTCACGATCACCCGCGCCCCTTCGAACGCAAAACGCCGCGCCACCGCCTTGCCGATTCCGGCCGCCGCACCGGTCACCAGCGCGTTTCTTCCTGCCAGTCTCATTGTTCCGTGTTCCTCATCCGGCCTTCGCGTGCCGGATCGCTTCGATCTCTACTCTGGTGTCACGATCGGTGTGGGCGGGCTGCATCGATATCACCATCGGCCGCAGGTGGAACTGCTCGCCCGCCAGTTCGACCGCGTTGAGCGGCGTGGGAATCAGGTTCTGATACCCGCGCCGGTTCTTGAACTGGTAGTTTTCCCAGGCGTGGTAGATCACCGTCATGCCCGAGCGCATCGACGGTGACACCTTGGCCATGACTTCGAACTCGCCGAGGTCGTTGAACACGCGCACGCGTCCGCCGTCGGCGATGCCGCGCGCCTGCGCGTCGTCCGCGTTGACGTAGATCACCGGCTCGCCGCGTTGCTGGCGCAGCATCATCGCGTGATCACGCCACGCGGAATGGATGCTCCAGCGCGTGTGCCCTCCGCTCATGATCAACGGATAATTGCCGCCCGCTGTCGGCGGATCCTTGTGTACCGGAAGTTCCTCTTGCATTTCGAGGTAGAGTTCCTGGTCCTGGTAGAACTGGATGCGGCGCGAGACCGTCGGGTACGGCTGCTTCTCGAACACGTGTTTTGTGAAGTGGGTGATGGTGTCGTCGGGTCGAATCTCGGTCGCCGAACCGACGCTCGGTACCGAGGTACCCAGAGACGTGAAACGCGCCCACCCGCGCTTCTTGACGTCATCCCAGCTCACCCCTTGCAGGTTCGACGAAAGCGCGACCGTCGCGGCGGCGACCTTCTCCTCGTCGGCCGGACCGAACTGCCCCTGGCGCGTGTAGTTGTCGTACACATCGTCGAGCCGCCGCTGGTTGCCGTAGCGGTCAGTGAAGCCCCGCAGCCCGCGTTCTTTGGCGCGCCGCTGGACGGCCTTGGCCAGCAACCCGAGAACTTCCCAATCCGACTTTGACTCGTGGTACGGGTCGGCCACTTTGCCGCCGCCGTGCACAAACGGGGTGTTCATCGTCACGTACTTGTGTTCGGCACGCTCGTACCAGGCCGTGACCGGCAGCACGTAGTCGGAATGGAGAGTCGTAGACGTCACGTGCGAGTCGAGCGTGACCACGGTGCTGAGCTTGGGCCACAGGTTCTTCAGCGCCAGGTGAGATGAGCGCAAGCGCCGCAACGGATTGCTGCCGATCGAAATCATCACCCGCGGGTCGTTGCCGGGACGCGGCCACACGTACTGCCAGCCCTTCTTCAGCGACTCGTCGAGTACCTCCTTGACCGGACGCTTCAGGTAGGGATCCCACTGCTGGAGGTTCTCGCTCGCGTCGAGAATGCCGGCGTGGACGTACCAGAACAGAGCGCCCGACGCTCCCATGCCGACGCCGCCCGTCGGACGGGTACGGCGATCGGTTTCGTAGACGATCATCTCGGGCGTGTAGCCCTGCTCTGCGAGCGCCTTGGCGTCGGGCAGCAGTTTGGCCAGGAATGCATTGCGCTGCAGTTCGGGCAGCGCGCTGAAGACGAACTTCTCGACACCATCCTGGATCAGGAACGACTCGCCGGCCAACCCGCTACCTTTCTTCCCGAAGTGACCCATCAGCGCGAAGATCAGAGCCTGCGCGCGTACCGCGAGGTGACCGTGGTAGTACTTGCCGAACATCGTCGTGGTCACCGACGCTGCGGCTTTGGCGCCGGCGAATCGGTGAGCCAGTTCACGGATCAGCTGCGGACTCGTACCGCACAGCTTCGACGCCTCTTCCGGCACGTACTCCTTCAATTGCTCGCGCAGCCGTGCGAACACCGGGCGCACGACGACCTTCTTGCCGTCGCGCAGCGTCACCTCGAAGGCACCTTCGAGCGACGGCTCGAGTCCGGCCAGATCGAGGCTGCGGTGCGGCGCCGCCACGACACCGCGCTTCGCGTCGTGCAGGTAGACTTCCTCCTGGTTTCCGCTCTCGCGCAGATCCGATCCGCGCAGATATCGCCTAGTATCTTCGCGCACCAGCATCGGCAGGTCGGTCTGTTCGAGCACGAAGCGGCGATCGATCAGATTCTCCTCGATCAGGACGTGGGCAATCGCGAGCGCCAGCGCCGCGTCACAACCCGGTTTGACCGGCACCCACGTGTCGGCGTGAATGGTGGACGGGCTGTAGTCGGGCGCGATGCACACCAGATGCGCGCCCTTGTACCTGGCTTCGGTGAGAAAGTGAGTCTGCGGGATCTGGGTGTAGAGCGGATTGCCGCCCCAGATCAGGATCAGATCGGAAAAGATGAAGTCGTCGCTGGAGCGGTCGAAACACAGTTTGCCGAAGGTTTCGACGTAGCCTCGGCAGCCGTCGCCGATCTCGGTGTTCATGTCGAGACTCGTCGAATCCAGCAGCAGCGCCAGGCTTCCGTGCGCGGCCGTCAGCACCCCGAAGGTGTACAACGGCCCGAGATCGTAGATGACCCGATCGCTGCCCTCCTTGGTGATCGTGTCGAGCATCGAGTCGGCAATCGCGTCGAGCGCCCGGTCCCAGCTGACCCGCTGCCATTGCCCGGCGCCGCGCTCGCCGATCCGCTCGAGCGGATATTTGAGGCGCGTCGGGTCGTACATACGGTGGCTGAAGCACGCGCCTTTGTTGCAACCGCGCGGGTTGAAGTCGGGAACGTCAGGTCGTGTCTGCGGGTAGTCGGCCGCCTGCTCCTCGCGCCAGGCAATGCCATCCTTGACGTAGACGTTCCAGGAGCAGTGGATTTGCGGCCAGCAGTTGACGAAGTGGGTGCTGCGTCCGACGCGGTCCCAGGTCCACTGCCGGCGATAGACGTCTTCCCACGTTCGATAGTCCGGCAACCCGGGCACCGCCGCGCCGGGCTGCTCGGCCGCCCACACCAAACGATCGCAGCACAGGACCAACAGCCCCGCACCTGCTGTTTTCAGGAACTGTCGCCGTGTGAGAGTCGTCATCGTCTAGCTCCCGCCGGTCTCTGCGCTCGAGCCGCCGCGCTCTCATCGCGCGGCGGCGGCTGCGGCCTGCGTCGCGTCTCGGCGTAGCTCGAGAGTTCTCGATTGCGTCTCGCACGCGACAGTACCATTTGCTCCCATACAGTACTACGGGTACCTTCAGTACCATGACGCGGTCGCGCAAGTCAACGGAGGAATCGCTGATCGGGGCGGCGCCGCAGCCGCGGAGCTTCACGCCGCGCGGCAGGCGCATCCTCGACGGTCTCGAAGACATCTTCCTGCGCGAAGGATTCCGGCGCGTCACGATCGGCGAACTGGCGGGCCGCCTGCACTGCTCGCGACACACGCTCTACCAGCTCGCGCAGAGCAAGGAGGAACTGGTCTTGGTCGTGCTCGCGCGCGTGCTCGGCCGGATTCGTCAGATCGGACTCGAAGCCGCCCGGGCACGCGGCGACGTTCGCGAACGGATCGTGACGCTGGTCGAACCGGGGGTGAGCGAACTGCGCCACGCCACCAGTCTGTTCTTCGCGGACGTGGCGGCATTCGCGCCGGCGAAACGAATGCTTGAGCAGCACCAGAACGCGCGCCGCGAAGACGTGCAGCGGCTGCTCGACGAAGCGATACGCGCGCGCACCTTCCGCAACATCAACAGCCGCTTGGCTGCCGAGGTAATCGTCGCCGCCGTGCAGCGCGTCATGGACTCGAGTTTCCTGGTCGAAGTCGGCTTGTCGGCGGCAGACGCGATCCGCGGCGCGGAGGACCTGCTGCTACACGGGCTGCTCCACCTCGCAGAAAGAGGCGACCGCGCGACGCCGCCCACCCCGCGCCGTCGAACCGCGGCGACGCCGTCGCCGTCGCCGTCGAAGGCCACGTCTCGCAAGCCGCGAGTTCGCAAATAGGCAGCTCGCGCCGCTCAGCCGCGCCCCCACCCCTCGGCATACAGTTGCTGGCACAGCAGCCCGAAGCGCATCGTCAGGACGTAGTTCTCGCCGTCCTCGATCAGCGCCGCCTTGGTGTCGCGGAAGAGTTTTTCGATCGGATAGTCGCGCGAGGTGGCGTTGCCGCCGAACAACTGAAACGCCTCGCCGACCACCTTCATCGCCTCTTCGGTGACCGTCACTTTGGCCGAGGCCGTGGCATACGGATGCGAAGCCGGCGACAGGCGCGCGTAGGCGAGAAAGCGACGCGCCACGCTGCGAGAGAGCTCGACCCGCCGCATCATGTCTCCGATGCGATGGCGGGTGAGTGGGTTGTCTATCAACAGGCGGCCGCCCTGACGGCGCTCGTGACAGTATTGCAGCGTCATCTCGAAAGCCGCGCGCGCCACCCCGGTGAAGACGTTGGACATGTGGGTGCCGGCGTGCGACCAGGCCGCGCACAGGTTCCCGTAGTACTCGCTTTGCAGGGCCACCGCGAAACGCTTGGGCACGCGGACGTTGTCGAAGTAGATCTCGCCCTGCGGCAGCGCGCGTTGGCCGATCTTGTCGAGCGGCTTGCCGCGCGTGATGCCGGGCAGATCGAGCGGAATGATCAGCGCCACGCCGTTGGGCCGTCCGTCGGCCTCGAAGTAGCCGTTGCCGTAGTCGGCGACGAGATAGGTCAGCGCGACCTGAGCCACCGGACCGTTCGACACCCACGCCGAGCACTGTCCATTGATGATGATTTGGTCCTTGCCGACCTTGGCGAGCAGGTTGCCCTTGTTGCCGGGAACCCCCTGAGGCCACTCGCGCGGCATGTCGAAGATCTGATTGTCGCTACCCCGGTCGGGCTGCGTGGCCATCCAGCAACCGATCTTACCGCTGCACAGGCCGATGAGTTCCGGGTCGCCAAGAGCCTGCGCCATCAGCAGCGGGAATCCGCATACACCCAGCGAGACGGCCAGGCCGGCATCGCCCCACCCGAGTTCCTCGCCGACCAGCGACTCGATACGAATCGCGACCTCGGGCGAGAGTTCTTCGGACGGCTCCGAATCCAGACCGAGTTTGGCCGCTTCGGCAAACACCGAATAAAAAGGAGACGCGGCAGCAACCACGTCTTCGGCGCTCATCTTGTCGAGTTGCTGCCCGAGCGGCCGCAGAAGGTCTTTGGCGAAGCGGTGCACGGCTGCCTGGGTGGCAGATTCGTCTTCGCTGAGCGGAGTTTCGAAGCCGGACATGCCGACCGCGGGAAGCGTCAGTTCGGATTTCAGTTTCAACATCTCTCCTCTCCTGGGGTGGTCTCTACACCCAACGATTTGGCTGTTTACCGCTCGGGAGTTCTTCCGCAAAGCCGGCCTGGCACGCTCGGCACCGCGCGCTGTGCCGCACGGCGGCGCGGTCGCGTACGAGTCCGCCGACCGCGTTGCCGTGTTTCAGTCGCGTCGCCTAGCCGCGCGCCGGTAGTGCACCGCCCGCCCTGCACCGAAGGACTCTATGCGACCGAGCGCAACGAGGCGCCGGATCACCTGCTTGGCGGTATCGCGCGGCAGCCCCAGCGCTTCACGCACCGCACGATTGGTGATCTCGCGGTGGCGGTCGAGAAGCCTCAAGACGCCGCGCTGATTGACCGACAGCAGCGACTCGTCGGGGCTCTGCGCGGCAGCTGCGCGGGCCCGGATCCCGTGCTCCGAAATCAGGTCGAGCCACAAGTTCAGCCACCGGGTCACATCCGGCCGCGGCAGGTTGCGGCTGGCTTGGCCGCGGCGAAGGGCCAGCTGACAATCCGTCCATCGTTCGGCGACGACGGCGTCGAGTGACACGCGCGCCACCTGCTCGTAGCCGCAGCGCAGCAGCAGCAACTGGCCGAGGATCAGTGCCAGCCGCGCGTTGCCCTGCTCGAACGGATGGATCCACACGAATTCGAACAGGAACGACGCGATCGTCAGCAACGGGTGGAAGGCAGAGCCGCCGAGCCTGGAGGCCGCCCACTCGACAACTGCCCGGGTCTCACCCGGAACCAAGTGAGCAGCCATCGGCGCTGGAGCCGTCGCGTCACGCCGACCGCGTACCGGCACGAGTGTACGATCGGCGAGCGGCCGGTATTGACCGCGACTCTTGCGGCTCTCGGGTGAGCGGCTCAGCAAGTTGGCATGGAGTTCGAGTAACAGTTGCTCGCCGAACTCCATTTTCTCGTAATTGCAGAGCACCAACTCGAGCGTCTCGGCATAATCGGTGCGCGCCGCCGACGGGAATCCTCGTGGTATCAGGTATGCGTTCGACCGGTTTTCCTCGAGCCCGAAAACCCCGACCCGAGCGAGCGCTGCGAGCGAATCCTTGGATAACTGCCTCGCGCTTTCGGTGACGGTGACCGACGCCGGCATCTCGCGGCTCCACCAGCCCTTCAACTCGTCGATCGCGCCGAACCTTACGCTCAGCGCGTGGACGGAAGCGGACGAAAGCTGCAGCAGCCTCGTGTCGAGCCGATGTTCCATCCTCTTTGGCTACCTCCCCATGGTCAGCACACGCCCATTTATGCCCACTTACCAGAGAATATTCCATCTTCGTGCCACTATACGCCCGATTACACCCACTCCGACCGGAATATTTTGACTTGAGCGCGCTCTCTCGCGAACGAGGGTCTGCATCGTTCGAATTCCGTAGGCCCGGCGCGGTAGAGCGACGGCGGCAGGAGGAAGGGGGCCGGAAGCGAAGGAAACGACCGCTGGCGAGAACACGAAAGACACACACCAAGAGACCCGCAGCCAGCGACCGCTGCTGCGGCAAGACCGGGAGCTAGGAGACAGACAAGCAATGGCACTCAGCGAGCACCTTCAAACGATTTACCAAGAGATCATGGCGCGCAATCCGGGCGAGGTGGAGTTTCACCAGGCCGTCCACGAAGTGCTGGACTCGCTCGGCCCGGTACTGGTCAAGTACCCGGAGTTCAGCGAACACAAGATCATCACGCGGATAAGCGAACCCGAGCGCCAGTTGATCTTCAGGGTTCCGTGGCAGAACGACCACAACCAGGTCGAGATCAACCGCGGCTTCCGCGTCCAGTTCAACAGCGCGCTGGGGCCCTACAAGGGCGGCTTGCGCTTCCACCCTTCGGTCTACCTGGGCATCATCAAGTTCCTGGGCTTCGAACAGATCTTCAAGAACTCGCTGACCGGCCTGCCGATCGGCGGCGCCAAGGGCGGCTCGGATTTCGATCCCAAGGGCAAGTCCGACAGCGAGATCATGCGCTTCTGCCAGAGCTTCATGAGCGAGCTGTGGCGCATCATCGGCGAGTACACCGACGTGCCGGCCGGTGACATCGGCGTCGGCGGCAGAGAGATCGGTTTTCTGTTCGGACAGTACAAGCGTCTGACCAGCAAGTTCGAGGCCGGAGTCATCACCGGCAAGGGCCTCCACTACGGCGGTAGCCTGGTGCGAACCGAAGCGACTGGTTACGGGTGCGTGTACTTCGTCAACGAGATGCTCAAGAGCCGCAACCTGAACTTCGACGGCAAGAAAGTCATCGTGTCCGGATCGGGCAACGTGGCGATCTACACCCACGAAAAAGTCACGGAATTCGGCGGCAAGGTGATCGCGATGAGCGACTCCAACGGCGTGATCTACGACGAGAAGGGCATCAACCTCGAGACCATCAAGCAGTTCAAGGAAGTGGAGCGGCGCCGCATCAAGGACTACTGCGATCACCACAAGAGCGCGCGCTACACGCCCAACGGACGCATCTGGGACATCCCCTGCGACGTGGCGTTCCCGTCGGCCACGCAGAACGAGATCACCGGCCGCGACGCCAAGACTCTGGTCGAGAACGGCTGCATCGCGGTCGGCGAGGGCGCGAATATGCCGACCACGCCCGAAGGCGCCGAGATCTTCCTGAACGCCGGGGTTCTGTACGGGCCGGGCAAGGCCGCCAACGCCGGCGGCGTCGCCACTTCCGCGCTGGAAATGCAGCAGAACGCCTGCCGTGACACGTGGACGTTCGAGGACACCGACAAGAAGTTGCAGGACATCATGAGGAACATCTTCGTGGCCTGCTCCGAGGCCGCCGAGGAGTTCGGATCGCCGGGCAACCTGGTCAAGGGAGCCAACATTGCCGGCTTCATCAAAGTCGCACGCGCGATGCTCGCTCAGGGCCTGATCTAGCAGGCTCCGACACTGGATTCCGCACTGCCTCTCGGGCCGGCCCCGAGGGGCAGCGCGGCGCCTTCCTCACGAAGCCGGCGAAAAACGAGCGTCTGCGAAGAAAGATCTACTTGGAATGAATCCTCCGACAGGCGTATCGTCTGCAGTGTGTGCGACGACACTCCGACCGTCCCTAATCGGCTCGCGCCGTGATCGGGCCGGTCGAGCATCAAGCAGCACAGGAGGAAGGATCATGAAGTACGGCGTAGCACTGGCGGCAGGGATCTTCGCGTTGGGCTTGGTTGCATCGACGGCCCAGGCCGGAGGCGGCCACGGATCACACGGCGGCGGCTCATACGAACACGGCTCTCACGGCGGCGGCTCATACGGGCACGGACCCCACGGCGGCGGCTACTACGGCCACGGTTCCTACTACGGGCACGGCCACAACGATGGGTGGGCGATCGCGGCCGGCGTCACCGGCGCCCTGTTCGGAGTGGCGGCCATCGCCGACGCGCTGTCGGGACCGTATTACGCGGCGCCGCCGGTGGTCTACCAGGCACCGCCGCCGGTCTACTACTACCCGCCGACGCCGCGCGTTTACTACTCGCGGCCGCCGGTCTACTACCGGAGCCCGCGGGTGTTCTACGGCCGGCCGCCATTCTGAGGCTGGCCCGGACCCTGCGCGTAGCTGACTGCGGATTGCGCCCGCAACCCCCACCGGAACCAGCATGGTTGTCCGGCCGGGGTTGCGGGCGTTTTTTTTGCCCGCATTGTAAGCGGCCGCCCGCTGCACTTTCCCCAATATTCCGGGCTGGATCCGCCGCCGTCAATGGAACAGCATATGTGCGTCCTGGCCTGCAGAAGCCACACCCCGGGAACCTTCTTGAAACTGCATCCGCACCACGGCCTCTCGACATACGCGCGGCAATCTTGTTCTGTGCCCTGGATGTACCGTGCAGGCGAACCGCCCGGCCCACTACGGCGAGCGACTTGCGTCGCAGTCGGGCACGACGGCCTGCGCCGCGGCGTCGCTTGCTTGCTCGCGCTGTGCTCCACGGCCTGTTCGACTTTCCTGGCGTGGAGGGCACCCGCCGAAGTACGCGCGCCCGACACTGCCGTCGCCTCGGCCCTCGGCGATGCCTATCAAAGCCCGGCGCCGGCATTCGACCCGTGGGCCATTCCGGTGCCACCGGAGCCCGGCAACCTGCGCCCTTGCTGTGCTTTCGGCGCCGACCTGCGCCTTGCGGTCGGCGTGGTTCCGGTCCCCGGATTCACCCTCAGCAACATCCGCGGGCCCGAAGAACTGGGGCCCCACAAGTACAACGTCGGCGTGCTCGGCATCTCCTCGAGCGACACCCCCGGAGCGATCGGGCGCGAAAACAACGGCCTCGTCTACACCTGCCGCGGCGGTTTTCTCGACACCGCGCACATCCGCGACTGGGCGGACATGACCGTCTACCTCACCGCCGAAATCGCACGCAACATGGATGCCGGCGCGACCATAGAGTTGAAGGACCAGGGCGGCAAGCGCCACATCGTGCTGCACGCCATCGACAAGGACCGCATATCGAACGACGGCCGTCACCCGATCGCGATCGCACTTGCACAGTGGCTGGCGTTCCAACTCTCGGTCTGGCACGAGATCGCCACCTGGTACGGCTACTCGTCGGTCGCCGCCTGGCCGGAGAAGATCTCGGCGTTCTCGCCCGAAGACATCTACTCCAATCTGGTCGGAATCAAGCTCGCCGGCGGCATCGGTCTGCTGAGCGCGACTTCCGACGAACGCAGCTACAACGAAGCGATGGATGCCTGGATAAACATGGCCCTGAAGCGGCTGCGCGCGGTCCCTCGCCAATCGGCGCTGCAAGCGATCCGATCGGTGGCCGGGATCTGGTGGGATCCGTCAAGACGTATTCCGGAGTGGACGCTCACGATGCGGCGCAATCTGGACATCGGCCCGCTGCTCGAGCCCTGGGTAGTCTCGATGGCGCACACGCCTGCCGCTACCGAATACCGGGGCTGCGCAGACGCGGATCCCAGGCTCGCACTCAACATACCCGAGAGCTTCGAGGGCGTACCATTGGCGGGCGACGCGGTCGTGCAGATCGAAGTCAGCGACGAATTGGCTGAACACCGGTTCGCGTTCCCGCGCAAGAACGACCGCACCGTCACTCAAGCCGACTTCCCGTCGATCATCGAAAACATTCGGCGCGAGAACCAAGCTGTGTTCGGAAAAGGCGCGGATCAACCCAGAAAGTAGCGCCCAATCACCGGCGTTTCTGCGCAAGCGCCGCTCAGCGCGAGCGGGACTTGGTGTAGCTCCGTTTCCCACCGGCCGCTTTCTCGAACGTGCGCGAGCGCCGGATGCAAAGATCCGGATCGCGCGAGTCGGGGCGGCTGACGCGCGCCTCGAACTCCTCGCTCGCGTAATCGGCCACCTCGAAGCTGGTGATGTGGGTATCGACGTCGATGGAGCCGATCATGCTGCTCGCAATGTCTCCGCGACGGCAGATTACGGCGAGCAACCGTTGCGGGTTGGCGCCGTTGCGATGCCCCCAGTTGATTTCGAAACGCGTGGCGCCACAACCGCGCGGATCGAAGTCGCGAGCGGGCTCGGCACCGCCCTCGCCTCGCCTTCCATAGCGGGCATCTTCTCGGATCGAACGCACGCGCGGGCGCGCGATTGCATGCTCACGGCGCGTCTCGCCACGGACTTCGGGGCGTCTCGCCGACTCGGCCGGCGGCGTCTTCACTTCGCGCGGCACTGTACGTTGCGGCGCCCGGCACTGCTCGATCAGAGTTGCGACCAACTGCGCCGCGTCGCGTTTTTCGATCAGCGCTCGCGCGTACTCGAGCTGAGCTTCGGTTGACTCGGGCGCTGAGTCCAGTGCCTTCTCCAGACGCCGGCGTTCGCGCTTGGCCAGCGCCTTGGCGACTGCGGCCGCAGTGGGGACCTCACGCCACTGAATCTTGACCTTGGCACCCGACAGCAACCACTCGATCTTGCGTTGCCGGTGCGCCGGCGCGAGCAGCACGCTGCGCCCTTTGAGTCCGGCGCGGCCGGTGCGACCGCTTCGGTGCGTGTAGGTTTCCGAATCGATCGGCGGCGCCGTGTGAACGACGGTACCGACCTCGGGAATGTCCAGACCGCGAGCGGCCACGTCGGTGGCGACCAGCACGTCGGCCGCGCCGGCACGAAACGCAGCGAGCGTGCGCGTGCGCTGTGCCTGCTCCAGTTCTCCGCTGAGCGGCAAAGCCGAAAAGCCGTCGCTCGACAGTTGGGCGGCGAGCTGCGTCGCTTCGACGCGGGTATTGACGAACACCAGCGTGCGCTGGCCTTCCGCGAGCAGCAGGATGTTCACCAGCGCTGCGTAGCGATCGTCCTGGCGCAGCAGGTGACCGACGTGTTCGATGTCGATGTTGGCGACGCCGAGCCGCGTCCCCTGCACCTGCAAAGGCTGGGACTGATACTGACGCGCAAGCGCGCGGATCTCGGCAGGGAACGTCGCCGAGACCAGATGCGTGCGGCGCTCGGCGGGTGTGGCCTCGAGTATCGCGTCGAGTTCTTCACGAAACCCCATGTCGAGCATGCGGTCGGCTTCGTCGAGCACCAACTGACTGACGAGCCCGCAGTCGAGCGCGCCGCTGCGGATGTGATCGAGCAGGCGGCCGGGTGTCCCGACGATCACCGGCGGCCTGGCGCTCAGGCGGCGGCGTTCCTGGCCGACGCTGGTCCCTCCGGTGACGCACTCGACGGCGACCCCGGGAACCGCCGCGTACAGCCACTCGAGTTCGGTCTTGACCTGAACGGCCAGTTCACGCGTCGGAACAATGATCAGCGCGACCGGGCCCGCCGCCAGAACCCGCGACGGTTTCGCGCTGCGCGCACCGAGTTCGAGAAGCCGCGGCGCCATCACGAAGCCGAGAGCCAGCGTCTTTCCCGAGCCGGTCTGCGACGAAATCTGCAGGTCGCGGTCTTGCGCGGTGACATCGAGCGCCGCCTGCTGCACCGTGGTCAGTGCCGTAAAGCCGCGGCCGATCAGCGCAGCGCGCAGCGGCTCCGCCAGCCCTTCGAATGCACGCGCCTGACCGGCCTCGGCTTCATTGGCTTCGGAGAACCGTATCTCAGGTTCGTCCAACACGGTAGCGGCGACTGCCAGATTACGATTTTGCATGGGTGTTCGGGGCCTCGCGCTCAATAGGCAAGCGCTGGGGAGGGCAAAGACCGCGCACACTAGACCACGCGCGGCGCCAGCGCAACGCGGCGCGTCACCATTGGTCACCGCAGCGCGGCCTTTCTCGACCCGCGCGCGGCGTCATCCACCAAATCTCGGCACCTCCGGCCACGCTCCCTGCGCGCCTCGCGCCCGCTTGCCTCAGTCAAACGCACGTTCTAATTCTTTCAAACGGACGTTTGACTTCGATGCCGCGCCGCCGCCCCTCCCGATCCGCACCGACAGCAGCCGTGGCGCGCGGACGCACTCGCACGGCACCTGCGCCGCGCGGCACCGCGGCGGTCAGCCCGACCGCCGCCGCGACCCGCCGCCGGCTGCTCGAAGCCGCCGGTGCGGTCTTCGCCGAGCACGGCTACCGCGGCGGTGCGGTGCGCGAGATCTGCAGCCGTGCGCGCGCCAACGTCTCGGCGGTGGCCTACCACTTCGGATCCAAGGCCGCGCTCTACCAGGCGGTGCTGCGCAGCACCCAGGACTACGCGACCGGGCGCTACCCGATCGCCGGCCTGGCCGAACACGCCAAGACCGACGCCGAGGCAGCGTTGCACCGTTTCGTGCTGACCTTCCTGCGCCGCCTGCTCGATCGCGGACGCCCGGCCTGGCACGGGCGCCTGATGACGCGTGAACTGGCCGACCCGAGCCCCGCTTTCGGAATCATCGTCGACGAAGTGGCGGGACCGATGTTCGCAGAGTTGTCGGCGATCGTCTCGCAGATCACCGCGCAACCGTTCGACAGTCACTACACGCAACTGTGTGTGGCCGGAATCATGGGGCAGTGCACGGTGCACCGCAACGCACGCGCGTTGCTCGCGGCGATGACGCCGCTTGCCAACCTCGACGTCGATTCGCTGGCGCGTCACATCACGGTCTTCTCGTTGGCGGGCCTGCGCGCGGGCCCATCGACCGGCGTCGATAGCGGCGGCGGCGACACGAGTGACGAGGCTACGCAAAGCGCACGAACCCAGCCGCGCAAACCGGCTGCGAGGAGCAGAACGTGAGCGCTGACATGCTTTCGAAACGCGTGCGCGGCCGAGTGCCGATCGCCGCTGCGCTGGCGCTGGGAATCCTCGCTGCCGCGCTCGGTCTTCGCTACTGGCTGGTGTGGCGGGCGTGGGTCTCCACCGACGATGCCTTCATCGAGGCGCGCGTGGTGCAGATCAGCCCGTCGATTGCGGGCCGCGTCGCGGTAGTCCACGTCTCCGAGAACCAGTTGGTCGATTCCGGCGCCGCTCTGCTCGACATCGATCCACGCGATGCCGAGGCAACTCGTGCGCAGGCCGGCGCTACGCTGCGGCTGGCCGAAGCCGAAATCGACGCCGCGCGCGCGACGTTGCAAGCGGCACGCACCACCACCGCCGCGGGCGTGGACGAGGCCAGTGCCGGTCTCGATTCGGCACGTGCCAAGGTCACCGAAGCCGAGGCCCAACAGAGCGCCGCGGCGAGCGAAGCCGAGCAGGCGGCCTCGGACCTGGCCCGTTATCGACGTCTGAACGATCGCGCGATTTCCGAGCAGCAACGCGAGGCCGCCGAATCGAAAGTGCGAACCGCGCAAGCGCGTCTCGAAGCCGCCCGCAAGAACGTAGCAGCGGCACGTGCCGCGATCAGCGCAGCCGTGGGGCGTTTGGCCGCGGCCCAAGCCGCGCCCCACCAACTCGCCGTGCGCGAGGCCGACGTCGCGCGCGCCGAGGCAGCCGCTGCGCGCGCACGCGCCGCCATCGACGCCGCCACGCTCGAATTGTCCTACACTCACATCGTCGCGCCCGAGAGCGGCCGCGTCACCCGCAAGAACGTGCAACCTGGCAACTACGTGCAGAAGGGACAGATCCTGATGGCACTGCTACCGCCGGAGCGTTGGGTCGTGGCCAACTTCAAGGAGACGCAGATCGACGGCATGTTGCCCGGAGCTCTCGCCGAAGTACGAATCGACGCGTATCCGGACGCGATCTTCCGCGCCCGCGTCGACAGCATGCAAGCCGGTTCGGGCGCGCGCTTCAGCCTGTTGCCGCCCGAGAACGCCACCGGCAACTACGTCAAAGTCGTTCAACGCGTGCCGGTCAAGATCGTCTTCGACGAGCAGCCCGACGCTTCGCGCTACCTGCTCGGAGCCGGCATGTCGGTGGTACCGGCGGTGAAAGTGCGGTGAGTGCGGCCGCGACCGCAGGCGCCGGTGGAGACGGCCGCGGCGCGGCAATCGAGGGCGACGGAGCGCTCGCCGAGCACCACGAACACTACCACGCGCCCTTCAATCCGTGGCTGATCGCGATCGTCGCCACTCTGGCCACGTTCATGGAAGTGCTCGACACGAGCATCGCCAACGTCGCACTGCCGCACATCGCCGGTAACCTCGGCGCGGGAGTCGAAGACAGCACCTGGATCCTTACCTCCTATCTGGTGTCCAACGCCATCGTGCTGCCGATCAGCGGCTGGATGGCGAGCCTGTTCGGCAGACGCAACTTCTACCTCGGCTGCGTGGCGTTGTTCACCACCAGCTCGCTGCTGTGCGGACTGGCACCCAACCTCTCGGTACTGGTGTTGTGCCGGCTACTGCAAGGTCTCGGCGGCGGCGGCCTGCAACCATCGACGCAGGCCATCATGGTCGACACTTTCCCGCTCGCCAAGCGTGGCATGGGCATGGCGGTCTACGGGATGACGGTGGTGGCGGCGCCGGTTATCGGCCCCACGCTCGGCGGCTGGATCACCGACAACGCGAGTTGGCGCTGGGTGTTCTTCATCAACGTCCCGATCGGTGTGCTCTCGCTGCTGCTGTCGTCGCGCTTCATCACCGACCCGCCCTTCCTGCCGCGGCGCCGCGGCGCCGAACGCGGTTCGATCGACTGGCTGGGCCTCGGCGGTCTCGCGTTGGCGATCGGAGCACTGCAGATGATCCTCGACCTCGGTGAACGCTACGACTGGAGCTCTTCGAGCTTCATATGCACGCTGGCAATGCTTTCGGTTACCGCTTTCGTTTTTACTCTCTGGTGGGAGCTTCACCACGAGAACCCGGTGGTCGATCTCAGACTGCTGGGTGAGCGTAACTTCGGCCTGTCGGTCCTGACCACGTTGCTGTTCGGCTTCGTGCTCTACGGCAGCACGGTGCTGATTCCACTGTTCACCCAAACACTGATGGGCTACACCGCGATGCTCAGCGGGATGGCGGTGTCGCCGAGCGGCCTCGTCATCATGTTTTTCATGCCGATCGTCGGCTTGCTGGTAGCACGCCTGGACTCGCGCAAGATGATCATTTTCGGCGCCGTCGTGGTCTCGCTCGCACTGTTCCGGATGGGACACTTCAGCCTCGACGTTTCGTTCGGCGACATCGTGACCGCGCGCATGCTCCAAGGCCTCGGCATGGCTTTCATCTTCGTGCCGCTGAGCACGGTGTCGTACGCCTTCATCCGTACCGCCGACCGCGGCGCGGCCTCGAGCCTGATCAGTCTGGCGCGCAACATCGGCGCCAGCGTCGGGATCGCGTCAATGGCGACGATGATCGCGCGCCAGTCGCAGATTCACCAAGGACTGCTGGTTGCGCACGCGACTCCCCACGACCCGGCCTACGTCGCATGGACCGCGCAACTCACGGCGGCCTTGGCGGCCCACACATCTGACCTCGCACTGGCGGCCGCACAGGCCCAGGCGGCAATCTACCGGATGCTCGAGGCCCAGGCGCGCACGCTGGCTTTCGTCGACGTGTTTCGAATGATGTCGGTCGCCTTCCTGATCGTCGTCCCGATGATGATGTTGATCCGCAAACCGCCCACCACGGCGGCTGCAGCAGAGGCGATGCTCGAATGAAGTACGCCGGTGCAAGTGTCGGTACCGCGACGCGAACCCTGGCGTTGCTGTGCGCGGTGGTGTCGCAGCAAGGCTGCGCGGTGGGACCGGACTACCGGCGGCCGCACGTCGATTCGCCGGCGGCGTGGACGCAGGGCTCGGACTCGGCCTTGCAGCTTCCGAGCAGCGCCTCCGCGCAGCCGGCTGCGCAGCCTGCACAGGACTGGTGGATCGGTTTCGGCGACGACCAACTCGCGGCTCTGGTCGCACGCGCCGTCGAGGCCACTCCGAAGGCGCGCCAGGCCGCTGCTCGCGTTCGCGAAGCGCGGGCGCTGCGCGCGCTTGCCGCCGGAGGCCTGTGGCCCAAACTGGACACGACGGCTTCGTACTCGAACTCGCGCATCAGCGAGAATGGGTTTCTCCAAGGCCTCGGCACCGGCAGCAACGTCGGCGGTGACACGCCCCCGGGCGCCGTCTTTCCGGGTCAGGCCCTGGACCTGTTCCAGACCGGCTTCGACGCGCAGTGGGAGATCGACCTGTTCGGCCACGTGCGCCGTTCGGTCGAGGCGGCGAGCGCCGAACTGGCAGCGGCCGAGGCCGGTTACAACGACGCAATGGTGAGCCTGGCCGCCGAGACCGCACGCGAGGTGATCGGACTGCGCACCCTCGACGCGCGAATCGCGATCGCCGTGCGCAACATCGCGGCGCAGTCCGACACACTGGGCGTGATCCGGCAGCGCTACGCGGCCGGCGTGTCGAGCGAACTCGACGTCGCGCGTGCCGAAGCGCACCTGTCCGCCACCGAGGCCGAAGTACCGACGCTGCGCAGCCGCCGTAGCGGTGCGCTACGGCGGCTCGAAGTGCTGGTGGCGGCCGACACCGGCTCTCTCGACCAACAGCTGAGCGCAGCCCACGGCGTGCCGACCGCCCCGCGTTTCATCGACGCCGGCCTGCCTTCGCAGTTGCTGCTGCGCCGGCCCGACGTCGCCCGCGCCGAGCGCGAACTGGCCGCCGCCACCGCCCGCATCGGTGTGGCACGCGCCGAGTTGCTGCCGCGTTTCTCGCTCAGCGGCAGCTTCGGTTTCCAGAGCCAACAGACGGGCAACCTGTTCAGCTCCGGCAGCCGCTTCTGGCTGATCGGTCCCGGGATGCGCTGGCCGATCTTCGACGCCGGGCGGCTGCTGGCCAACGTCGAGGTGCAGAACGCACGCACCGAGCAGGCCGCGGCGCACTACGAAGACACGGTCCGCCGCGCACTGGCCGACGTCGAGACCGTACTGTCGGCGCTGGCGGGCGAGCAGATAAGGGAACGAGCGCTGACACGCGCAGCCGAGGCCGAAAGCCGCGGTACGCAGCTGGCGCGAGAGTTGTTTGCCGGCGGCGTGGTCGAGTTCCTGCAAGTGCTCGATGCCGAGCGCGCGCTCTACCGGGCGGAGGACGAACTGGCTTCGAGCCGCGGAGCCGCTGCCGAGGACGCGGTGGCGCTCTACAAGGCTCTGGCCGGAGGTTGGCCAGCGCCAGACACATCATCTCCGTAACCTCCGGTGCGGGTTCCCGCGGCCAACGCGCAGCGCGGCATTGCGGGATGAAGGACCGCGTGTTAATGGCCCGCAACTTGGCCAGTCCTCTTTTCGCCCGTAAGTCCGTCGAACTGCTCCACGCCGAGTTGGAAGCGCACGACCGCCTGCACCGAGTGCTCGGGCCGGTGGCGCTGACCGCGCTAGGAGTCGGTGCGATCATCGGCGCCGGCATCTTCGTGCTGACCGGTCTGGCTGCCCGCGACTACGCCGGCCCATCGCTGATGCTCTCGTTCGTGTTGTCGGGGCTCGGCTGCGCGCTGGCCGGCCTGTGCTACGCGGAATTCGCCGCGATGATCCCGGTGGCCGGCAGTGCCTACACCTACGCGTACGCCACGCTCGGCGAACTGCTGGCCTGGATCATAGGCTGGGACCTGGTGCTGGAGTACGCGGTTGCGTCGTGCGCGGTGGCGCACGGCTGGTCGCACTACTTCCAGTCTTTTCTGGCGCTGTTCGACATCCGCATCCCGGGGGCGCTGGCGATCGACGCGTTCAGTGCCTCACCGCAGGTACTCGCCGACGCCTGGCACATAGGCGGCGTTCCGATCGTGTTCGACCTGCCCGCGGCGGCCATCGTCGTGTTGCTGACGATGGTGCTGGTGATCGGGATCCGCGAGAGTTCGCTGCTGAACGTGTTGATCGTCGGGCTCAAGCTCGGCGTCGTGCTGTTCGTGATCTTCGCCGGCATCCCGCACATCGACCCTGCCAACTGGCACCCGTTCTTCCCCCAGGGCTGGGGAGGCACCTTGCGCGGCGCCGGCTACGTGTTCTTCGCCTACATCGGCTTCGACTCGATCAGCACTCACGCAGAGGAGGCACGCCACCCGGAACGCGACGTGCCGCTGGCACTGCTGACTTCGCTCGGGCTCTGCACGCTGCTCTACATCGCCGTCGCCGCCGTGCTGACCGGCATGGTGCCGACGCCGGAGATCAACATCGACGCACCGCTCGCCGAGGCCTTCGCACACTACGGCCTGGGAACCGCGACGTTCATCATCTCGCTCGGCGCCGTGGCCGGAATCACCAGCGTGCTGTTGGTGATGATGCTGAGCCAGGCCCGCGTACTGCTGGCGATGGCACGCGACGGGTTGCTGCCGCCCAAGGTATTCGCGGCGATCCACCCGCGCTATCGCACTCCGTACCTCTCGACGATCCTGACCGGCGCCTTCGTCGCGACGGTAGCGGCGTTGTTCCCGCTCAAGGTTCTGTCGGAACTGGTCAACATCGGCACTCTGTTCGCGTTCGTGATCGTGTGCGCGGCGGTGCTGATCATGCGCCGCACCAGACCCGAGGTGCGCCGGCCGTTCCGCACACCGCTGGTACCGCTGGTGCCGCTGCTCGGGATCGGCGCCAACCTGATGCTGATGTTCTCGCTAGGCTGGGCCAATTGGCTGCGGCTGGTAGTGTGGATGGCGATCGGCCTGGCGATATACGCCGCCTACGGCGTGCGCCACAGCCGCCTGCGAACAGGAACTCCACGTAACGGTTCGTCGAACTGAACGCGAGAGACAGAGAGAGCGAACGCCTCGGCTCATGTCCGGCGGGCTGCCACTCTGAATGCGTTGGCCGCGATCGGAGCCCCGAGCATCACCATCAGTAGCAGCAACGCGACCGGTCCGACCCAGTCGCCCCAAGCCACCATCAGCGTCGCGGGCGGTGCCTGCGGTGACGCCTCGCCGATCACGACCGCGCGCTCGTCCATCGAGGCGCTCGCAACTATCTCACCGCTGCGGTCGATGACGGCACTGATGCCGTTGGCGGTCACACGCATCTGCGGCAGGCGGGTCTCGATGCTGCGGAAAGCCGAAACCACCAGGTGCAGGTTCGCGCCGGCCGGATGCTCGCTGAACCAGGAGTCGTTAGACATCACCAGCAGCAGGCGGGCGCCGAGCCGCGCGCCGGCGATGGCGAGGCCGGTGTCGATGTCGTCGAGGCAGATCATCGGCAGTACCGGGATCTCGCGTCCGTCGGCCAGCCGCAGCGGCAACACCTTGGCACCCAAGCCGGCCTGCCAGGTGCCGGCCCACGGCAGCAATGCCCGGACCGCCGGGCCTTCGAGCCACCGCGGCACGTACTCGGTCAGCAGGAACAGGTTGGTCTTGCGATAGACCGTGAAGCGAGCCGGAACAGCGGCAGAAGCCGGTTCGAGAAAGATAGCAGCGTTGTATTCACCGGCGTCGTCGCGGTCGTAGCTGCCGAACACCAGCGGAATGCCCGAGCGCGCGACGAAGTCTTCGATCTCGCGGTCGAGATCACGGCCGGCATCGCTCTTGGGGCTTCCGAAAGTAGTCGGGTACACCGTCTCCGACCACAGCAGTGCATCGACGTGGTTGACGTCGACGGCCTCACGCGACATCGCGTAGTGGGTGTCGAGCACGTAGCGAACCACGTCGTAGGTTCCCATCTCGCGGCGTAGCCTCTCGTACGAAGCGATGTTCGACTGGATCAGGCCGACACGAACCGGCTTGTCACCGGCGGTGCCTGCCGCCAGCGCCGACAAGCGCAAGAATCCGTATCCGGTCATCACCGCGACGATGGCTGCCGCAGTCGCCAGCGGCGTCAGCAACGCGCGCGCGCCGCGATTGCGGCGCGCGATCGCCATCGCCACGCACTCGTTGATGACGACGAGCAGCAACGTGATGCCGGCGCTACCGCCGAGATCGGCGAACTGCCGCAGTAGCCGCGACGGGTACAGCCCGTGAGCGAGGTTGTCGCCCAGCAGTTTCGGGAACAGCCACTCGGTCGCGACCCACGCCGACGCTCCCGCAACTGCGCGCAAGCCCGGCCCGTAGCAGCGTCCGGCACGATGACGGACGAGCGCGAACGTCACGAACTGCGGCTGCAACAGAGGAGCCGACACCATCAGCACCGCCAGACCCGCCACTGCGTCACCGGCCGAATAGACCGCGATCGCAAAGCCGAACCACGCGAAGATCGTAACGACGAACGCGATGCACATGGCCAGACCGCAAAGCAGCGCCGCGCGTGCAGTCGTGGCCGCGTCGAGGACGAGCAACCACGGTACCAGGCCGAAGAAGTCGAGCAGGTACGAGTACCCTTCTATCCGCGAACACACGCCGAGGATCGCCGCCGAGGCGGCGACACCAACAAGCCCGCGCATCGCGGAAACGCTTCCGAAACGCTTCAGCGCGCTCGCAGCCTGGTGAAAAACCGTCGTGAGCCCGTTCAAAATGGTCCAGATGCAAGGCGCGCGCGAAATGCCGCGAGCGGAGACGTAGCGGAGCTACGTCGTAGCGAGTGGTTTCGCGCGCACGAGCCCCGAGCTGGCGAGGGGCGAGCTCGAGTGGACAGGCGTGATCCTCGCGCGTCGCCAGCTCCGCACTCGTGGGCCATTTTCAACGGGCTCCTATGGCTCCCGGGGCGGCGGAATCACGCGTTCGCGGATCGGGAACCCCGGCGGCGCGAGTTCGGGAGGAACAACTCTATCCTCCGGAATCGCAATCGGCTGGCCGTTGGCGTCGAAGAACTCGTAGTCTGGATGGAACATCAAGATCGCACCGATGCGCTGACCGTCATCGGTGGCCTGAAAGTGCCTGACATAGCCCTCCGGAAGCTCGAAATCATCGGGCACCGCCAGACCGCCGAGCGGCGGGCTGGTGCCCGGTGGGTTGAAGGCGCCGATCCCTTCGTAGATGCCGCGCTTGTGCAGTTCGTCGATCAATTCGCCCGCGGTCGGGGCCTGTCCCGGTGGGATGAAATCCGACAGGTCCTGGGTCGGATCGCCTTCGGGCTCCGGCGCTTTCGCGCGTGGCGGCGGTGCGACGCTCGGCGCCGCGCGCCGAGCCGTCATCGAACGACCCGCCGCGGTCGCGGCCGTGGACGGCGCTGCCGGCGCTTTGACCGCAACTGCTTCCGCGGTCTTCTCGCCGCGTACGACGTCGGCGCTCGCGTTGTCGGTCGGCAACTTCGTCGCCGGCTCTGAGTCGGCGGATGACGTCGGGGGGCCGGAATGCGGAGTCATGACGTAACCTGCCGAGCAGGCCACCAGAAACATCGCCAAGCACTGATAGATCACCACCCGGCGCCGCCCGTGAGCGTCGCCGGCAACGATGCGCACCGCATCGGCGTCGCTATTCGGAGACGTAGCCTTGCGCTCGTCGCGATCGCTCACGTTTGGATGCTAGTGCTGCTGCGCACGTACCACAAGCCCGCGTTTCTCCGCCTCCAAATGAACAAAGCCGCGCCCGGCCGATAGCCGGGCGCGGCTTTGCATGGCGGGCCGCAGCCCGTGATGCCGAAGCGGTCTTACGGAGCGACCGGGTTCCAGGTCGACAGCGCCCAGCCCATGCGCTCGTGGCCGAGCTGGTTCCAGATCGGGTTCTTGCCGCCGGTAAACGACGTGTAACGAGGGGCGCCGGTACCGGTGGTGCCGCCGAACAGGCCGGCAGTGACAGTCCCGCCCGTATACGTCGGGTGGGTGTCGTCCGATTGAATGTAATCGTAGCTGGTGGACGCCGTCGCAAGATGCCCGTTCGCGTCGCGAATCGTCGCCTTCAGCGTAGACGTGATGCGCGTGACGTAGGCCGCTTCCGACTCACCCTGCACATACCGGAGTGCGACTGAATCGATCTGGCCGTCGCCGTTGCTGTCGTAGTCGGCGCCCATGTACTCGGCGAAGTTGTCCGAACACTTGAATCCGTAGGTGTTGGCGAAGTTGCAGGCCCTCCAGTTCATCTTGGCGATGTAGGGCAGGAACTTGTCGCGCAGGTTCACCTTGACGCCACCCACCGTGCAGGTGCTCAGCACGTTGTCGGCGGCGTAGCCGGGGTAGTACAGGTTGCCGATGACCTTGAGCTTCACACCGGCGTACGCGTTGGCTTTGATGTAGGACAGCGCCGCGTTCTGGTACGTCGTGCAGTTGGCCAGCGCGGTATCGAGCACGCCGAAGTTACACGCGCCGCTCTGCTTCTTGAGGGCGGTGCGAGCCTGCAAGCCGTCGTTGCCGCACATCTCCAAGGTTACCACGCGGGTGTTGGTCGCCTGCATGTACGACTTCTCGGCAACGATCTTGTTGTTGTAGATGTCCGAGGCCACCGCGCCCGACTTGCAGCGGCGAATGTTCTCGATGTCCGCGTTCCACAGCGCCGACAGGTACTCGGAGTCGATTGTGGTCGCCTGGTACTTGGCCGCTTTGAGGGTCGAGCCGTTGTAGCCGGCGTAGATCGAGTCGCCGTAGGCCACGACCCGGTACTTGGTAGTGGTGCCGGCGCGATTAATGGTCCAAGAGACGTTCTGGTTGAGCGTGCTGGCCATTGCCTGCGAGGCTACGGTGAGAACGGCCAGGGTCGAGAAGAGTGCGATGCTCTTCTTCGTGAAACGGGTGGTCATTACGTGCTCCTCCTTTTGCTTGTGTTGCTCGTACTTGCGGCCGGTCGAGAATCCATCAGAAGCGGGCAGCCAACCCGTAACCGGGCGGCTCGCTCCGTGCTGGATACTCGCGATGTCGTCCAGCACCCAGAGTTCGGTATTCCCGAACTTCTCTCTCTTGTTTGACTACTCGACGCTGGCCGCTCCCACCCAGGAGCCTACGTCGCGGTTATCTTTAACACGTCTTCAGGGTTTGGTGCTAGGGCTGTGCGCAGGCCGCTGAAAATAAATTCCACGCCGGGCGGGGGCACGTGATCGAGGCTACCGCGTGCGATGACGCAATGCGGCGCGCAGCGACAGGCGCCGCTCAGTACTCTTTGGACAGCGCCGCGCCGGCCACGCCCAGCGTACCGCTGAGCATGAAGCGGGTCGCGAACTCGGTGGTGCCCTCGATGTCCAACGGCTTGCGCGAGAGCATGTGCAGGCCGAGTTCGCTCGCCAGCGCCACCGCCACGCGAGCCGTGCGCTCGACGTCGAGGTGAGGAACCACACCTTCGCGTTCCTTGGCCCTCAGGTCGGCGACCAACTCTGCGATGGCCGGCTCGAGAATTGTCCCTGAGGTCATGAGCGGAACCTCGCCGGCGTTGCGTGCCATCATCGCGACCAACGTCTTCTCTTCGGCGTAGAGCCGGAAGCAGGTGTGGAACGACGAGCGCATCAGTTCTTCGAGGCTGTGCGCTTCCATCCGCACCTCATGCGCCCGCTGCCTGACACGGCCCGAAAAATTCTCGAGGATCTCGCGCAGCACCGACTCCTTGTCGGGGAAGTAGTTGTAGAAAGTACCCGCGGCCAGATCGGTGCGGCGCACTATGTCGCGAATGGTCGCGGCGCCGTAACCGAGTTCGCTGAAGACCTCGCGCGCCGCCGACAGAATCGCCTGCCGGTTACGCATCGCGTTACGCTGGCGCTTGCCGAGACCGGCCTCGGCGCCGCCGGCCGCGGCGCGTGCGCTGGCGCGGGCTCTGCTCAAGCCGAAGGCCGCTCGGCAAAGACGTTGGGAGCCGCGGGATCGAAGGCGTCCAGCAGAAAACGCTCTTGGGGCTTCTCGGATGCGGTCTTGGGAATTTCGTCGACCACCTGCAGATAGGACGGCACGAAGTTCGACTCGAGCGTACGACGGCAGGCCTCGAACAGCGCGGCCGGGTCGAAACTGGCGCGATCACTGGGCACCACCGCCGCGACCACGTCCTTCTCACCCGGTGCGCCGGAGGCCGCCGCAACGCCGTAGACGAAGACGTCGCTGACCGAGGGGTGCTCGGCGATCGCCTTCTCGACGAAACCGACGTGGACGAAGTCGCCGTTGTGGCGGATGCCGCCGCCGCTGCGGAAGTCGAAGTAGAACCAGCCTTCGTCGTCGGTGTGACCGACGTCGCCGCTACGCAGCCAGCCGCCGCGGGTCTTGGCCTTGGAGGCTTTTTCGTTGCCGTAGTAGTCGACGCTGGCGCTGGCACCGGCCGGGCGCGAACAGATCTCGCCCATCACGCCCGGCGGGCACTCGTTGTCGTTCTCGTCGAGAACTTTCATCTCGAGGCCAGGCGCCGGCTTGCCGAACGATCCGATCGGACCCTTGCCGACCGGGTTGAACGCGAGGCCGCCTTCGACCGCCCCGTACCACTCGAAGACCTTGACGTTGAAGCGCTTCTCGAATGTCTCCCAGATTCCCGCGGGCATCCCGGCGCTGGTGACGAAACGCACCGGGTTGTCGCCGTCGTTGGCGCGCACCGGTTCGCTGTAGATCGCGGTAGCCATGCCGCCGAGCAGTGAGAACACCGTGCAGCCGTGACGGCGGCACACGTCCCAAAGACGCGACTTGGTGAACTTGCGGCTGAACACCGCGTGCAATCCCATCACCAGAGTCGGAGCCAGTGTGATCGCCTGGGCGTTGCCGTGGGTCAGCGAAAGACCGGTGTAGGGTCTCTCGTCGCTGCCATAGCCGGCGATCATACCGAGCATCGCCATCGCGCCGAAGCGGTCGTTCGGGAACACCACGCCCTTGGGATCACCCGTGGTGCCCGAGGTGTAGATGATCTGCAGCGGATCGGCTCCGGACTCGAGCCGAACTTCCATCGGCTTGGCCGGCCGCGCCAGCGCCGCGCGCAAAGAGTCGGCGCCGCGCGTCGATGCTACCGTGGTCGCCGGCACGCCTTCGCCGGTCTCGAGCGCCAGTACCCAGCGAAGATCGGGGCACCGCTCGCGGACCGCTGTGACTTCGCGGAGGCAGTAGTCGGCGCACAGCATACCGCGGCAACCGGCGTTGCTCAGCATGAACGCGAGTTTGTCGCCGCGCGTGCGGGGATCGAGGGGGACCATCACGCAGCCGGTAATCGAGGCGGCGATCATCGTCTCGACGTACTCGGGATGATTGCGCATCATCAGCCCGAAACGATCGCCGCGCTGCATACCGTAGGCGACCAGCGCGGCCGCGATGCGATCGGCGTTGCGCGCCAAGTCCGCGTAGCTGCGAACCTCGTCGGGCGTGGCCTCGTCGTCGAGACTCAGATGCTCGAAGGTCAGCACCTCGTGGTCCGGCTGGACCTTCGCCTTCTCGCGCAGGATGTCAGCCAGGATGAACAGGCTCGGTTCTCGCATCTCTCTACTCTCCACCGCTGTTGCCGCGTAGATTCGCACGCGGGTCGCTCGGGACTTGCAGGCCGTGAAAGAACCCCGGAGCATGGCCCCGCTAAGATTCCTTCACAGCCTCTCGATCGAGCGAGTCCCTGCGATCAGATCCGCAGGACGGAAATGCACATCGCCGCAACGTCGGTGCCGATGTTGCCGCCGCCGTTCTGCGCCAGCGCAACACGTGCTCCGGCCACCTGGCGCGCACCCGAACGGCCTTGCAGCTGCTCGGTCAGTTCGACGATCTGCGCCGCACCGGTGGCACCGATCGGATGTCCCTTGCGCAGCAATCCCCCCGAGGTGTTGACCGGCTGACGCCCGCCCAGCCGCGTGACGCCGTCCTGGACCAGCTTCCCGCCCTCGCCTTTGGGACACAGCCCGAGGTATTCGTAGGCGAAGATCTCGCCCGGCGCCGAAGCGTCGTGGAGTTCGATCACGCTGATTCCCGAAGGGCCGACGCCCGCGTCTTCGTAGGCTTCGCGCGCGCACACGTCGCCGCAGCCGTCTTCGTCGAGGCCGTGGTCCCAACCCGATCGCAGAATCGTGGAAACCACGCGTACCGGCTTGGTGATGCCGAGTTCGCGCGCCTTGCGCTCGCTGACGAGGATCACGGCGGCAGCGCCGTCGCCGATCGGCGAACACATCGGACGCGTAAGCGGCTCGGCGATCATCGGCGACGCGAGCACCTGCTCGACCGTGAGTTCTTCGCGGAACTGCGCGCGCGGATTCATGCTGCCATGCCGCGAGTTCTTGGCCGAGACCATCGCGTACTGCGCGGCCGTGGTACCGTAGCGCTCCATGTGCGAGCGCGCCGCCATCGCGTAGATGTCCATGAACATCGAACGCTTCTCGCCTGCACCCGACGCGCCGGCGCTGGCCCCGCCCTTGGCGGCGCTCTGTTGCAGGTTCTCCATGATGATCTGCATCAACTCGACGTCGACGGCACCCGAGAACGCGCTGAAACTCTTCTTGCGGTCCTCGCTGTAGAGCTTCTCGGCTCCGAGGCACAGCACTACGTCGTACGCGCCGGCAGTGACCATGGCGGTCGCCTGATGGAACGCGGTCGATCCGCTCGCACACGCGTTCTCGACGTTGACCACCGGTATCCGCCCGAGGCCGATCGAGCGCAGGATCACCTGGCCGCGGATGCACTCCTGACCGGTAACGAGCCCGGCGGCGGCGTTGCCGACGTATGCGGCCTGAATGTCGTCGAGCGAAATACCGGCGTCCTTTACCGCAGCCTGTACGGCTTCGGCGCCGATCGCCTTGAGTCCGATGTCGAGGTGTTTGCCGAAATGGGTCATCCCGACTCCGGCCACGATTGCGTTCTGCTTCATCTCTTGCGTCTCCCGCGCGGCGGCTCCCCGTCGGCGCCGTAGTTGCTCGGCGCCGGCCTTTGCCGGCGCCGTCGTGGTTCAGTGTGCAGCCAAGCCGCGCCGCTCAGACGAGTCCGTGGCCCTTTAGGCCGAGCGCGGTCTTCAGGTACTCGAGTTCGGCCTCGCGCCACGGTAGCGGCGCGGGGGCCTGCAGCATCTTGTCGCTGCGCAGTTCCGCGACCACCTCGGGCGAACGCGGAAACGGCGTGCTGTAAGCGTTCATCTGGAAGAGCCGCTCGAACGGCTGGCGCGGGCGCTGCCCGCCGGCTTCGGCGCTCTCGGCCGGATAGCCCACGGTCTGCAGCAGCAGCACCCGGCAGGTCTCGGGAAGCCCGAGGCCCTGACGGATCTTTTCACCGTACGGCGTGCCCAGACAGCAGGTGCCGAGCCCCTGCTCGAAGGCCATCAGCGTCGCCTGCGCGATCCCCTGCCCGCAATCGACTTCGTTCAGGCCGGGTTGCTTGAGCGACTCGCGAAGGCTGTCGAAAATCGGGATCAGCTGGGTTTCGAGCGCTTCCTTCTTCTTCTCTTTGGCGCCGAAGCCGAGCGCGCCGGCGTCGAGCAACTGGCGCAAGCGGTCAGACTGCTCATCGACCGCGGCGGCCTCGAGGTACCAGACGATGACCACCGGCGCGAGCCGGATCTGAAAGCCGGCGATCGGTGCCTGCAAGGCGTCGAGGGTCTCCTGCGGGGCGCTGTCACGGAACACGACCAGCGCGCGCAAGCTCTGCACGTTGCCCCAGTGCGAGGCCAGGCGCGCGGCTTCGAGCATGCGCTGGATCTTCTCGGGTTCGACCGGCCGGTGGGGAAGCAGGAAGCGGATCGAACGCCTGTTACCGATGACTTCTCTCAGTTCCATGGGATCTCCTTGTCGTACGTGGTCAATAAAACAGTGTTTGCGGCAGCCGTCAGCACAGTTTGTCGGCGGCTACCAGGCTCAGGATGTCGTTGCAGCCGTCTTCGATCAAAGACGCGCGCGCGTCGCGAAGCAGCTTCTCGACCGGATACTCGCGGCTCAGTCCGTTACCGCCGTAGATCGTCACCGCGGTGTGGGCGACGTCGAAAGCCGTCTGCGTACAGAACGTCTTCGAGGCGATCGAGTACTCGAGCAGCGACGGCTGCTGCGAAGAGTTGTAGACGAACACGCGGCGTGCCAGCGCGCGCGCAGCTTCGGTCTGACGGAACATCTGGAACAGCTTCATCTTGACCGCCTGGTGGCAAACGATCGGGATCCCGCCCTGTACGCGCTCCTGCGCGTAGGCCAGCGCGTGTTCGAACGCAGCGCGCGCAACGCCGACGAAAGTCACTCCCATCGACGCGTTGGCCATGGTCAGCACCATCTCTGCCACCGTCTTGTAGGCGTCGCTGCCGACCACCATGTACTGGGCGGGAATCCGCACGTCGTCGAAGAAGATCTCGCCCTGGTTCAGAGCACGTTGTCCGAGTTTGTCGAGCGGAGCCCCGCGCGTCACGCCGGGAAGGTCGAGCGGCACCAGCGCGACGCCGCCGTCGCGCATTCCGTGCGCGGGATCCAGAGTGCAAAAAAGCGTCGCCACCGTCGCGATGGTTCCGTTCGAGACCCACGCCGCCTTCTGGCCGCGGATCACGTAGTCGTCGCCGTCCTTGGTCGCGATGCAATCGGCGCGGATCTGCGGCGATTCGAAGAACGGCTGGTTGAACGCCAGCACGTCACTACCGTGGTTGGGTTCGGTGATCGCCCAGCAACCGATCTCGCGGTTGCCCGGCGCGGCGAAGCGCTCGATGAGTTCGGGGCGCCCGAGCAGCCGCGCGAAGAACGCGGGGAACCCGCACACGCCCAGGCTTATCGCCAGCCCCGAGTCTCCCCAACCCAGTTCTTCCGAGACCATCGCCTGAATGCGTCCGAGGCGCGGCGTGCCGACCAGCGCCGGATCGTCGGCCAAAGCGTCGAGCCCCAAGCCACGGAACTTCTCGAAGACGTCCCACAGCACCGATTTCTTGGCGATGACGTCGGCGGGATCCGCCATGCGATCGAGTATCTTGCCGGCGGGCCGCAGCACTTCGGCAGCGAACTTGTGCGCCAGGTCGCGAACCGAGCGGTCTTCCTCTGACAACTCTACTTCGATGTCGGTCAGTCCCATGGTGTCTCCTCGAGCAACCGGAATTGAAAAGCCCGAGCGGGCTGGCGCCGCTCATAACAAAAGAATGACGTCGGTGTCAAGTTTTCGCGCAGATCGCGGCGCGTCGGCGCAGCCGGGCGATCCGGCCATTAAACGGCGAACTGGCGACTTCGGCCCGCCGCTGTTAACTGGGGTGTTTCGAAGCGCACCCAGGCACGGGTCGTGACCGTCATCCGCACCGGACACGGCCCGACTCCGGCGCCCCCGGGGCTTTGCGTTTCGAGTCCGGCAGCGACGATCGGATCGAAGACAGTGGAACCGACCAAACAACCCCAAGCCCCCTCCCCTCGAGCCTCGATCCAGCAACACAACGGGGAGTTGAAGGACCTGTTAGACCGCGGCGGCGGCCCGGCGCGGCTGCGCCGCAGACGCTTGGTGCTGGCTGCCGTGGGGGTCCTCGGAGTGCTCGTCATCGTGTGGATGCGCCCCGGCCGCGGCGATGACGCACGGGCCGTCTACGAGACCGAGCCGGCAGAGAAAGGCGCCCTGGTCGTCACCGTCAGTGCCACCGGGACCTTGCAGCCGACCAACAAGGTCGACGTCGGCAGCGAACTGTCGGGCATCCTCGAAAGCGTCAGCGCCGATTTCAACGACCACGTCAGCAAGGGGCAAGTGCTGGCCAAGCTCGACGTTTCCAAACTCAGCGCGGCCGTCGTCCAGTCTCAGGCCCAGCTCGACGTCAACAAGTCGCTGCGCCGCGAGAACGAGGCGACGGTGGCGGAGACCGCGGCCGAACTCGAGCGCTTGGCCGCGGTGCGCAAGGCCAGCGGCGGGCGCATGCCCTCGCAGCACGACATGGACGTTGCCAAGGCAGCGCTCGAGCGTGCCCGCGCCAGCGTCGACAACGCCAGCGCACAGATCGAACTGGCGGCCGCCAAACTCGACGTCGACCGGACCAACCTCGCCAAAGCCGAGATCCGCGCGCCGATCGACGGAATCGTGCTGAGCCGCAAGGTGGAACCCGGTCAGACCATCGCGGCTTCTTTGCAGACCCCGGTGCTGTTCACGCTCGCTGAAGACCTGACGCAGATGGAACTCGAGGTCGACGTCGACGAGGCCGACGTCGGGCAGGTACGCGACGGAATGAGCGCGACCTTCACCGTCGATGCTTACGCCGATCGCAAGTTCCCGGCACGCATCACCCAACTACGCTACGCTTGCGAAACCGTCGACAACGTCGTGACCTACAAAGCGGTGCTGGTGGTGTCCAACCCGGATCTGGCGCTGCGCCCCGGCATGACGGCGACCGCCGACATCGTCGTCAGTACGGTCGACGACGCGTTGCTGGTTCCCAATGCGGCGCTGCGCTTCGTCCCTCCACGCGTCGAAGAAGAGAAGGACGACCGCAGTCTGCTGCAGAAGCTGATGCCCTTCATGCGGCGTCGCACCGCGGAAAAGAACCTTTCGCCCGAAAAGAGCAAAGAAGGCGGACAGCGTACGCTCTACGTCCTCGAAGAAGGACGCATCAGGGAAGTCACGGTCACGATCGGAGCCAGCGACGGAAGTCACACGCAGGTACTTGCCGGGGCCATCGAACCGGGCACGCAAGTGATCGTCGACGCGACCACCAAGTCCCCGTGAACGAAGCGCGACGAGACGACGCCGAGGCGCCGCTGATCCGCATGCGCGGCGTAACCAAGGTGTACGGCAGCGGACAGGCGGCGATGCACGCACTGCGCGGCATCGATCTCAGCATCGACAGCGGCGAGTTCGTAGCGGTGATGGGGCCGAGCGGCTCGGGCAAGTCGACTTGCATGAACATCCTCGGCTGCCTCGACATCCCGAGCGGCGGCAGCTACCGCTTTCAGGAAATCGAAGTCACGTCGCTGACGCGCCGGCAGCGCGCGCTGCTGCGACGACACCGTTTCGGGTTCGTCTTCCAGGGCTACAACCTGCTGCCGCGTACGACCGCGCTCGAGAACGTCGAACTGCCGTTGATGTACCGCGGCACCGCGCTGCGCGAGCGCCGCGATCTGGCGCTCGGCGCACTCGCCCGCGTCGGGCTGACCGGATGGGAGCAGCACCGACCCGGCGAACTCTCGGGCGGCCAGCAGCAGCGCGTCGCGATCGCGCGCGCGATCGTCACTCAGCCGGCCGTGTTGCTCGCCGACGAACCCACCGGCAACCTCGACTCGGTGCGCAGCCACGAAGTGATGGAACTGCTGCGCGGGTTCAACCACCGCTCGGGGATCACCATCGTCATGGTGACCCACGAAGCCGACATGGCAGCCTACGCCGGGCGCGTCGTCCAGTTCGCCGATGGATTGGTCGCGTCCGACATCCGCCAACAGGAGCACGCCTGAGATGTGGTGGGACACTCTGGCGCTGGCCCTGCGCGAGATCCGACGGCGGATGTTGCGCTCTTTCCTGACGGTACTGGGCGTCGTCATCGGCGTCGCCGCGGTGATCATCATGGTCACGGTCGGCAGAGGTGCGACCGCGAAGATCACCTCGGACATCTCGAGTCTGGGCAGCAATCTGCTGGTCGTAATCGCCGGCCAGCACCGCGGACCGGGGGGCTCCTCGGCCCCTCCCAAGGCCTTCAACCTGCACGACGTCGCGGCCATCACCGATCAGGTCGGCTCGCTCAGGGCCGTGGCACCGACCGCGTCGCGGCCGACCAAAGTCGTCTACGGCAACCAGAACCGCTCGACCACCGTCATCGGAACCACCGAACTGTACCTGACCACCCGTGCCTGGGGAGTTGCCGCCGGCAGAGGCTTTGCCGAAACCGAACTGCGCGCCGGCAAGGCGGTGTGCCTGCTCGGCGAGACCGTGCGCGCGGCCTTGTTCGGACGGCTCGATGCGCTCGGAGAAAGAATCCGGGTCGGCAAGTTCTCGTGTCTGGTGATCGGCGTGCTGGCGGCCAAGGGCCAGAGCAGCATGGGCACCGATCAGGACGACACCGTCTTGATCCCGCTGCGCACCTTCCAGCGGCGCGTGGCCGGCAACCAGGACGTCGGTGCCATCATGGTCTCGGCGGCCACCGAAGCCGACACCGAAAAGGTACAGGTCGACGTCCAGAGGTTGCTGCGCGAACGCCGCCGTATCGCGGTGGGAGACGACGACGATTTCACCGTGCTGGACATGAAGGAAATAGCCGCAACGCTGACCGGCACCACGCGCGTGCTCACGATGCTGCTCGGTGCGGTAGCCGCGGTCAGTCTGCTGGTCGGCGGAATCGGCATCATGAACATCATGCTGGTGTCGGTGACCGAACGGACGCGCGAGATCGGCACCCGCCTGGCCATCGGCGCACTCGAGAGTGAAGTCCTGCGACAGTTCCTCGTCGAAGCCGTGGTGCTCTCTTCGCTCGGAGGTCTGGTCGGTGTGGCGGTGGCGCTGGCAACGACGCTGGCGATCACGCGCGCGATGCAGATCCCGTTCTTGTTCGATCCCGACATCATCGCGCTGGCGTTCGCGTTCTCGGGCGCGATCGGCGTGATCTTCGGCTACGTTCCGGCGCGCCGCGCGGCGCGCCTCGACCCGATCGAGGCGCTCAGACATGAGTGAGCGCAGCGCGCTGTCGAATCGTCGTCGTGTAACGCCCGGCCGCGCGCTGCGCAGCTTAGCGGCGGATCTTCGCGTGCCGGTTCAGCCGGCATCACGAGGCGCATCGGAGGACTTTCGTTTGCCGGCAAGCCCGCGACCGCGAGGCAGCGCTACACGACGTCGCACGTTTTCGAGAACCTGCACGACCACGACGTTGACGTTTCTTCTGGCCTGGGTCGGAGCGTCGAACCTCAGCGGTTGCGCGGTCGGACCCGACGCGCAGCCGCCCACGAACAAAGTTCCTCAGCAGTGGAGCGCAGAACTGGCGCGCGGACTGACGACGTCGAGTCCCGAACTCGGACAGTGGTGGAGCCTGCTCGGCGACCGCCTTCTCGACGAACTCGTAGGCAGGGCGATCGCCGGTAACACCGACATGAAAGGTGCCATCGCACGCGTGCGTGAGGCCAGAGCGCGCCGCGCCGAAGCCGGCGGAGCGCTGGCGCCAAGCGTCGACCTGAGTGCCACGTACACGCGCCGGCGCAGCGGCGGCGGCGGTGGATCAGCAGCCGCGTCGGTGCTGGAGTCCGACAACTTCGCGACCGGCTTCGACGCGAGTTGGGAGATCGACTTGTTCGGCGGTGTGCGCCGCACCATCGAGCAGCGCCAAGCCGAACTCGAAGCCTCGCGCGCGGACCTCGGTAACGTGCTGGTCAGCGTGCTCGCCGAAGTGGCGCGCAACTACGTCGACGTGCGTTCGCTGCAGGCGCGCATCGGAATCGCGCAGGCCAACTTGCGCAGTCAGACCGACACGCTGGAGCTGGTCGAACTGCGACGCGCCGCCGGGCTCAGCGACGAACTCGAAGCGGCGCAGGCCCGCTACAACGTGGCCGACACGCGCGCGCGCATTCCTCCGCTGCAGACCAGCCTGGCCGCGGCACGCAACCGGCTCGCGCTGCTGGTGGGAGCTTCGGCGGGTGCGCTCGACGACGAACTGGCCGCGCCGGCGCCGGTGCCGTCGGCGCCGCTCACGGTAGCGGTAGGAATGTCGGCCGATCTGCTCAGGCGCCGCCCCGACGTAGCCCGCGCCGAGCAGCAACTGGTCGCAGCCACCGCAGCCGTCGGCGTTGCCACCGCAGACCTGTATCCGAAGCTGACGCTGAACGGATCGATCGGCCTTTCGTCGCTCGACCTCGCCTCACTGGGATCGGCCGCCAGCCGCGTGTTCTCGTTCGGTCCGAGCCTGACCTGGAACGTCTTCGACGCCGGCCGCATCCGCCACCGCATCGAGGCCCAGTCGGCGCTTCAAGAGCAGGCACTGGCCACCTACGAAGGCGTGGTGCTGTCGGCTTACGAAGAAGCCGAGAACGCACTGGTGGCCTACGTGCGCGAACAGGTTCGCCGCGACGGTCTGCAAGAAGCGGTCGGCGCCGCCCGCCTCGCCGACCAACTCGCGCACACCAAGTTCAGCAGCGGGCTGATCGACTTCCAGCAGGTGCTCGAGGCCGAGCGCGCCCGCCTGGTCTTCGAGGAGTCCGTCGAGCAGAGCACGGCGGCCGTCACCACCGACCTGATCGCGCTCTACAAGGCTCTGGGCGGCGGCTGGAAGTCCGCCACCTGGTGCGACGATTCGCCGTGCGCGTCGGCGGCGGCCCCACGTTGATCGGCGGCGGCCAAAGCAACGCCGGGCCGCGGGGAGCCCTGACTACTCTTCGGCCAGTTCCGTGAAGTTCTTCACTCCGATGAAGTCGGCTTTTCCCAGCGCCACACCGTTGTGTCGCAGGATCGCGTAGGCGGTCGTTACGTGGAAGTAGAAGTTCGGGACCGCGATGCGCGTCAGGTAGCGGTCGCCGCGCACGGACTTGCCTCCCATCCACGGAGGTGCCACGCGCTGCGCGGCGGGATCGCCGAAATCGCTCTCCTTGAAGGTGTCGAGGTACGCCACGCAAGTGTGAATGCGCGCGCTCAGTTCGGCCATGCTCTTCTCGGTGTCCGGGTGGGACGGAGCCTTCTGCCCCGAGAGATAGGCAGCGGCGAACTTGGCCGAATCGCAGGCGGACTGAATCTGCTGCACGAGAGCGTACTGATCGGGCGCCAGCCGCGCCTGGGCCAGCACGTCAGGATCGAAGCTCTTGGCTTTGGCGTAGTCGGTGGCGGCCTGCAGCCACTGGTTCAGATTGCTCAGCATTCGGGACAACTGACCAACGATCTCGAACGTACCCATGACGAACTCCTCCCGGTAGTCTTGCGCCACATGGCGGTGTGTCCTTGTGATCCCGCCCGCGAGGACGTGCAAATGGCATCGCGACCGGCGCCGCAATCGGAGCGCGCAGGGGTCGGGCAAGCAGCCGCGGCTGCAGCGTGCTCACCGAAGTCGCCAGCAGTGCGGCCACGCTCTCTCTGCTGTGATCGGCCGCTTCGTCTATTCGACGGCGCAGCCCGGCGCGGCACAGGCGCGCCCACTCGCGAAACACCTCACCGATGCTGGCCTGGCTCACGCTGACGAAGAACAGCAGGTCGGCGGGTGTCTTGGCCATGCCCGCATACAGGCCAACCAGCGCGTCGCCGGTGATCTCCGCTGCGGTCAGGAAGAGCGCGTCGAACAGCACGCATGAGACGCGAGTGCCGGGCGCCCCGAGGCTCGTGCGCGCGAGTCGAAGGCGCGATTTCGTGCCGGCCCTCCTACGCCTCCTCCAGCAAGAACGCCAAGTCCTGCTTCCCGAGCCTGCGCCCGAACGACGCATCATCCACCACCGCATCCGCCAGTGACGCCTTGTCGCGCTGCAGTTCCAGGATCTTCTCCTCGATCGTGTCGGCGGCGACCAGCCGATACGCCATCACCGGTCGCGTCTGGCCGATGCGGTGCGTGCGGTCGATAGCCTGCGCCTCCACAGCCGGGTTCCACCATGGGTCGAACAGCACGACGTAGCTGGCGGCGGTCAGGTTCAGGCCCGTGCCGCCGGCTTTGAGCGAGACCAGGAAGACGGCCGGCTCCTGGCACTCCTGAAAGCCGGCCACGACGCGCTCGCGCCTCTGCGTGGCGCCGGTCAGGACGAAGTGACGCACCTTGCGACGCGTCAGCTCGCCGGCAAGGAGCTGGATGCAGCGCGCGAACTGCGAGAAGACCAGCACCTTGTGTCCCTCCTCGAGCAGCGGGTCGAGGATCTCCAGGAGCAGGTCGAACTTGGATGAGCCGGCGCCGGCAAGCTCAGGGTCGACGAGACCGGGGTGGCAGCAGATCTGTCGCAGCCTGGTCAGCGCCGCCAGGATCTGGATGCGCGCCTTCTCGCCCTCCTGGCCGCTGCGACCGAGTTCGTCGACCAAGCGCTTGCTGGCGCGCAGCGTGACCAGATACAGGCGACGCTGCTCAGCCGTCAGATCGCAGCGTCGCGCCTCTTCCGTGCGCGGCGGCAGGTCGGGTGCTACTTCGCTCTTGCGACGCCGCAGCATGATGGGGCGCAGGCGCGACGCGAGCAGACGTCGCTCAGCGCCGGTGATGTCGGCGCCGCCGAAGCGCTCTTCGAAGCGCTTGCGCGTGCCGAAGTAGCCGGGGCTGACGCACTCGATGATGCTCCACAGGTCGCGCGTGCGGTTCTCCAGCGGCGTTCCGGTGAGCGCCAGTCGATGGCGCGCGTTCAGCGCGCGCACGGCTTTGGAGACCGCGGCGTCGGGGTTCTTGACGTTCTGTGCTTCGTCGAGGATGAGCGCGCCAAGCGCGTGTTTGCTCCAGTGTTCGGCGTCCAGTCGCAGCAACGTGTAGTTGGTGATGAACAGATCATACTTGCCGGCGCTCGCGCGCAGTTCGTGACGCTCGCGGCCAGAAGTGAGCACCGCAACGCGCAGCTCGGGTGCGAAGCGCGCGGCCTCCTCGCACCAGTTGTGCACGACGCTGGCGGGACAGACCACCAGTGCGGGGCCGGCGGCGGCAGGCCCGGCAGGCTCGACTGAATCAGGCGCCTTCGCTTTGCGGCTGCGCTTGCGGGTCGGCGCGGCCGCGCCGCGGTCGTCGAGCGTGGCCGGCTCGCCGCCCACCTCGCCCGCCAGACGCAGCCGTTCGAGCCACGCCAGCGCCTGCACCGTCTTGCCAAGGCCCATGTCATCGGCAAGCACGGCGCCCGAGCCGAGCCCGGACGTGAAGCACAGGAAGTCCAGGCCGTCACGCTGGTAGCCGCGCAGTTCTCCGCGGAAGGTGCGCGCAACCGCAACGCGCGGCAGGCCGCGGAACGACTCTACCTTGCTGCGCAACGCTTGCGCGGCAGCAACCGTCGACGGATCGGCACCGAGCGTTTCCAAGCGCGCAAGCGTGTCGGCAGGCGCGGCCGCGAGCTGCCACAGGCCGAGGCGCTGCTCATCATCCGTCGAGTCGATGCCGGCGTCGGCGAGGATCTCGATCGCTGCGCGCATCTGGTCGCGCGCGGCGGCACGCACCCAGCCTCCGCCGAGGCGTACGAACTGCGAGTCGCTCGACAGCAGCGCCGCGATGTCTGCCTGCGAAAGCGATTGGCCTTCGACCTGCCAGGCAAGGTTGATCGCGAACCAGTCCTTGCCGCTGGCGCGGATGTCGAGCTTCGGCATCGGCGCAGCGCCGTCGGCGAGCAGCCGCTTGATGCGGCGGGTCGCGAAGAACGCGGCGTCACGCGGGCGCTGCTCCCACGCGCCTGCCAGCGCTTCGAAGCGTGGCGGTCGAACGCGCGCGGTCCACGCATCGCCCGTCGGGTCGGGGCACAGGGTGCGAAGCCAGAGCGTGGCAGGCTCGACGGCTTCGCGGTCGGGCTCGACCAGCCAGGTATCCTCGATCGTCACCGGGCTGTTGCCGGTTGGCACGGGCGCGTCGGGATCAACATCCGGCGCCTGTTGCGCCAGCTCATGCCACGGGTTGCCGGCACTTGCCGCCGGCAACGGGCGGCCGTCAATGCGCTCCCAGGTACCGGCGCGTGAGAATTCGAAGGTCGCAGTAGCTTGGTCTTGCGTGTTCTCGCTGGCGGACAGGTCAGGATGCCAGTCGCCGCGCGGCGGCACCGCCAGAAGACGCACGTGAAGATCCTCGTCCGTATCGCCGTCGAGCAGAAACACCGCGCGTACTGGCACGCGTGCGGTGTGCTGCTCCAGCGTGTCGGCCAGTGCCGGATATGTGCCTGCAAGGCGGCGCAGCACCGCCATGCGCCGCGCGGGGTCGAGCTGCAAGGTGCGCAGGGTACGAAAGCCTTCGAGGATGCCGTAGGGCGGCTCGCTTTGAACGCGCCAGATCAGGCCCGATGCCAGAATGTACGACGCCTCGGCCGCGGCGGCCGAGCGCAAGTGCACGACCTCGTCGAGCGCGCACAGCCCTCCGCTGCCCAGGCGAACGCGCAGCTCCAGACGCGCCGAGCCATCCGCGACGGTGCACACGGGCTCGATGGACGCGCCCTCACGGCTGAGCCGCACTGGCTGCCCCTCACCGATTCCCCCAACCCGCAACACCTCGGCGCAAGGCCCCGGCTGCCAGGTGATGAGGTCGGTGTGACCGAGCGCAAGCACGAGCCGCTCGATCTCGCCCATGCGGGTCTCGTTGCGCGACCACCACGCCGACGAGAAATAGAACGTGCACAGCCAGTCCACCAGCGCGTGCGACTCAGGCGACAGTACGCCGCCGTTCCTTCGCTCCTCATCGAGCAGCGCGCGAAGCTGCTCGGGCGTTCGATTATCGTCGCGCAGCTTGGCCGATGTCAGCAGCGGCGCCAGCTCGAAGGCAAGGTAGCCGCCCTGGCCCTGCTTTGCCCGCACGACGGCGCGCAGGCGCTTCGCGTAGTGTCGCCCGAGTGGCTGCGCCCACTGCTCGATCTGCTCTTGCAGCAAGTGCTCGGCGCGCTGGCGCAGCTTCTCGGCTGCGGCAGGCGAGTGCTGCCAGGATGCGACGGCCTCGGGCAGCGGCGAGCGCGCGAAGCTGCCGAGCCGTGCGGCCAGCAGCGCGCAACGGATGTCGCCGTCCTCTTCCTTTACGATTTCCCAGGGATCGAGCGAACCCGGTGAGACCTGCGCGCAGACGGCGATGTTGCAGACGAGGTGGTAGCGCGCGTCGCGCCGCGCTTCGTGAAGCAGACCGAACAACTCCTCTACGCTGGGCAGTGCGGCAAGAGTCGATGGGCGGCCGGCGATTGGCAGAGCACCTCGGCTTGCCAGGTGCTCGCGCGTACCAGGACCGGCCCCTGCAGTGCCGAGCGGTGTCAGACCTCGGCCGGCGCTGCTTCGCCAATCCAGCACTTCCTGGTCAGGGTCGAAGGTGTCCCCGTCGCTGAAGAACTCCTCGTCGTCGAGATCCTCGAAGTCATCGAAATCCTCTTCGTCTTCGACCTCGGCCAGCAGATCGACCACGCGCAGCGGCGGCAGCGGCGTGCCGGCCAGACCATGCGGAGGCGACATCCTGGAACCGGGCCGTTGGCGAAGCGCCCCGTCGAGCGCGTGCGCGAGCAGCGTGCAGGCCGCCGCATAGGCGTGCTTGCAGTCGCGCACCATGGGACACGTGCACGCATTCGTCCACGTCGGCGCGGCGGCGATCCATTCGCAGCGATAGGTGCGAGTGCCGCGAACGGTGGCTGCAAACCCGTCTCCGCTTTGGTCCAGATCGAGCTGGCGCACATGTCCGCCACGCGCATAGAGACGACCGCGCTCGGCAGCACCGGAACTGAAGCGTTTGAGCGCGTTGGACAGACCGCCCAGGGCTACGTCGGGAATGCCAGCGGCACGGCGGGGGGAGCGGCGGGGCATCGCGTCAGGGTGCGGCCACGGGCAGGCCGGTTCAAGCGCGAGTTGTGCTCACAGCGCTACGCGGTTCAGCCGCGAGAGGTAGCGCTGAAACGCTGCGCGACTGATTGCGCTCAGTCGCTGGCGGGCTTCGACGACACCGACCGATCGCGGCGAGAAGGGTCGCCCGCCCGCATCGAGGAGATACCACGCGAAGGCGCGGCCATCGCCCTGTACGGGCAGCGGTGGATGCTCGAGCATGTCCTCGGCGGCAAGCGCGTCATGAATCTCGCTCAGCGCAATCGCGTCGGCGAACCACGCGTACGACACGAGCCACGGCTGCGCCGGAGCCAGTTCGTCGTCCGCGATGGCATCGAGCAGCGCGCCTACGGGCGTCTCGTCCACTGGCCCGCCGTGAAACCCGCAGCGAGCTGTTCCCCGCACCGGCTCGAACTGCGCCAGCATCTGCCAGCCCTCCCAATCGCGCGGCTTGTGCGCGAGGTGGCGTTGAAGCGAAGCGATCCCGCGGTCACGTTCACCGCCGCGCAGCAGGAACGCGGCTGCCAGCTCACCGTTAGCAGTGCCCGGCGCGGGCTTGGTGTCGAGTCGCCGGCCTACTATGCGTTGCCACGCACGCTCCAACTCGGGCGGCCAGTCGTCGCGGTGGGCGGCAAGCAGACCGTCCAACGGTGCTCGCGCGAT